>Ga0066903_100000709_pt1 | contig 22100 bp, 17 predicted proteins | sample PanSoiMetaGPlot1_FD_67491 | JGI IMG/M metagenome (GOLD analysis project Ga0066903, IMG submission 67491) | Tropical forest soil microbial communities from Panama analyzed to predict greenhouse gas emissions - Panama Soil - Plot 1 (version 2) | ecosystem: Environmental > Terrestrial > Soil >... | reverse complement strand
TTCTCGGCGCCAACGGCGCGGGCAAGACGACGGCCATCCGGATGCTGACTGGTCTGCTGGCGCCGACGAGCGGATCGGCGATGGTCGCGGGCCATGACATCGCGCGCGAGAGTGAAGCGGTCAAGCGCAGCATCGGGTACATGAGCCAGCGCTTCTCGCTGTACGAAGACCTGACGGTCAGCGAAAACATCCGGCTGTACGGCGGCATCTACGACTTGAGCAACCGCGACATCCGCGAGCGGACCGAGCGGCTGCTGGCCCGCATCGATCTCGCGGCCTCCGCCGACGAACCGGTACGCGCGTTGCCGCTCGGGTGGCGGCAAAAGCTGGCCTTTTCCGTGGCGCTCCTCCACGAGCCGCGCCTCGTCTTCCTCGACGAGCCGACGAGCGGCGTCGATCCGATCGCACGCCGTCAGTTCTGGGAACTGATCTACGAAGCCGCCTCGCGCGGGACGACCGTCCTCGTGACGACGCACTACATGGACGAGGCCGAATACTGCGACCGCATCTCGATCATGACGGCCGGCCGCATCAGCGCCCTCGGCACACCCGCGGAGCTCAAGCAGCGGTTCGGCGCCGCGTCGATCGATGAAGTGTTCGTGCGGCTGGCGCGTCAGCCGGCAGACGGCGCGGCACCAGGAGCCACACCATGAGCGCCCTCGCCGGCCTCGTCCGCAAGGAGGTCTACCACGTCCTCCGCGACCGACGGACGCTCGTCGTGCTCGTGCTGCTGCCGGCGATCCAGGTGGTCCTCTTCGGGTACGCCATCCGCACCGACGTCGATCGCGTCCGACTGGCCATTGTCGATCCGGCCCCGGATGCGGCCACCACGGCGCTGCGCGACCGGATCGCCGGCAGCGGCACCTTCCACATCGTGCGCGTGTTGCCGCGTGCCGACATGCTCGAACCGCTCTTTCAGCGCGGCGACGCGCAGGCGGCCCTCGTCTTCGAGCCGCGTCTCGCCGCGCAGATGGGGCGCGGCCTTCCGGCGCGGCTGCTCGTCGTCGCCGACGCGACCGAGCCCAATACGGGCAGCATTCTGCAGGCGTATCTCGTCGCCGCGATTCAGAACGCGGAGCGGGATCTGAGCGTTCCTGCGGCGAAGCGCGTGCTGCCGCAAGTGCGGATGGCGTTCAACCCGACCCGCGAGAGCGCGCACCTGTTCGTGCCCGGCCTGATGGCATTCGTGCTGACCATCATCTCTGCGCTCATGACCGCCATCTCGCTCGCTCGCGAGAAGGAAACCGGCACCATGGAAGCGCTGCTCGTCTCGCCGCTGCGCCCGTGGCAGATCGTGGTCGGCAAAGTGGCGCCGTATCTCGCCATTGGCTTCGCGAGCGCGCTGAGTATCCTCCTCGAAGCGCGGCTCGTCTTCGACGTGCCGCTGCGCGGCAGCCTTCTGCTGCTCGTTGGCGAAGGGCTGCTCTTCATTCTGGTGTCGCTGGCGCTGGGCATTCTCATCTCGGCCCGCACTGCCTCGCAGCGCGTGGCGATGATGGGCACGCTCGTCGGCACGATGCTGCCGACGATGCTGCTGTCGGGCTTCATCTTTCCGATTGAGAGCATGCCTCCGCTGCTGCAGGCGCTTTCCTACGTCGTGCCGGCGCGCTACTTCGTGCTCGTCGCCCGCGGCATCATGCTCAAAGGCATCGGCCTGACGTACCTGTGGCGCGAAACGCTGGTGCTCAGTCTCATGGCCGTCGCCTTGCTGGCGCTCAGCGCCCATTCGCTCCACGAAAGGCTGGAGTAGCGGTGCGGCGGATTCTGTTCCTGGCGCGAGCCGAAGTGCTGCACGTCGTGCGTGACAAGGCGACGCTGGCCCAGGTGCTCGTGCTGCCTGTGCTGCAGCTGCTGGTGCTGTCCAACGCGGCCACCTTCGCCATCCGCAACACGCCGATGTATGTCGTGGACTTCGATCACTCGCAGGCGTCGCGCGATCTCGTCCGGCGCTTCTCCGCGTCGGGCCACTTTCGCATCATCGGCGAAACGGCCTCGCCCGCGGCCGCCGACGAGGCGCTCCTGTCCGGCGACGCGACGATGGTGCTCACCGTTCCGGCTGAATTCGAGCAACGGCTGGCGCGTCCCGGCGTGGCCCCGGTTCAGCTGGCCGTGAATGCCGAGAAAGGATCGGCGGCGGGCATCGTCCAGTCGTATGCCTCGAGCATCGTGTCGGCGTACGAACGCGATCTGAACGACGCGGCCGCCAGCCGCGGCGCACCACGCCCAGGCGCTGCGCGGCTCGAGATACCTGTCAGGAACTGGTACAACGCGGACCTCAACTATCGCGATTACATGGTGCCGGGCATCCTGGTGGCGCTCGTGACGATGATCGGGACGCTGCTGACGGCGCAGAACATCGCGCGCGAGAAGGAGCTCGGCACGCTGGAGCAGCTGAACGTGACGCCGATCACGCGCGCTCAGTTCATCACCGCCAAGCTGCTGCCGTTCTGGGCGCTCGCGATGATCGACCTGGCGATCGGCCTCGCCGTCGCGCGATTCGCGTTCGACGTGCCGATGCGCGGCAGCCTGCTGCTCCTGTTCGGCGCGGCAGCCGTGTACCTCGTCGCGGCGCTCGGCATCGGCCTGTGGATCTCGACGCTCGTGGAGACCCAGCAGCAGGCGATGTTCGTGACCTTCTTCATTCTCAACGTGTACCTGCTGATGAGCGGGCTGTTCACGCCGATCGACAGCATGGCGCCGTGGGTGGAGGCCGTGTCGCAGCTCAACCCCGTCCGCCACTTCGTGACAATCTCGCGCGCGATCCTGATCAAGGGAGCGGGCGCGCCGGAAATCGCACGGCCGTTTGCGATCCTGACGGTCTATGCCGCGGCGATGCTCGCGATCGCCATCCGACAGCATCAGAAGAGAACGGCATGACTCGGGGCTCTGGGCTCGAAGCTCGGGGCTCGGGAGCCGTCGTTGCGCGACTGGGATGTCATCGATATCATCGGGCGCTCGACCACGGAGGAGACTTCGATGATGACGACGCGCCGCCTGTTGTTCACCCGCGTGTGGCTGTCGGGAGTCGGGGCCGCCGCGCTCGCGCTGTCGATGGCCGGCGCCGCACAGCAGCGCGTCGCAGCGCCGCAGGGTCGCGGGGCCGCGCCACCGGCGGTCGTCTCGCCCGCGGTCGCTGCCGATCGCCGCGTCACCTTCCGCCTGGCCGCTGCCGACGCACAGAAGGTCGAACTGCGCAGCCCGGGCGATATTCCCGGCATCCCGTTCGGCGGCGGCGGACGCGGTCAGGCAGGGCACGAGCTGACGCGGAACGCCGACGGCGTGTGGGAAACGACGGTGGGCCCGCTGCCCGCCGGCGCCTATCGGTACGTGTTCGCCGTCAACGGCCTGGCCGTCGTCGATCCGAGGAATCCCTCGACGAGCGAGACCAACACCACCGTCTACAGCCTCGCCGTCGTCCCGGGATCGGACGTCTTCGACACGAAGAACGTGCCGCACGGAGCGGTCGCCTCGGTGCACTACGCATCGGCGACGCTCGGCGGCATTCGTCGCATGCACGTGTACACGCCGCCCGGCTACGAGGCGGGACGCGAGCGCTATCCGGTGCTGTATCTCCTGCACGGCGCGGGTGACGTCGACCAGTCATGGAGTACGGTCGGCCGTGCGGGCTTCATCCTCGACAACCTGATCGCCGCGGGCAAGGCGCGGCCGATGCTCGTCGTGATGCCGGCCGGGCACGTCAACGGCGCGGGCGCGGCTCTCGGCGCGACGTCAGCAGTCGGCGCGGACGACATTCCCGGCATCGGCAACGGCGGCGATCCGTTCGTCACCGACTTCGTGAACGACCTGATGCCGTACGTGGAAAAGAACTATCGCGTGCTGACCGATCGCCAGAGCCGCGCGATCGCGGGGCTGTCGATGGGCGGCAACCAGACGCTCAACATCGCCGTCCCGCGCCTCGACCGCTTCGCCTACATCGGCGTGTTCAGCTCGGGGATCCTCAGCGGTCGCGGCGGATCGCCTTCGCCGGGCGCGCCGTTTGCCGAGGCGTGGGAGAAGGAACACGCCGCCGCGCTCGACAACGCGGCCGGCAAACGCGGGCTGGGTTTGCTCTGGTTCGGCACCGGCAAGGACGACTTCCTGATCGCGACGTCGCGGAGCAGCGTGGAGTTGTTCAAGAAGCACGGCTTCAAGCCGGTGTTCGTCGAGAGCGAGGGCGGCCACACCTGGCTGAACTGGCGCGAGTACCTCGCCACGTTCGCGCCGCAGTTGTTCCAGCCCCATCATCGATGAACGATCAGAGATGAACGATGATTGATGACACGATGGATGATCGAGGATCGAATTCATTGAATCGAGGATCGGTCATCGATGGTCCAATCAATCATCAATCGTCATTCATCGTTCATCATTCATCGATGCGCGGCCGCAGTACTCCCTCTCACCACCAGCCTGTGCGGCAACGTCACGGACTCGGGCGTGGCTTCGCCATCCGCCAGGATATCGAGCAGCAGCCGCACCGTGCCCTCGCCGATTTGCCGCATCGGCTGCGCGATGGTGGTCAGCGGCGGATCCATGTGCCGCGCGAAGCGGATGTCGTCGAATCCGACCACCGACAGGTCCTGCGGCACGCGCAGCCCTCGCTGCCGGGCGACTTCCAGGACGCCGAGCGCCATCTCGTCGTTGAAGCAGAAGATGGCCGTCGGCTTGTCCTGGCGGCCGAGCAGCCGCTCGGCGGCCACCGCCCCTGATTCGATCGAGAAGTCGCCGTGCATGACCACGAAGTCGCGCTCGGCGCCCGCATCCTTCGCGCGCAGGGTCGCGCCTTCGAGACGATCGCGGCTGAGCGGGCTGACGAGCGGGCCGGTGACGATCCCGATGTGGCGGTGGCCGAGCGCATAGAGATGATCCATCGCCTCGAACGCCGCCCGGGCGTTGTCGATGTGGACGCTCGGGATGCCGAGCCGCGGACTGAACTCGCACCCGTTGACGATCGGGGCGCAACGCGGCGCCACCGTGCCCACAATCGCCGCCGCTTCCTGCGGCAGGCGATGCCCGAGAAAGATCAGCCCGTCGGCCTCCTTCCGCTTCAGCATGAGGGCGTACCGCTCTTCGCGGTGTTCGTCGTGCTGCGTGTCGCCGACGAGCACGGCGTAGCCGTTGCGCTGCGCGGCGTCCTCGATACCCTGCAGGATGAGCGAGAAGAAGGGATTGGAGATGTCAGGAACCGTGACGAGGAGTTTGCCGGTCCGAAGCGTCCGCAGGTTCTTCGCCGCGGAGTTGGGCTCGTAACCGAGATGCTCGACGGCCCGCAGGACGCGGCTGCGGGTGGCCGGGGCCACGACGCCGGGCTGGCTGAGAACGCGGGAGACCGTGGCCGTGGAGACGCCGGCTCTCCTGGCCACTTCGTAGATGTTCGGCACGTGGGATCGGACGCCGCGAGCCGTGCGGCGGTTCCATCTTATCCGCGAAATCTTCGGGCGGCCGCATTAGCGCTTCCGAAAACGATGGCAGGCAGGTAGGCTTGCGTCGACTGAAATGGATTACATCTCCCGGCTGCCGGCCGCCGCGGCCCTGGTCCTGTTCACCTTGTCCGTCGCGGCGGCGCCTGCCATCCTCGCGCAGCAGCCCTCGTCCCTCGGCACCTTTCCCCAGCGCCAGGCCGCTGATCCGGCGGCCGTCGATCGAGGAAAGGCGCTTTACGGCGTCAATTGCCAGTTCTGTCATGGCGCCGATACACGCGGCGGCGACAGCGGGCCCAGCCTCTTGCGCTCGGGGCTGGTGCTCGACGACCAGCGGGGCGAGCTGATCGCACCGGTCGTCCGCGAGGGACGCCCCGATCGCGGCATGCCGAAGTTCACCCTGACCGACGCCAACATCGCGGACCTCGCGTCGTATATCCACTCGTTCAAGGCCGCCGGCTACGACGAGTCGCGCAACCGCCCCGCGACGATCGTGGTCGGCGACGCGCGCGCCGGCGAGGCCTACTTCGCCGCCAGCTGCGGCAGCTGCCACTCCGCGACAGGCGACCTCCGGGGCATCGCGTCGCGCCTGCCCGAACCGCGAATCCTGCAGCAGACGTGGCTGATGCCCAGAGGCGGCGGGCGCGGGGCCGGTCCGCGTCGCCCGTCCCTCGAGCAGAGGGCGACCGTCACGCTCGCCTCGGGCGAACGGATTCACGGCGCGCTCGTCCGCATCGACGACTTCCTCGTCACGCTCGTCGATGAACAGGACGTGTCACGATCGTTTTCGCTCGACGCTCCAGGCGTGAAGGTCGAGATCGACGATCCCCTGCGCAGGCACAAGGAACTGCTGCCGAAGTACACCGACATGGACATCCACAACGTGACGGCCTTTCTGGTGACGCTCAAGTGACCGCGCCGCTTGCTCCACGGCGCGGGCGCAACCGGGCGCACAGGCACGTCGCCGCGATCGTGGCTGCCTGCTCGCTGGCCGCGGCGGCGGCGTACGCGGCGGGTCTCGATCCTGACGCGCTCCTCAAGCCGCTCGCCGATTCGTGGCCGACCTACTCGGGCGACTACTCGGGCCGGCGCTTCAGCGCGCTCAAGCAGGTGACGCGATCGAACGTGCAGCATCTGTCGCTGGCGTGGACGGCCCGCCTTCAGGCCGGGCCGCGTCCGTCGTTTGCTGGAAACGCCGCGCCGGGCGCGCCGCAAACGTTTGTCGGCGGCGAGGGCACGGGAGACATTGCAGCCCCGGGCGGCAACACCATTCGCGGCGCCATTCTCGCCGTCGACGACGTGTTGTATGTGTCGACGCCCGACAACGCGTGGGCTTTCGACGCGCGCGACGGGCGGGAGCTGTGGCACTACTTCTGGAAGACTCGGGGCGGCACGCACATCGGCAATCGCGGCATGGGGATGTGGGGTCGCTCCCTGTACGTCGAGACACCGGACAACTATCTCGTGTCGCTCGACGCGCGAACGGGCCGCGAGCGCTGGCACAAGGAGATCGCGAGCTTCAGCCAGCAATACTTCTCGACGACGGCGCCCATCGTCGTCGGCAATCACGTCATCGTCGGCACCGGCAACGACCTGGATGCCCCCGGCTTTCTGCAGTCGTTCGATCCCGAAACCGGCGAGCTGCAGTGGAAGTACTACGCGGTGCCGATGAACCCGGGCGACCCCGGCCTCGAGACGTGGAAGGATCTCGATGCGGCGCGGCACGGCGGGGGGCAGATGTGGCTGCCCGGCTCTTACGATCCACAGACGCGCCTCTACATCGTCGGCACGGGCAACCCGACGCCGGCCTACACATCGCAGTCGCGCGGCGAAGGCGACAACCTCTTCACCTGCTCACTGGTGGCCATCAACATCGAGACGGGCAAGATGGCGTGGCACTACCAGACGTCGCCCCACGACACGCACGACTGGGATTCCGCGCAGACGCCGGTGTTCGTCGACGGTGCGTTTGGCGGCCGGCCGCGCAAGCTCGTGATCACGGCGAGCCGCAACGGCTACTTCTTCGTGCTCGATCGGACGACAGGCGAACACCTGCTGACGAGCCGATTCGCCGACTCCGTCAACTGGGCCAAGGGGTTGAACCATCAAGGCCAGCCCACGCGCGATCCGGCGAAGGATTATCACGTCGGGGGATCGCTCGTGTCGTCGGCCAACGGCGGCGCGACCAACTGGCCGCCAACGGCCTTCAGTCCCGACACCGGGTTCCTCTACGTCCCATCGGTCGAGAGCTACGCGATGTACTACCTCACCGAGACGGATCCGCGCGGCGCCATGGGGCTCGGCGGCAAGGACGAAGTCGCGGTGGCGACGCTGGCGAGCTCGCTCCTCGCGATCGACTATCGGACGGGCCGCACGGCGTGGAAGCACACGTTCACAACGATGCTGGACAACCCGCGGGGCGGACCCGGACTGCTGGCGACAGGCGGCGGACTGGTTTTCGGCGGCGACATTTCCGGCAACTTCATCGCGTTCGATGCCGCCACAGGGAAGATCCTGTGGCACTCGCGCATCGGGAACGTGTCGAACGCGCCGGAAACCTATCTCGTGGACGGGCGCCAGCACGTGCTGGTCGCCGCGGGCGACACGATGTTCGCGTTTGCGTTGAATTAGCGCTCGGTAGGGGACGGCCGTCGGCACGGCCTGAAGCCCGTGCCGTACAGGTAGGGGGCGGGCTTCAGCCCGTCCCGAATGAGGTCATCGATGTACTCACGACGTGAATTTGGAAAGCTGGCGATCGCGGGCCTCGCGATGCCGACCCTGGCTCGCGCCGCAGGAGCTGTCGATGCGAGCATCGCCGGCGTCCGGGTCGGCGTCCAGACCTACAGCTTCCGCGCGCTTCCGCGCCCGGCCGGCGGCGACGCCGTCGACGGCATCATCGCCGCGATGACAGCCTGCGGCCTGGCCGACTGCGAGCTGTTCGCCCCCCAGGTCGAGCCGGGTGTTTCGACCGGGCAGGGCCGCAACGGCGATCCAGCCGCGCGCGCCAAAGCGCGCGAGGACCTGCGGCGATGGCGCGTGGACACGCCGCTCGATCATTTCGAGCGTATTCGGGCCAAGTTCGCCGCAGCGGGCCTGTCGATCTACGCCTACAACTACAGCTTCGAGACCGGCATGTCCGATACCGAGATCGGTCGCGGCTTCGACATGGCCAGGGCGCTCGGCGCCGAGATCATCACGGCGTCGACGACGCTCAAGATGGCCGAGCGCGTCGTGCCGTTCGCCGAGGGGCACCAGATGGTTGTGGCGATGCACGGACATTCGAACGCGGCAGATCCGAACGAATTCTGCACGCCCGACAGCTTTGCCGCGGCCATGAAGATGTCGAAGCTCTTCAAGGTGAACCTTGACATCGGCCATTTCACGGCCGCCAACTTCGACGCCGTGGCCTACATCCGCGAGCATCATGCCGACATCACCAACCTGCACTTGAAGGATCGCAAGAAGAACCAGGGCGACAACATGGCCTGGGGCGAGGGCGACACGCCCATCATGGCCGTGCTGCAGCTGCTGAAGAAGGAGAAGTGGCCGATCCGCGCCTTCATCGAGTACGAGCACAATGGCACGGCGAGCCCGGTCGACGAAGTGAAAACCTGCTTCGCGTTCGTGAAGCGCGCGCTCGCGTAACGGTCGGATGGAGACCCTCCCCGCCACCTCGTACCCACGGGCGCGGCTGTTTCTCGTGAGCAGCCTGGCGCTGGCCATGGCGGGGATCGGCGCTTCGCTCCGCGCGAACACCGCGGCCGACCTGCAGCGCGTGTTCTTCGATCCGATCGACCGGGTGCACTCGGCCGAGATGATCGCGAACGTTCTCGGCATTCCGTTCCTCGGCTTCGCGTTCACGATTGCCATCGGCAGCCCGCTGCTCGACTACATCGGCATGCGCCTTCTGCTGCCGCTGTCAGGGGTCTGCTTCACAACGGGCGCGCTCATCATGGTGTTCGCCGCCGATTTGTCGTCGGGCGCCGGCGTCTACACGACCATCTGGACAGGCGCGCTGGTCACCGGCGTCGGTTGGGGCCTCGTCGAAACCGTCGTCAACCCGCTCATCGCCACTCTGTATCCGACGGAGAAGACGGCGAAGCTGAACACGCTCCACGCGTGGTGGCCGGGCGGCCTCGTCATCGGCGGTCTGCTCGGCGTCGCGCTGTCGGGTTTGGGCATCGGCTGGCAGGTCAAGCTGCTGGTGGTGGTGATTCCCGCCGTCGGGGTGATCGCGCTCTCGAGCGGCATTGCGTTTCCGCCGACCGAGCGCGCGGCCGCCGGCGTATCGATCGGCGACATGTTTCGCGAGCTCGCGAACCCGCTCTTCCTCGTGCTGTTCGCGTCGATGTTCCTGACGGCCGCCACCGAGCTGGCGCCGGGACAGTGGGTGGACTTCGCGCTGAGCCGCACGGTGCACATGCCGGGCATCCTGCTGCTCGTCTACGTGAGCGCGCTGATGTTCGTGATGCGGCACTTCGCGGGGCCGCTCGTGCACAAGGCGTCGCCGATCGGATTGCTGTGGATCTCGTCGCTCATGGCCGGCCTCGGCCTGCTCGCGCTGAGCGTGGCCAACTCGCCGGCCTCGGCCCTCGTGGCCGCAACGATTTGGGGAACGGGCGTTTGCTACATGTGGCCGACGATGCTGGCGACGGCGTCGGAGCGGTTTCCGCGCGGCGGCGCGCTGCTAATGGGCCTGATGGGGACCGCTGGCACGCTGTCGATCCAGTTCGTGCTGCCGATCATGGGCGCCATCTACGACCGCCGCAAGATCGAGGTAGCCGGCGGCGAGCAGGCGTTCAACGCGCTGCAGCCTGGACCTGAACTCGAGCGGGTCCTCGGCATCGCGGCGCAAGCGTCGTTTCGCGCCGTCGCCACGTTGTCGGCGATCCTGCTGGTCGTCTTCGCCGCCATTTGGCTATACGATCGCGCCCGCGGCGGGTATCGCGTGGAATCGCTGGTCTCCGACCATTCGAAATTCTGAATTCAGAATTCCCGAGCCCCGAGCCCCTACTGTTTCGACGTCGCCTGCCCTTTGAACACCGCGTCGATCGCAGCCTGCGCGCACTTCTCTCCATCGGCGCCGGAGACTCCCATCGCGCCAATCACCTGTCCATTCATCACAATCGGCAGCGCGCCGGGCTGCGGGAAGTCGTTCATGAATGTCGGCGCGAGGTTTTCGCCGGTCTTCACCATGCGGTTGGTCTCCGACGTCGCGCGGCGCCAGCGCAGCGCCGACTTGGCCTTCAGGAGCGCCGTTTCGATGGCGTTCATCGGTGCCCCTTCCATGGCGTGAAACTCAACGAGGTTGCCGCCCCAGTCGATCACCGCCATCGCGACGATCTGTTTGTTCTGGTCGGCCCATGCCGTGCACGCGTCGGCCAGGGCGCGCGCGCCGGCGCTCGAAATCATCCGCACCTCGCGCGTGAGCTTGGCGTCGCCTTTCGACTGGGCCGACAGCGTCGCGCCGACGGCCGATACGACGAGGATCGACACGAGGACCGATCGAGTGGAAGTACGCATGGCCTTCCCTTTCTCCTGCGGGGCACGCGCGATCAGGCGCGTCCGGCGAGGGCTGGCAGATCTTCGTAACGTCCCGCCAGAAAGGCAAGCGCCATCTGCGCAAACGGACGTGCCGACGGCCCGAAGACGGGGCCATGGCCGCCGTTGGGCACCACCCACAGCCACGAGCGAGGGATGGCCTCGCGGAGTTCGACGGCCAGCGTGACCGGATACAGCGGATCGCGATCGCCGAACACGATCAGCGTGTCGGCCGTGATGGTTCCGAGGTCGGCGCGGGAGAAGTCCGGATCGGGGCCGTCCGGCATCCGCCGCACCTGCGCGAGAAGCGCATCGAGTTGGCCCGGACGGGGATGGCGGCGTCGCATCGCCGCGCCCTGGTCGGCGCCGAACATGGCTTCAGAGAAATTGCGCTGCATCGCTTTCGCCTGCTCGGGAAAGGCCGACGGCGCGCTGACGACCACCATCGATGCCACGCGCGCCGGCTGCAGCGTGGCCATATGCAGCGCAGTGATGCCTCCCCCGCTCAGGCCGACGACTTTGATGCGATCGATCTTCAAATGATCGAGGAGGGCGAAGACGTCGACGGCCGATTGCTTGAACGAGTACATCGGCGCGGCGCCGTTCGACCGTCCGTGGCCGCGCAGGTCAGGTGCGACGATTCGATAGCCGTCGGGCGGCGGGTTGAAGATGAGTGTCCAATCCGAACCGAGGCCGAAGCCGCCGTGCAGCCAGAGCAGCGGCTCGCCGTCGCCAGAGAGGTCGTAGTGAAGGTCTGCGCCCGCGAGTTGCAACTGCATCGCGGCATTATCGCGCGCTCTTTCTCCCTTGGCCGACACCCAGCCCAACCGCTAGAATCGCTCGCGCATGGCGCTCCCCACGACCGCATGCTGACCGGACGACGGATCGGCATCTATCAGATTCAGACGCTGCTCGGCGCTGGCGGCATGGGCGAGGTCTATCGCGCGCACGACACGAAGCTCGGGCGCGACGTCGCGATCAAAGTCCTGTCGCGCGCGTCCACCAGCGATCTCGAGCGCCTGACGCGCTTCGAGCGCGAAGACGGATGCTGGCCGCGCTCAACCATCCGAACATCGGCGCGATCTACGGGCTCGAAGACACCGACGGCGTCCCCGCGCTGGTGCTGGAGCTGGTGGATGGCGAGACGCTCGCGGATCGAATCCGGCGCGGACCGGTGCCGCTGAGAGACGCACTCGCGATTGCGCGGCAGATCGCCGACGCGCTCGAGGCGGCGCACGAGAAGGGAATTGTCCACCGCGACTTGAAGCCCGCGAACATCAAGATCACGCCGGGCGGCGTGGTGAAGGTGCTCGACTTCGGCCTGGCGAAGGTGGCGGCAGACGAGGCCTCGGCTCCCGACCCCGCGAACTCGCCGACGATCACGATCAGCGGCACGCGCGAAGGCACGATCCTCGGAACCGCCGCGTACATGAGCCCGGAGCAGACCCGTGGCCAGGCGGTCGACAAGCGCACCGACATCTGGGCATTCGGGTGCGTGCTGTTCGAGATGCTGACGGGACAGATGGCCTTCAAGGGTGGCTCTGTGTCGGACACCGTCGTGTCCATTCTCACTGGCGAGCCGCAGTGGGATGCGCTCCCCGCCAGGACGCCCGCCGGCGTTCGCCAGGTATTGCAACGGTGCCTCGAAAAAGATCCGAAGCGTCGAATCCGGGATATCGGCGACGCTCTTCTCGAGATCGATCACCTGGCCCAGCCGACTCCGGGTGCGCGCAAGTGGCGTCGCGCGTACGGGGCCGGCGCGCTGATCGTCACGGCGGTCCTCCTCGTTGCAGCCGGAGCGCTGTTGTTCCGGCAGAAGCCGTCAACGCCGGTGACCTCACCATCGGAGTACACGCAGCTCACGAACTTTACCGACGCGGCCGTGGCGCCCAGCTTGTCGCCGGACGGGCGAATGGTCACGTTCATCCGCGGCGGCGAGTCCTTTTTGAGCAACGGCCAGATCTACGTCAAGCTGCTCCCGAACGGTGACTCGGTGCGGCTCACCAACGTCACGGGACAAAAGTACGGACCGGTCTTTACGCCGGACGGATCGCGAGTCGCGTATACGAACCTGACCGGGAATGACTTTGACACCTGGACCGTTCCGGTGCTCGGCGGGTCGCCGGTGCGCCTCCTGCCCAACGCGGCCGGCCTCACATGGCTCACCGATCAGCGGGTGTTGTTTTCCGAGATGAAGGGTGGCGGCATCCACATGGGCATCGTGACCGCGACGGTCAGTCGCGCAGAGTCGCGGGAGATTTACTTTCCGGCGGCAGAACGCGGAATGGCGCACTACTCCTACGCGTCGCCGGACCGTCAATGGGCGCTGGTCATCGAGATGGACCAAACCCACGCGTTTCATCAACCGTGCCTGCTGGTCCCTTTTGACAGAAGGTCCGCGAGTCGGCAGGTCGGACCCCAGGGAACATGCACGTCGGCCGCCTGGTCTCCGGATGGCACGTGGATGTACTTTGGCGTGCGAGTGGCGGGCAGCTCGCACCTGTGGCGCCAGAAGTTCCCGAACGGCACACCGGAGCAGATTACCTTCGGTCCGAGTGAGGAGGAAGGCATCGCGGTGGCGCCGGACGGGCGGTCAGTGGTCACCTCGGTAGGAACGCGACGGAGTGCGATCTGGATTCACGACGCGACCGGCGAGCGGGCGATCTCGTCGGAAGGCTACGCCCTGACCCCACGTTTGTCCCGGGATGGCACCCGCGTGTTCTATCTGGTTGCCCGCGACCTGTTGCTTTCTGGAGCGGTGCCCGGCGGCCTTGCCGGCGGGTGGCTGCCAGCGTCTGCCGAATTGCGGTCCGTGGATCTCGGCTCCGGCAAGTCCGACACCGTGCTGCCGGGCGTGTCGATGACCGACTACGATCTTTCGCCCGACGAGAAAGAGGTGGCCTTCACGACAATCGAAAGCGACGGCGAATCGACGATCTGGCTGGCTTCCCTCGACCGGCGCACGCCACCTCGAAAGATCGCAGTCGGAGACGAGGTGTCGTTCGGCGCGGCCGGCGACGTCATCTTCCGGTCGCTCGAGGAGGACAACGCGCTGGTCCGGATAAAAATGGACGGAACGGGACGAGGCCGAATCACGACCGTGCCGGTGGAGGACAAGTTCGGGGTGTCGCCGGACGGTGACTGGGTGCTCGTCTGGTCACCGGGGTCGGGCGAGAAGGACCCTCCCGGCACGCTCGCGATACCCACCCACGGCGGCGCTGCCAGGAAGATCTGCGTCGACTGTTGGGCGGCGTGGTCTGCCGACGGCAGATTCTTCTACGTGGCGGCCAGTCCAACAGGCATCCCGTCGACAATCGCGCCGACAATGACGCTGGCGATTCCAGTGCCCGCCGGCAAGTCACTGCCCGATCTGCCCGCGACTGGAATTACGTTGGGCAAGGCTCGAATCGAATTACCAGATGCCCGCGTGATCGAACACGATTGGCTGTCGCCCGGGGCTGACCCTTCGACCTACGTGTTCACCAGGACGGACCAGCAGCGCAATCTGTTTCGGATACCCCTGCATTGACCAAGGGCGGGCGCCTTCAGCGATGCTCCTGGTGCTGCGCGTCCTTCTCCGCCTCCGCGCGCTCGGCGCGCGAGGCGCTGATGTAGTCGGGGATCGTGCGGTTGCCTTCATGGCACGCGTACTCCCACCATTTGTAGCTGTTGTCCAGCTTCAGCGGGAACTTCGCCGTCCACGGTCGCGTGAGCACAACGGGATCCTCGGTCGTGATCTCGTAGAGCATGATGTCGGGGCTCATCCGCGTGAAGCGCTCGCGGATCTTCATCTGCTCGCTCGACGGAAACCGGTTGCCTTGCGGCGCGCCGACCACGCCGATGTTGGTCGCCGACGCGCCCGTCTTCAGGTTCGTCGTCTCGACGACCAGCGTGTTGCCCTCCCAGTGCCCCCGCGAGATGCCGAGCCACTGTTTGATGGTCGGCCTCGGCGCCGGCCGGCCGTCCACGGGGATGACACGCGTTTCGTGGATCATCTCCATGTTGATGACGACGGCGCCGGGCACCTGGATGATCTGGATGCCGTTGTTGTAGCGGTAGGGGAACATCGACGCCGGCATGCCGCGCGTGATGCAGCGATCCCACGAGTCGAAATCGAGATACGTGTCCCATGCCTGGGGCTCGCCCTCGTGCGAAGCCCAGCTGCTCTTCATCTCGGCGGAGAGGCGCTTGCCTTCCTCGGTCATCGCCGGCAGCTGACCGTCGGGAGGATCCACGATGAGCGATGTCTGTCGCTGAGGCACGGTGGGGTCGACAACACCAGCCGAGAACGCACGGCCGAGATCGCCTTCGGCCACCGCCTTTTTGTACCGATCGGGTTGCTTCGACGCGTCGAGGCGCGCCTGATATTCCTCTTCCGTCAGGAACGCCTTGCTCTTGTCGCACGGCGTCGCAGCCCTGCCGGGGCCGCCGCCGGCGCAGCGTTGAAGCGGCACGCTGCCGACATAGGAGATGGGCCAGGTGCCCTGCAGATCGGGATCGCCCCACGCCACCTTGGGCTGAACCCATCCCGGCGGCGTCTGAATAAAGAGGTTCGCTTCGCTGGGCTTCTGGCCGGACGGCGACTGCGCCGCCACCGCGACGACCAGCAGGCCCGCCACGGCGGTACCGAGGGCGAGGCCTGCAGCTGCGTGTGGCATCGATTTCATCACACTCCATCGTATCGTGCCGGAGGCGTTTCGGTTCAGGTCGCGTGGGGGATCGTTGTCAGCCCGGCTCAACCGGTGCGGGACATAAAATCCCGCCATGCAGTTCCGCACGATCATCGAGCCGTTCCGCATCAAGTCGGTCGACGCGCTGAAGTTCACGACGCGGGATGAACGCGTGGCGGCGCTCGCCGCCGCCCACCACAACGTCTTCCTCCTCCGCGGCGACGATGTGCTCATCGATCTGCTGACCGATTCGGGCACCGGCGCGATGTCGGCGGCGCAGTGGTCGGCGCTGATGCAGGGCGACGAAACGTACGCGGGCAGCCGATCGTTCTATCGCTTCGAGCAGGTCGTGCGCGATCTGACCGGGTTTCGACACGTCATTCCCACGCACCAGGGGCGCGCGGCCGAGCGCATCCTGTTTCACACCGTGGTCAAGTCCGGCGACATCGTGCCGAACAACAACCACTTCGACACGACGCGCGCCAACATCGAGGTCGAAGACGCCGAGGCGCGTGACCTCGTGATCGCCGAGGGCCGGCAGCCGGCGCTCGTCCACCCGTTCAAGGGCAACATCGACGTCGACGCGCTCGCGGCGCTTCTCGATCGCGAAGCCGACCGCGTGCCGCTCGTGATGGTGACCGTCACCAACAACTCCGGCGGCGGGCAGCCGGTGTCGATGGCCAACCTGCGCGCGGTGCGCACGCTGTGCGATCGCTACGCGAAGCCGCTCTTCCTCGACGCCTGCCGGTTCGCCGAGAACGCCTGGTTCATCAGGGAGCGCGAGGACGGCTACCACCGGCTGGCACCGCGCGACATCGCGCGCGAGATGTTCGGCCTGGCCGATGGCTGCACGATGTCGGCCAAGAAGGACGGTCTCGCCAACATCGGCGGCTTCCTCGCGATGAACCGCGACGACTGGGCCGAGCACTGCCGCAATCTGCTGATTCTGACGGAAGGCTTTCCCACCTACGGCGGCCTCGCCGGCTACGACCTCGAGGCGATTGCCCGCGGCCTCGAGGAAGTGGTGGAGGAGCCGTACTTGCGCTACCGGATTCGCTCGACGGCGTACCTCGCCGAGAAGATCGCAGCTGCCGGCGTCCCCATCATCCAGCCCCCCGGCGGGCACGCCGTCTACATCGACGCGCGCGCGCTCCTGCCGCACATCCCGCCGCTCCAGTATCCGGGCATCGCGCTCGTCAACGCGCTCTACGTGGAAGCCGGCGTGCGTGCGGTCGAGATCGGCACGGTGATGTTCGGCCTCGATCCGGACGGCCGCGAGCAGCCGGCCGCGATGGATCTCGTACGGCTCGCCATCCCCAGGCGCGTTTACACGCAGTCACATGTCGACTACGTGGCCGAAGCGGTGGTCGGCGTCGCGGCGATGAAGGATGCGCTCGGCGGCTATCGGATCGCCGCCGCGCCGAAGGTGCTGCGGCACTTCACGGCGGAGTTTGAGGGGATGTAGTTCGGGGATCCGGGAGCAGGGCGGGGCTATCCTACGGCTGCGGCAGCCCGACCTTTTTGCGAAGGACGGACACGCGCGAGTCACTGCGAAGCAGCGCGTACTCTGGAAAGCCCAGCACCCAGCCAATTCGTACGGGCCCGGAGGCTGACGCGCGGTCCAGCGCTTGGAAAGCACGGTCCTTATCGCCGAGGCCAGCATAGATGACCGCGAGGTTAAATGGATTAATCGGAGGTGTCACCGCGACTAGCTTTTCGGCGTCCGCCCGACGGCCCGCACGCGCATACGCGTAGCCGAGATACCCGCGAATTTCGGAGCCGGGCGTGAGGCTCTGTTGGTATGCGGTTTCGAACACCTGAATGGCTTCCTCCACTCGGCCCTGACCGAGCCGGACCCTGCCGACGCATTCGCTCTTGTTCACCGGCAGCACCTTGTCGCAGTGCGCGGCCGCATCGTCAAACCGTGAGGCCGTAACGAGCGCATATATCGTCGAGTAATGGAGCGCGGGTGAGAGCGGATCGAACTTCTCGGCAATGGCCAATTGGCGAAGCGCCTCGTCGACTCGGCCGAGCGGAAGGAGCAGATAGTGCGCGAAATGACGGCGTGGCTCGGCACTCCGCGGTTCGAGCTCGATCGCCCGGTGGAAGCTCTTTTCCGCGCTCTGCCATTGCGCATCTCGCGTGGCAGCAATGCCGAGAGCGTCATGTGCCTCCGCCAGCAGCGGATCCAACTCGATCGCCTTCTCAGCCGCCGCCCGCATGCTGACGACCTCGCCCGGCAGATCAAAGCGGAACTGCCGCGAGCGAGCCGCATGCGCCGCGGCGAGACCAGCATATGCGGGCGCAAAAAACGGGTCCTTCGCAATTACCGCTTCAAACGCGGTCACACTATCGCTCAAGCCTGTCAACCCCGCCTGCAGCTCCAGCGCCCGGGCGCGCAGATACAGATCGTAGGCGTCGACGCTCGCCTCATACCGCCGCCGGCCGTGCCCCAGACTGATCCGGAGGCTATTGACGATGCCGCGGGAAATCTCGTCTTCAATGGCAACAATATCGGTGACCTCGCGGTCGAACCGACCGGACCAAATCGGCCGATCGTCACGGACGCGCACAAACTGCACATCAACCCGCACCTGCTCTCGACTCCGCAGCACCGACCCTTCAAGGAGGTAGTCGGCTTCAAGCAGGCGACCGACATCGCGCGCCGATTCCGCCTTCCCTTTGAGCGCAAACGAAGATGTTCGAGACCGAGGAGCGATGCCGTCAATGATTGACAGGCTCCGGATCAACTCGTCCGTGAGGCCATCGGCGAAATACTCATCGGCCGGATTACCGCTCACATTCTGGAGGGGCAGGACAGCGACGGTAATCGGGGCCCCCGATTGCAACACCCACCAACCCAGGACGCCCACGATCAGGAGTGCGGCCGCCATCAGCGGCAGCGCGCGGAGAGCGGACACCGCTGCGTTCCGCGCGGCCGAGCTGGTGGGCACCGGCTGGGGCGGGCCATCCGCCCAGTGGTACTGCGGGATATATCTGCCCTTCGGCAGGCTGATTCGTACCGAGTCCGTTTTCCCTTCGCCGGCGTAGTATTCGAGGAGCCTGGCGCGCAACCGGGCGGCCTCGCTCCGGACGGTCGAGTCCAGCTTGGGGTCGAACCCGGGTTTACGTCCGAGGACCTCGATCCCCACGATCGATTCCTTCAACTCGCCGTGCCGACCCTCCAGGTCGCGTTCGACGACGAACCGCAAGAATCGCGACAGCCGCTCATTTCGGGCGAAGCCCCCGCTTGCGAGGGTCCGCTCCAACGCTTCCCGCACCGCCTCCCGCGGTGGGCTGCCGGCTGCCCCCGGTTGCGCCATCTCCGCTCCGGTCACATGTATAACACCCCGCTACAACCCTTGTTGACTTGTCTTCTCAAGCCCAGTTCGGAAAATGAACCCCACGGCCGCCAGCACCGTTTCTCGCGGGCGGCGTGGCGTTGAATCCCACGCCAATTCAGTTCACGCGCGACGAGACAATTGTTGTCGGCCACGTTGACGGTTGCATCGAAACGATCGGAATAAGGAATCAATCAGGAGGCCTGAAATGCCGATTCGAAGGTTCGCTGTGGCTGCGATGACAGGCATCATTGCGCTGGCGACCAGTGCCGTGGCGCACGCCACTGTGGTCGTCGGGACGGGCAACCCAGATCTGGACATCCCGGCGGTGCAGGCCGCCATCGATCAAGGCGGAGACGTCGTCTTGGAAGGACGGTTCTCCTTCGATAGACCGCCGACGATACCGACAGCGCTCGTCCCGGCAACAATCCTGGTCTGGAAGTCGGTGGTGATCTCCGGAGCAAGACACGCGAGGATTGAGGGGGGAACGATTCCATTTTATGTCGAGGCTCCAGGCGCCAGCGTCACGATTCAGACGTTGCACTTTGTGCGGCCGAAGAACTCGGCAATTCTGGTCGATATGGTCCGCGGCTTGACGATCGCGTCATGCGCGATCGAGGGCATCGTGCCGCTGCCGAACACGCCCAATTCCGGACTGTGGATTTCCACGCTGGGGAGCAAGATACCGAGTCCAACTCAGCCAGGCCAACCGGAGAAGATCTCCGGACGGCTGGTGATCACCAACAATCAGATCGACGCCGCTGGAGGGACCGCGGCCGACAATGTGCTCGGCATCACCGTGTTTGGCGTGGGTCAATCGCCGGATCACGAGGCGGACATCTACGTAACCGGAAACGAGATCAGAAACACCACCGAGCCGGCCATCAACTTCCGGCGCATCGGCGGGCGGGCGCTCATTGAAGCGAACGTGATCACCACCGCTGTCGTGTCTTCGCAATCCGCGCCGCGACCCGAGGCGATTCGCGTCGCGAATACTGGTTCATACTCGATTGCCTACAACGCTATTGATTGCCGATGGCCCGACCCGGACGCGATCGGCATCGGGGTGTTCAGTCAATTTGCCGCATGGCCCGTGGAGCACGCCGTCGTGCTCGACAACGCGGTGACCATGTCGCCACCTGAGGGCACGGTATTCGGCACGCTGAGCGCGGGCATCGACGTAAGGGGGTTCGCTCAGAACAATGTGGTCGCGAACAACCGAATTCGAGGGCGTGCCAGAGCCGCCCTTGCGCTCGATGTGTTCAGCGGAGGCATTCCGGGGAATAACACGCTCGCGCTCAACCGCTTTGATGATTTCGACGCCTCGCGTGCAGACGCGTTTGTCGACGCGGGGGTCACGAACACGCTCATTCTCGGTCAGAAGGGAACAGTCGAGGATGACGGCGTCAATACCGTCGTCGTTCCCATTTTCCGGAGACCACCGCTTCGGTAATGACGCGGCGCCGTTTGACACGCATGATTTCGCGTTCGTGCTCGCCGCATCTTCCCACGAGCGCCGGAGGTGTGACGTGAACCACCAGACCCGATCCAAAGGCGAGGAGTTCCGAAACGAGACGTATCGGATCGCGAACCAGCCGAATGCGGTCCGATGGCGTCGGGTGCTCATCGGCGTCGCCATGATTTTCGAAACCGGCGGGATCATGCTCGGTTGCTCAGGCCGGTCGCAGACGCCTGGCGTCACAAGCCCAACCCCTGCGCCGCCGCCTTCACCGAACCCTGCACCGATCGGCCAGTACAGCATCACGGGCGTTGTTGCTGACGAAGGTGGGCGGCCAGTCCAGGCCGCGAACGTGGACGCGTGCTGTGTGGCTGGTCAGTCCTATTCCAATTCGCACGGTGCGCTTCTGACCGACGAGACCGGTCACTATCGAATGACCGGAATCCCGGCTACCGCCGGCCTCTGGTTCCGCGTCAGCAAGAGTCAATATGTCCAGCAGTGTGCAGCTCCACCGGTAACGGTTGGAGGAGACATGGCGGTCGACTTCGCGCTGGTTTCACGGGCGAACCTCACGGCAACCGCGCAGTCCGCACCAGGCTTTCGGTCGGTGTCCGGCACGGTCGTGAAGACCACCTCAGCAGGCAATCAACTCGTGGCAGGCGCGATCGTTGCGTTTTCACGGTTCGAGGATTTTGAGCCAGCTTTCACGTACAGCGATCAAGCCGGCCGATTCGCGCTCTGTGGTCTGCCGGCAGATGAAACGGTGCAGATTAATGCGGGTTTAGTCAACTATGGGGGTTACACGAATGTTCCTTCAGGCCAGGCCACCGGGATTGAGATCACGTTGAAGTGCGTGACGTCCGGTTGCACGTCCTGATGGAGCGTCCGCCAGTCCTGCACGACGCTATCGCGTCGCCGGAACCGCGGGCCGCGGAAACAGCCGCCGTACGGGGCCACGTCACGCCGGCGGGCAATCGCCCATCGCGCAGAGTGCCTATTCGTTGTACGTTACGAAAAAACCGCGCGAACAGGCGGTTCTCGTGCAAACAACTGATCGACCTACCTCTTCTCCTGCGGATCCTTGCCGTCGGTCGGCGCGCCCGTGCCGGACGATCCGAGAAACAGCCGTTTGCCGCCTGGCAGCATCAGGTCGCGGCCGTTCGCGCGGTGGACACCATTCTTCGCCCGGTCACCTTCGACGACGATCTCGGTCCCCGCCTGGAGCGCGTCTTTCGTAAAGCCTCGCCGCGGCGGTGTGTTGGGCGTGCCGCCCGCGATCATCCACCGCGTCACGGTCCCATCGTCGTTCTTCACGCCCATGTGAATCCACGAGTGCGGGTTGATCCACTCCATCTTGACGACGGTGCCCTGGAGCGTGACGGGAGCCGTGGCGTCGAATTCGGCGGCGAAGGAGTGGTGAGCGAAGGAACGCGCGCCGGAGATGAGAACGAACGCACACGCCAGCGCGGCAACGGATGTCGGCTCCATGGGCAACCCCGGGCGGGCCTGTCATGAGGCCGTTGTCTCGAGCGGATATCCTCGACGGCTCGTCAGCGCGCCGCCGCGAACCGGCTGAGCGCGGCCATCCTGAGCAGATTCGGCGGGAGCAGTCCCTGCGACAGGACGAAGTCGTGGAACGCCTGCTGATTGAAGCGCGCGCCCATGGTCC
>Ga0066903_100000708_pt1 | contig 22100 bp, 25 predicted proteins | sample PanSoiMetaGPlot1_FD_67491 | JGI IMG/M metagenome (GOLD analysis project Ga0066903, IMG submission 67491) | Tropical forest soil microbial communities from Panama analyzed to predict greenhouse gas emissions - Panama Soil - Plot 1 (version 2) | ecosystem: Environmental > Terrestrial > Soil >... | reverse complement strand
GCGGGCGGCGCCCTCGCCCCCGGGGCCGCCGGTGGAAGGACCCGCGCAAAGGGGGTGCCGCGCAGCCGACTCGGACGCTCTCCGCCTTCGCGCGATTCGCTCGTTCGCTGCTCGAGGCGCGCAGCTCGCTTGCCCTCCGTCGCACCGCCAGGCGTCGTTACATTGCCCTGACAGCTCGGGTGTCGCCCCCGGCGCTGCCGAGCAGGGCATCGTGACGATGCCGACGAGACGCCTGGCCCAGTGACCGGCAGCGGCTCGCGCGGGATGGAGGGCCGACCGCGTTCGGCCATCTGATTGAAGACCGGCGAGAGCCCCCGCAGCTCGGCGTCAGCCAAGGCTTTGATACTCCGGATTGGGTGATCAGCCCGAATGCGCAATGGCGTCTGCGACGACGGCGTGACCATGTGCGCGGACAGCTCGATGTGTCCGGGCGTGGTAAACCACTGCTCGATGAAGTCGAGTGCTGAGCTCTGTTCGGCGAAGGGCGTGGTCACGGGGTTGGGAAGCTCCTGCGACGCGACGTGCGTATCATCACCAAGCGGTGCCTTCCTCAGCCGCTGACTAACTGGCAGTCCTGAAGTCCCCTGGAGCGTGGCCGACGCCGCGTTCGCGGCAGGGGCCATGCTCTGGGTGGGCCTGGGAGGTAACCAAAGTTCCTACGGACCGGTGGCGAGCACAGAGCCAGCCGGGTGCCAGGTTTACGAGCCCGTTCGGCGGACCTTTGCCAGCTTGCCGCCCGCGAACCGGAAGGTGACGGTCTCGGCCTCGGTCTCGGCCAGGGCTCAGCCGATGACCCCGGCGGGAAAAACACGTCGAGCCGTCGCCAGGTAGGGCCAGCCTTCCTACGTGCGGACGAAGGTGATGTCCCCGACCCACAGCACGTCGGGTGCGGCCGCCGTGAACTCCCCGTGCACCCGATCCGGGATCGGCGGCGGCGTCGGCTCCGGTGCTGTCGTCCGCACCCAGCGCGGCGGCCGTCGACCGCGAAGCCCGGCGGCGACCATCTTGCTGGCTCGGCGAGCAGAACCGTCACTCCCGCCCTTCCGCGGGCCGCGATCGCGATCGCAGGTTATCCACTTGTTGGAAACACCGCCATCAAGAACACGACTTCCGCGAGTTCGACGGCAGCCCCGTAAGCGTCCCCGGTCAGCCCCCTTACGCGCAGGTGAACAACTCCGGCGAGTGCGACTGCCGCCAGCAATGCGGCGATCGCCGGTACCGCGAGCTGCGGACCGAAGTAGAGTATTGGCGTGACGAAGAAGATCGTCGCCACAGTGGCCTGCCAGGGGCCAGCGTGCCGATTGAAGGCCAGGCCCAAACCCTCGGCCCGCGCAGGGGGAAAGAACGCGATCAGTGGTACGACGGCCCATCTGGCAGCCAGGGGAAAGGTGATGAGGACCGCATAGGCGCGGTGCTCGAGAGCCTGGCTCACGCCGAATGCCTTTCCCAGAAGAACCAGCACGACCGCAGCGGCTCCATGCGCGCCGATCCGACTGTCCTGCATGATGGCGAGCGTGCGAATAGGATTCCGACTCCCTGCGCCGAGCCCGTCGAAGACGTCGGCGAGGCCATCCAGATGCAGCCCGCCCGTCACACCCTCCAGCAGGGCCAGGAGCAGGACGGCGAGGAGCTGTGGCGACAGGTAGGGCATCCCGAGCCACGCGACCCCGGCGAGTGTCAAGCCGAGCCCTAGTCCCACAACCGGGAAGAACGCCGTTGATCGCGAGAGGTCGTCAACGCCGACGCGAACCCTCCCAACGGGGAGGCGGGTGAGGAACCCGACCGCCACGCTGAGGAGGTGTAGCCCGCTCACGATGGCGCCACGCCAGCGAGCCGCTGCAAGAAGATCCAGTCGACATGTCGCCGCACAATCGCGGCGAGGGTGTCATAGTCGGGCCCCCCGTTCCTCGCGGGCGACAGTGGCTCGAGCACACCCTTCCGTCGGCGCAGAAACCGCAAGAGCGAGGCGCGGACCCCTTCGTTTCCGAAGATGCCGTGGATCATGGTGCCGACCACCGTCCCACTCTCATCCAGAGCGCCGTCCGGGACGCGGACTTCTTGGCCGTTGCGGCGCACGATCTCGAATGGCGCCGCGGCACCCCTCGACCGCTCGATGACACCCATGTGGATCTCATAGCCGGAGAGTTCGCCCACCAGGGCGTCACCGAGCCAAGAGTCGCATGAGACCCGCGCCCGCACCTGGGCGGTGACCTTCTGACGCTCGAAGCGCGTCTCGATCGGGAGCAGACCGAGACTCGGGACGACACGTTCGCCGGACTCTATCCCGTGCGGATCTCTGATCCGGTGGCCGAGCATCTGACAACCGCCGCATATGCCCAGGACGGGGCCCCCTCGGCCGGCTCGCTGCACAACGACGTCGGCAAGGCCGCGCGCCCGCAGCCACGCGAGATCGGAGGCGGTACTCTTCGAGCCCGGCAGAACCAGGAGATCTGGCTCGAGGGGATCCATGAGGTCTTCGATAAAGCGCACCGTGACACCGGGCTCGTGCTCGAGCGGTTGGAAATCGTCGAAATTGGATATCCTCGGCAGCCGCACGATGGCGACGTCGAGGTGGTCGCGAGGCGGCCGTCCGCGGCGCGGTCGGCTCTCGAGTGCCACCGAATCCTCCTCCGCGATGCGAAGGTGGTCGATGTAGGGGACAACACCGAGCACCGGAATACCTGTCCGCTCGCGGATGAAATCCAGACCGGGCGCTAGCAGGCCGACGTCGCCGCGGAACTTGTTCACGACGAAGGCCGCCAGACGCGCCCGCTCGTCCGGTTCGAGCAGCTCGATCGTCCCTACGAAAGCCGCGAAGACGCCGCCCCGATCGATGTCGCCGACCAGCAGCACGGGTGCATCGGCGAGGCGCGCCACGTGCATGTTCACGATGTCACGGTCCTTGAGGTTCACCTCGACGGGGCTGCCAGCGCCCTCGATGATGACCAGGTCGAAGCTCCGGCGCAGGTGTGTGAGCGACTCGGCGACGACCGCGTGGAGGCGAGGCTTGTGCGCGTGGTAGTCGGCCGCCGTCATGCTCCCAATCGGCTTCCCGAGGACAACGACCTGAGAGCGCGCGTCGCCCTCCGGCTTCAGCAAGATCGGGTTCATCTCCACGGACGGGTCCACTCCGGCCGCTTCCGCTTGGACGGCCTGCGCTCGTCCGATCTCGCCGCCATCGGGCGTCACGAAGGAGTTGAGTGCCATGTTTTGCGCTTTGAACGGGGCGACGCGCAGCCCCTCTTGGTGAAAGAGCCGGCAGAGTGCCGTCGCGAGGACGCTCTTTCCCACCGAGGAGGCGGTCCCCTGGACCATCAACGTGCGCGCTAGCAAGGCGAAAGCTCCTCCGCGAGCGCTGCATCTAGGCGCGCGACCTCGGCGGGCGGCCGCGCGGAGAGGCGGATGAAGCCCGGCAGGCCGAAGGACGCGCAGTCGCGCACGAGGACCTGATGCCGGGTGAGAAGGCGGCGTCCAAGGTCTCCACTGTCCGGCACGCGCACGAGGAAGAACGGCGTTACCGAGGGCAAAGGATGGAGACCTCGTCGACGGACGATCGTTTCCAGGTGCACCCGGTCGCCGAGGAGCCGGGGCCGCGTCTCATCCACCATTTGGCGCGAGGTGCAGGCGGCAAGCGCCGCGGCTTGTGCCATCGTGCTCGTCGTCCAGGAGGGCCGTCCTGCCTCGACACGCGCAGCGATATCGCCAACGCAGAGGAGATAGCCTACACGCACCCCTGGGATCGCATGGTCCTTGGTGAGCGAGCGCACGCAGAGGACGTTCGGAGGAAACCGGACCGTGAGCTCGCCGAAGCCCTCGCTCAGCGCCAAGAAAGCCTGGTCGAGCACGATGCGAACATCGGGATGCTCAGCGGCTACCGCTGCGACCTCGGTCGCCGGGACTGCCATCCCGGTCGGATTGTTCGGGGCGCACAGGTAGACAACGCGGGGACGGACCGTACGGAGGAGTATCCTCAGCTTGGCGAGATCTACCTGGAACCCGTCCACCGCGTTGGACCTCAGCTCGACGACTCGACCGCCGGCGGCCTCGGCCGCCGCTCGGAACTCCGAGAAGGTCGGCTCCACGATCACCACAACATCCCGCGGGGCTAGGAGTACCCGGGCGATGGTCCACAAGAGGTCAGCCGCTCCGTTCCCCAACACCAGCGTGTCGGGGTCGACGTCGAGGATTTCGGCGAGGACCCTCCTGACCTTGCGTGCGGTTGGATCGGGATAGCGGTCAATAGGGGCCGCGCGCACGGCGGCCACAACAGCCGCACATGGTCCGTAGGGATTCAGGCATGTGCTGAAGTCGACGATCGACTCGCCGGCAATACCCAGTGCCGCGAGCTCGTCCTCGCAGCTCCCGCCATGCACGCGAGGACGGATCGACGACATCTCAGCGAACGCTCGCATGGGAGACAGCCAAGACGATCATCCCCCAGCCGGTCGCGAGTCCAGCGACGAGCCTCGCCAGGCTCCATGCGTCCTCGATCTTCCCTGGGTCGAGCGGCTCGAGTTCGTCGCCCAGCCGATAGTGATCGGGCTTCTCCAGTTGAACACGCAGCAGACCTGCCATCGCCGCCATCGGCCTCCCGGCGTTCGGACTCTCTGTTACCGCTCCGTCGCGGCGTAGCACGCGCCACGCCCGCCGAATGTCCCGTCCGGTCAACCAGCCGGCCGCGAGCAGGAGGAGGGCCGTGACACGTGCCGGGATGAAGTTGAGGGCGTCGTCGAGCCGCGCGGCTGCCTTGCCAAGGTGCTCGTAGCGGTCTCGGTAGCCGATCATCGCGTCGGCTGTGTTGACGGCGCGGTACAAGATGGCACCTGGTACCCCGAACGGCAGGTAGTAGAAGAGCGGCGCCACGAAGCTGTCCGAGACGTTCTCGGCGACCGATTCGATCGTAGCGGCCACGAGGAGCGGCCCGTCGAGGCGGCTCGCATCGCGGCTGCAGAGGCTCCGGAGCGTCCTGCGGCCCGCATCGAGGCACCCACTGCGCAGCAGGTCGTGCATGTCGCCCGCGGCTCGCCCGAGCGCGCGGAGCGCGAAGCTCGATTTGAGGAGCAGAATGGACACCGCGACATGCGGTATCGGCCACCGTGCAATCGCGGCGAGGACAGCAGCCGCGGTGAGCGCGAAGGCGAGTGGAACGGCGAAGGCGATGCATGCCCCCGTCGCGAGCTGCCGCCACGCGCCCGAGGTCGGGGCGAGCCATTCCAGGCCGCCGATCACTCTGCCCATCCAGACGACCGGGTGAATCGCTCTCGGGGGCTCCCCGAACGCTGCGTCCACGAGGAGCGCGAGCGCGAGGACGACCAGCGAATGACTCGTATCGTTGATCATCCCGACGCTTCTGAGTCGGTCACGCCAGCCTCCGCGAAGGTCGCCATCTCGCGCAGCAGGCGGACCGACGCGTCGATGAGCGGCATGGCGAGTGCTGCTCCGGTCCCCTCACCGAGCCGGAGGTCGAGATCGAGAAGCGGCTGAAGACGGAGTGCGTCGAGGACGCGGCCATGACCGACCTCAACAGACCGGTGTGAAGCGATAAGGTAGTCGCGTGCCCGCGGCGCCAACCGGACGGCCACGAGCGCGGCGATCGTCGCGGTGAATCCGTCGACGACGAGGGGCACGCAGCGTGCAGCGCCGCCGAGGACGACGCCCGCGAGCCCCGCGATCTCGAACCCCCCCAGCTTCGCCAACACGTCGAGTGGGTTGCCGCGCTGGGGCCGGTTTACGACGAGACCCCTGCGGATGGCTTCGACCTTCCGGCACCAGCCTTCGTCGTCGATGCCAGTGCCGCGCCCGGTGACCTCCTCTGGCGCCACCCCGATCAGCGCGCACGTGAGCGCACTCGAGGCAGTGGTGTTCCCTATCCCCATGTCGCCGATGCCGAGCACGGTGACGCCGTCGCCGGCGAGCTCGTCGGCGATGGCGCTCCCGAGCTCGAGACCCGCGATGGCCTGTTCGCGGGTCATGGCAGGGCCGTGCGTAAAGTTGCATGTGCCAGGACCGAGGCGATGGACGCGGATGCCGTCGGTGTGCGGGAGGGGCTCCGTCACACCCGTGTCGACCACTACGATCCGCGCACCGACCTGACGCGCGAGCACATTGATCGCGGCGCCCCCGCCCGCGAAGTTTGCAAGCATCTGGTGCGTGACCTCCTGCGGGTACGCGCTGACGCCCTCCTTCGCCACGCCGTGGTCCGCTGCCATGACCACGATGGCCTTCGTGGGCAAAGGGATCTCCGTCGAACCTCGGATGGCGGCCAGGGTGCAGGCGAGGTCTTCGAGACGGCCGAGGCTCCGTCGAGGCTTGGTCTTGGCGTCGAGCAGACGCTGTGCCCGCTCGCCGGCACTGCGATCGATCGGGCCGATCCGTGCGCAGGTATCTTGCAGACATGTCATGGGATGGCTAGCCCTGTCGTCGGACGCAGGCGCACGATCGTGCCCAGCACGCCGAAGTAGAGCTCGTCCACAACGCACGCCAGCCGTTGGTGTGCGTGGCCCGCGAGATCTCGAAAGACGCGGCCGAGCAGCGTGTCCGGGACGAGCCCCATCCCGACCTCGTTCGTGACAAGCACCGCATGGAATCGGACCGTCGCGAGCATCTCGGCCAGCCTGTCCACTTGCCCAAGGATCTCTGACTCGCGACGGTCGGCGAGGAGGAGGTTCGAGAGCCAGAGCGTGACGCAGTCGAGCACTACGACGTCGACGCCAGCGAGTCCGGTGATGACGCCGCACACGTCGAGGGGTTCCTCTATCGTCGAAAAGTCATCGCCGCGCTCTGCACGGTGACGGGCAATACGCTCCTGCATCTCCGGGTCGGTGGCCCGCGCCGTGGCGACGAGCACGCGGCGCGGCCCGAACAGGCGTGCTCGCTCGAGGGCGAAGGCACTCTTCCCCGAGCGCACCCCGCCGCCGATCAGGATACGCTGGCCTCTCTCCATTGCTCGACCCCACGGGACGTCGCCTCCATCACCGCGGCGCCAATGAGAGACCCGAAAACAGTATGCTTCCCGACGTAGCGCGCCGGGGCGGATGCCACCGGCGCTGCGACGACGATGCAGTCCGTCCCCGTCCCCGTTGCCGGCCGCCCGGTCATCCGGCTCGGGACAGCCGCCTCCAGGACCGCGGCCGTCCTTGCTTCGGCCGCGAGTGCGAGCGCCTCGACGAGCGCCTCCTCCGCGAGCGGATGTGAGCAGCAGCACAGCAGGTTGATTGTGCCGATGCGGGCAGCGGGCCCCGGCGGGTCTCCGGCCCGTAGTGCGTTGCCGAGACCAACCGTCGCGATGCAGCGCACGCCGAACGGATCGCGGCGGCGCTCGACGACGACATGGGTGTCGAGGTCGCGACTCGTGAGGAGGCCCACGGCATCGGGGATCGCCGCCTCGGCAAGTCGCCGGTGGAGCAATGCACGCGCGTCGACCGGCGGGCGGAGCTCGTTTTCGCGCACCCAGTACCAGGCGACCGCCTGCGCAGTCCGCCTCCCGCCGCCCACGATCGCCCAGCTCAGCACCTGCTGCCGGCACGCGAATCGTGTGATGAGCCACCGGCCTTCGCGAACAAGTTCCACGGGCTCGGAGGCAGCCCTCAATACCTCGCCGCCGCTTCTCACGACCGTCGCGCCGCGTGCGCGACGCACGCTTCCACGAGCCGCTCCGCGACCAGGGGATTCGACGCCCAGTGGGCGTGAACGTAGGAGGCGAGCACGCTTCCCACACGATAACCCTCGCGAAAGACCTCCCCGCGCCGTCGGCGGACCGCATAGATGCGATCGACGGCGTCCGAGGCTGTGTGAAAATCGGAATACCGGAACTGGTGGCCACGGAAGCGGAGACCGGCGGGGCCGAGGATCGATGCCGCCTGCGTCTCCACCTCGACGTAGCCCAGTGCCTGGAGGCGCGGCGTCATCACGGCGTCGCCTGGCACGAGACCCACCATGGAGTGGCGCGCGCCATCGAGCGTCCGGATGGCGCGCGAGAGGTACATGAGGCCGCCGCACTCCCCGTAGATCGGTCCTCCGCACTCGGCGAAGGCCCTGGTCTCCTTACGCATCGCCTCGTTCCGGGATAACGCCTCCGCATGTACCTCGGGGTAACCGCCTCCGAAGTAGAGCCCGTCGACGTCCGGCAGTCCTGCGTCGTGGATCGGCGAGAAGCGTACGAGCGTCGCCCCCAGACGTTCGAGCTGGCGCAAGTTGTCGTCGTAGTAGAAATGGAACGCCCCATCCGAGGCGATGCCGATGCGACAGGATGCGCCGGTCCGGCGTGGCATGCGCGGTGCCTCGCAGTCCGGCAGCGCTGGCGCGGTCCGCGCGATAGCAACAACCCGCTCCAGATCGAACCAGCCGGCAACCAGCTCTCCCCAGGCAGTGAAGAAGCGCTCCGGGACGGTGTCCTCGTGCGGGTTCACCAGGCCGAGATGGCGCTCCGGAAAGGCGAGCTCAGTCTCCTCTGGCAATCCTCCGACAATCGCCCGCGGGCCGGCGGCGGTTCGGAGGAGGTCGAGGTGCCCTCGACCCCCCACACGGTTACAAATGAGCCCGGCGAGGTTGAGGTCGGGATCGAACGCCGCGAAACCCGTGGCCACGGCCGCGATGGTCCGGGCCATGCCGGAGGCATCGACCACGAGGAGCACTGGAGCCCGGAGCCACTTTGCGATCTCTGCGCTCGAGCCATCCTCACCCGTCGGCGAGGCACCGTCGAAGAGCCCCATGACCCCCTCGACGAGGGCAAGGTCCGCCCCGGACGAGGCCCGCGCGAAGGTGGCGAGCACCGCGTCGCGTCCCATCATCCAGCCGTCGAGGTTGCGGCAGGGAACACCGGCCGCGCGGGTGAGGTAGCCGGGGTCGAGGTAGTCCGGCCCGCACTTGAAGACGGCGATCCGGAAGCCCCGCGCCCGCAGCGCGCTCGCGAGCCCCACGGTCACGGTCGTCTTTCCGACGCCGCTCGCGGCTCCGGCGATCAGCACGCGGGGGACTGACGGTTCCGACATCATCAAAAGTCGATCCCCGGCCGTGCCGCCGCGCCGTGCTCGAAGGGATGCTTGAGCGACCGCATCTCGGTCACGAGATCCGCCTCCGCAACGAGCGGTTCTGGAGCGTTGCGTCCGGTCACGACCACGTGCAGCGAAGCCGGGCGGCGACGCAGCGTCTCGAGCACCTCCTCAAGCGAGACGAAGCCGAAGTGGATCGCGTACGTGAGCTCGTCGAGGACGACGATCGCGTACTCACCACCGGCGATGAGCTCCCTCGCCCTCGCCCACGCTGTCTGCGCTGCGCGCCGATCGTTCGAGAGGTCATCACTCTCCCACGTGAAGCCCCGTCCCATGACAAGGAAGGTGAGCCGCGGAATCGTCGCGGCGAAGAGCCGTTCGCCCGTCGCCCACCGGCCCTTGATGAACTGGACGACGGCCACCCGGAGGTCGCGCCCCAGCGCGCGGAAGACGAGGCCGAGCGCCGCCGTCGTCTTGCCCTTGCCGTGTCCCGTATAGACGACGAGCCAGCCCCTCCGTTCGTCCATTCACACCTCCCTCGAGGCGGTGATCACAGAGGCAACCAACGCTGGCACATCGTCCTTCGGCGGCCGCACGACGTGTTGGACACCGAAGCGACGTGCCGCCTCTTCGCTCCTGCGCCCCATCGCGACCATCGGCACGTGACGGAATGCGTTGCCGAGTTCGCCGGCGAGGAGCGCGATCGCAGCAGAGGAGCTCGGCAGCACGACGAGGTCCACCGGCCCGGTAACGGTCCCCCGACCGTGGTGGACGTAGCGGTACGCCGGGACCGACTCGACGCACAGGCCGAGCGCTTCGAGGTCTTCTCGCAGGCTCGGGCGCCCGCCCTCGCGGGTCACGAGGAGGAGCGGGCCGGGCCGCAGGACCATCTCGTACGCTGCCAAGGCCGCCCGGCACGAACCCGGGATCGTCGCAGCGAGGGAGATGCCTCTCCCCCCCAGGGTTGCTCCCACCTTCCTCCCGATCGCGACGATGCGCACAGGAGCGTGGCTCTTCGCGTCGCTGCCGAGTCTCCGGACGCGGCGAAACACCGCATCGGCACCCTCCGGCGCGTCGAGGAGCACGACGCTGAACTCGCGGAGACGTTCGAGCGCGGCGTCGAGCCGCGCGTAGCTCGTGGGCGCCGTCGCCTCAACAAGCGGCGCTTCCAGCACCTCCGCCGACAAGCGGCGCAGCCGGGCGGCGATGTCCGACGGTCCAGGACGGCTGCGGGCGACGAGCACGCGGCGACCCGCGAGTGGGCCGCGGCGCGAGGAGGCCACCGGGACGCGTCGCGCCACGACATCGCCCACGATGACGAGGGCCGGCGCCTGCGGATCGACGCCGCCAGCTCGGTCCGCGAGGTCGCCGAGCGTCCCGAGAATCACAGCTTCCTCAGGCATCGTCGCGCTGACGACGTACGCGGCCGGCGTGCTCGGCGATCTCCCCCCCGCTACGAGACGCGTGAGGTTCGCCTCGAGCTGCCGGCTTGCCATGAAGAGGACGACCGTGCCGCGCCCTGCCGCCAGGTGCCCCCAGCCGGTCCAACTCCGATGGCTTCCGTCAGCATCATGACCGGAAGCGAACGTCACGTCCGACGCGCACTCCCGATGGGTGAGCGGGATCCCGGCCGCGGCCGCCGCTCCGAGCGCAGCCGAAACGCCGGGGACGACCTCGAAGGGAATGCCGGCCTCGGCCAGCTCCTCGGCCTCTTCGCCTCCGCGCCCGAAGATGAACGGATCGCCCGACTTGAGACGCACCACCCGCCTGCCGGCGCGCGCCCGGGCGAGCACATCGGGATGAAGCCGGTAGGTCACGGGCCCCGAGCCACGCCGCCGCCCCACCGGCAACAGCTCGGCGCCGGATCGGATGAGCCCGAGGATCGCGGGCGACACGAGCTCGTCGTGCGCGACCACCTCCACCGTGCGCAGCAGGTCGACCGCTCGCACCGTGAGCAGCGCCGGGTCGCCGGGACCTGCGCCCACGAGGTAGACGCAACCGGGGGTCATGCGACCCCGCTCCGCCGCGCCGTGCGGAAGCCGTGGCTGAAGTCCGGATCGTAGAGTCGCGAGTTGGCGAAGTCGGTCGCGGCGAGCACACGGCCGACCAGGATCATCGCCTGCGAGCGGATGCCGGCCGCCTGCACCTTGGCGCGGATGTCGGCGAGCGTCCCGACCACCACCCGCTGCTCGGGCCAGCTGACCTTGTACACGACCGCCACCGGGCAATCGGCGCCGTAGGATGGAACGAGCGCCCGTGTCACGGCGTCGAGAAGATTCACGCTGAGGAAGAGCGCGAGTGTGGCGCGATGCCGTGCGAGCTCCTCCAGCTCCTCACCCGTCGGCATGGGCGTCCTGCCCGCTGCACGGGTGAGAATCACGGTCTGCGATACCTCCGGGAGCGTGAGCTCCCGTCCGAGCGCCGCCGCCGCCGCGGTAAAGGAGGACACGCCCGGCACGACCTCCCACGCGATTCCGAGCGCATCGAGACGCCGCATCTGCTCGGCGATCGACCCGAAGATGACGGGATCGCCCGTGTGGACCCGCGCAACGTCCTCGTCGCGCTCGCGGGCCGACACCATCACCGCAACGATCTCATCGAGCGTCATTCCGGAGGAGTCGAGCACCCTCGCCCCGGCTGGCGCGCGGGCGATCACTGCCGGGGGGACGAGCGAGCCCGTGTACAAGATGACCGGGCAGCTCGCGATCAGATCTGCGGCTCGCAGCGTCAGCAGTCGTGGATCACCAGGGCCGGCACCGATGATATAGACGCGCACAGTCACCCTCTCAGATGCACCGGAGAATCGCCTCTCTCACGATGTCCCACACGGGATCTGGGATCTCACCGAGCCATCGAGCATCGATCTCCGCCTCCTCGGTGCCGCCTTCGTCTACGCTGACCACGAGGCGCCAAAGGCGCTCACTCACCGACCCGTTGCGTGTAATGACAAGGCGCCGCACAAGCAGGCGGCCCAGCTGCTGCCCTTCCACGGCGAGCCTGAGGCGGGGCGCGGGTACCTCAACCGACCGACAGGGCGATAACTTCAAGAACGGCTGCTGTGCGTCGTCGAGTCCTCCGGGGACGTGGAATCCGGCAGCCGCCCAGTCGCAGGGCTCCTTCGTAGCACCCACGAGGAAGTACTCGCCGTGCGTCTCGGCGAGGATTGCGCCCGCGAGGCGCCCCACGTTCGCCATCAGTCTTCCCTCCCCTCGGGGACGACGAGCGAATGTCCCGGCTGCTGCCCAGGGACAACGTGGCCATCCCAAGTGTACTTGTTCGTGTATCCGCGCGGCGTCACCATATAGCCCTCGAAGATGAACGTCTGGCTCGAGCCGACAAGGACGGTCGTCAGCATACCGATTTCATAGTCGAGGCAGTGATCCAGGTCGGTGAGGGCGACCCGTTGCATCTTCCGGTAGGCGCTCTTTACAAGCGCCACCGGCGTCACCCCGTTTCGATAGCGCCGAATGATCGCCTGGGCTTCCACGATCTGTCGCGTGCGCCGTCCACTCGCCGGGTTGTAGAGGCCGATCACGAAGTCGGCGGCGGCCGCCGCCTCGATCCGGCGCGCGATGACGTCCCACGGGGTCAGCAAGTCTGAGAGCGATATCCCGCAGAAGTCGTGCACCAGCGGTGCGCCGACGAGCGAGGCACACGAGTTGAGCGCCGTGATACCGGGAATGACGCGAAGCACTGGCGACTCCCCCCGCTTCCAGCCGATCTCCTGGAGTACCTGAAAGACGAGGCCAGCCATCCCATAGACGCCGGCGTCGCCCGACGAGATCAGGGCGACGGTGGCGCCGGCTCGGGCCCGCTCAATCGCGGCCCTCGCCCGCCCGATCTCCTCGGTCATCCCGGTCCTGATGATCTCCTTCCCGTCCAGCAGATGGCGAACGAGCTTCACGTAGGTCGTGTACCCAATGACGATTTCGGCCTCTGCAATGGCCCGAACTGCCTCGGGCGTCGCCTGTCCCTCAGCACCGGGACCGATACCCACCATCGCGAGGACGCCCGTGGTTTCAGACATGACTCGCCACCATTCCGCGCGCTGCGCACGGAACGCGGGCCACTGCGACGGTCATGGAACGACCCGCGCCCGGCTCGGTGTATATCTCCTTCGGAACGAGAAGCTTCGTCGCCCCCGCAGCGAGCAGCGCAGCCGGTTCGGCAACGCCCCGCGAGCCAACAAAGTACCGTACGGCCTCGGAGGGATTCTCGATCCCCGGGACCTCATCGAGCTGTTCGGCTGTGAAAACACGGAGCGGGCATCCGAGGCGCTCGGCAAGCGAACGAAGCGCGTCCTCTTCTTTTTTCTTATCGATGGTTGCCACCGCCTTCACGCACCTTGGCGACAGGCTGCGTTGGTGAAGGACCTTGGCTACGCCGTGGTTGATCATTTCGACCGTTGCCCCGCGGTCGCAGCCAATGCCGAGGACAAGGCTCTTCGGCCGATACACGACGGCATTCGCCCAGTGTCTCGGGTGCGTCTCGTGGAACTCTCGGTCGGTCACGACAAGAAGGATCTCGAATGCATCGACATCTACATCGTCGAGGCTCGTGGCATATCGGACACCCTCGGGGAGCGGCCTGTCCCGCGGCCACCAGTTGGGCTCGCCCGTCTCCTGGACGACAACCACAGGTGCGGCGTTCACCACCGCCGCGCAGCCCCGTGTGACGTTTCGGTCGGGATCGTCAAGAGTCCAACCGAGCTCGCGCCCGAGGATGTCGACCGTCAGTGTGCCGATTGCGTCCGAGGCGGTGGTGATGATGGCCTCCGCACCGAGGGTCGCCGCGACCCGCTCGGCAAATACGTTGCCGCGACCGACATGACCGGAAAGGACGCAGATCGCGAAACGCGCTGCGTCGTCGACACACACCACGGCTGGATCGACTTTCTTATTCTCCAAGAGCGGGGCGATCATGCGCACGACAGCTCCCACGCTGATGATGAATATCTGGCAGTCATACGCCGTGAAGGTCTCTCGGAGCAGTGAGTTCATGGGAAGCGGCAGGGGTCTGGCCCGCGATGAGGCCTGCGGGAGAAACTTCTCTGCAACGTAGAGCTCGGCGCCGGAGAGCTCGGCGGCGAGTCGGTTCGCGATGCCGACTCCGTGCCGGGTGATCGCATAAAGCGCAAATGGCTTACGGATCATTTTCCCACCGCCCGCAGCGCGTGTGCGACGTTGCCGGCAAGCACACCATCGCGTTCTTTTCGCGCGACGACGATCATCGCAAAGCAGTCCCCTCGTTCCTTGGCGACGCTCCGCAGATCACGTATGATCCGCTGCTCGGGCATCGTCGCCTTCGAGACGTAGAGCGCACGATCGAGGAGTCCCTTCGCCTGGAGCACCGACACGACACGTGCCATCTCGCCACCGATCTTCATGATGATTGTGGTATCGAAGGCGTCGAGCACGCGCCCGAGATCATCGACGCCGTAGTTCGCGGGAAGGATCGCGATCCGTTCCAGGCCATCGGCGAGCGGAACACCGGTCACGGCTGGAACCGCCGCGATCGACGAAACGCCTGGCACCACGTCCACGTCGATGCCGGGCCATCGCCGTGGCGCTTCCCGCTGCAAGTAGATGAATGTGCTGTAGAGGGATGGGTCGCCTTCCGTGACGAACGCGACCGACAGCCCGCGCTCGAGACGCTCCCCGATCGTGGCGAACGCGCGATCCCACGCGGGCCGCACGCGCTCCGGTTCCCTGTTCATCGGGAACGTCAAGAAGAGACGCTCTTGCCCTGGAATCTCGCCGATCACCGGCTGTACAATCCGCCAGGCCATAGAGGCGCCGTAGTCCGAGCTCCGCGGGAGCGCCAGCACCCGGGAAGTTTGGAGGACGCGGACCGCCCGCAGCGTCATGAGATCGGGCGCGCCGGGGCCTGCGCCGACGCCGTAGAGCCTCCCGTAGCTCATCGCGCCTCTCCGCTGGGCCGCGGCTTCTCGACGGCAAAGATCTGAATCGGATTGAGCGCTTCATATCGCAGGTAGTGCGCGAGCGGCTCCGCGCGTGCGACCTGGAGCAGTGTGACCTCGGGGACAAGCCCGCGGCGACGGAATGCCTGGTACGCGTCGGCTGCGTTTTCGAGCGTGATCGCATTCACGACCAGACGCCCGCCCGGCTTCAAGCGCCCGAGCACGGCGTCGATGATCGCCTCGATGCTGCCCTTGCTGCCGCCGATGAATACGGCGTCCGGCACCTCGAGGTCGGAGAGCGCTTCCGGCGCCCTGCCGGCGATCACCCGCACGTTGTCGACCGCGTGCGCATGTAGGTTCTCCCGGCAGATGTCCACGCCCTCGGGATCGACCTCCACGGCGTAGATCCGACCCTGCGGCGAGAGCAGGGCGGCCTCGATCGAGACCGACCCCGACCCGGCGCCGATGTCCCAGACCACGCTGTCGGGGCGGAGACCGAGTGCCGCGAGCGTAAGAAGACGCGCCTCGCGCTTCGTTATGAGCCCCTTCTTGGGCGTCCGTTTAGCGAAGACCTCCTCGTGGAGGAAGGGAATCGTCGTCGGCGACCGCCATCCCGGGTCCCTTCGCTCGAGGATCAGGACGTTGAGCGACCCTATGTCACTCAGAGACTGGAGCTCGAACACCGAACAGGCGCGCACCCGTTCATCAGGTCCGCCGAGGTTTTCGCAAACCCATGCTCGCCATGCGGTCTCGTTGTGCTGCACCATGTACGCCGCGAGCCGAAACGGCGAGTTCTCCTCGTCGGTCAGGACGGCAACTTTGGCGTGCCGCTTAAGACGCGTGAGGAATCCCTCGCGCGGGCGGCCGTGCAGCGAGAGGACGACGGCGTCGTCCCACTTGAGCCCGGCGCGCGCGAACGCCCACTGGATCGAGCTCGGCTGCGGAATCACCTCGACGTGCTCGGCGCCGACCTTTCGCACCACGAGGCTCCCGATTCCGAAGAAGAGCGGATCGCCCGACGCGAGAACGCAAACCTGATGCTCCTCGGCGAGGCGGGCGACGTGGTCGAGGGCGGGCGAGATCCCGTTCCTGAGGATGACGCGCTCGCCCCGGAAGTCGGGGAAGAACTCGAGCTGGCGCTTGCTACCGACGAGCACCCCTGCCTGAGCGATCGCGTCGCTCGCGCGACTGGTGAGGCCCCTGCACCCATCGTCGCCGATGCCGACGACCGTCACCGCGCGTCGGTGACTCACGGGTGTTGCTCCGCTGCCAGGGAGAGGAGGGCATGGATAATCGCCACCGCGACGGGGCTCCCGCCTTTTCGGCCGCGCGTAACGATGAACGGCGTCTTGAGGTTGAGCACCGCCTCCTTCGACGTCGCCGCCGCGACGAAGCCGACGGGCACGCCGAGGACGAGCGCCGGGCGCGCCTCTTCCTCGCACGCAAGGCGCACGACCTCGAGCAGTGCCGTCGGCGCATTCCCGATCGCGACCACCGCTCCATCGAGCTTCCCGAGCCGGTGCGCCTTCCGCATCGATTCGATGGCACGAGTCGAGTTTCGAGCTCTCGCGGTGGCGATCACGTCCTCGTCGGAGATAAACGCTGCGACGGAGGAACCGTACGCCGCGAGCCGATCTTCGTTTACGCCAGCGGCGATCATCTTCACGTCGACCACGATCGGCGCGCCGCGCTTCAGGGCCAGGATGCCGGCCTGCACTGCATCCGGGTGAAAATGGATCAGCGACTTGAACTCGAAATCGGCGGTCGCGTGGATGACCCGTCTCACGACCTGCCACTCCGCCCGGTCAAAACCGTGGACGCCCGCCTCGGCGTCGATAATTGCGAAGCTCTGGTCCTCGATCTTCCGCCCGATCGCGGTCAGTTGGCGCGTATCGTTCATCTCGACGCCGCTCGCGGATACCGTCCAAGGAGTGAACCGTCGAAATCGACGAGGTACGCGTGTACCTCCAGGTGGCCGCCCGTGTGATGGGTCGCGTGTTCGACGACCTTCCGACAGACAAGGGAGGTAATTTCGCCCAATTGTCCCTGCGCGCAAATCTCGAGCACGTGACGGGCCGTGTTCGCCTGACGGATCTCGGTGCGGATTCCCACAGGTGCTCCGAGGTCGCCCGCGAGAGCTGCAAGCAGCTCCATGTTCACCTCGGAGCCCGCCGCGTGGGTCTGCATCTTACCGTCCGCCATCTTCGAGAGTTTCCCCATCATCCCGACGATCGTAGCCCGCGAGACCCGGCGCCGGGTGCAGTGTCTGAGCGCGACGCCAACGAAGTCTCCCATCTGTATGAAGGCTTGTTCCGGGAGATCGGGGTGAAGCCGCATCGCATAGGCCTCGGACTTCCCCCCCGTCGTAAGCACCACTTCGCGGAGGCCGCGCTCGTCGGCGACGTCGATCGCCTGCACAACGCTCGCCTTGAACGCTGACGTCGAGTACGGCTTCACAACCCCCGTGGTGCCGAGGATCGAGATCCCGCCGAGAAGGCCGAGGCGCGAGTTGGTGGTCTGCTTCGCCATTTCCTCACCGCCGGGAACGCTTACGGCCACGATTGCGCCTCGGTAGGAGCTCCCGACCAGCTCCTCTTCGACCATCTCGGTGATGTTCCGCCGCGGCACCGGATTCACCGCTGGCGTGCCGACCTCAAGGCCCAGCCCCGGCCTCGTGACGGTTGCCACGCCGGGGCCGCCCCGGATCTCCACCCCCGGTTCGGATCGCAGCTCGACCTCAGCCACGAGCTCCGCTCCGTGGGTGCAATCCGGATCGTCACCCGCGTCCTTGATGATGCTGCAGATGGCTTTCGACCCGCTCCGCCCGCAGCGGTGCAGGGGAAGGACGACGCGTGTTCGGTTCGGGAGCGTCGTTTGGATTTCCTCGAGGACGACGCCCCGCACTAGGCAGCGCGCTGCGGCCTTGGCCGCGGCTGCCGCGCAGGCGCCGGTCGTGAAGCCCGTGCGGAGCCCCTGCTTGTTCCGCGGCTTGAGCTCGGACGTCATGATGCGTGATTGGTCGGTCACTCACCCATTCCCTCTGGTGCCCAACCGAGCGCCGTCGGCTTGATGGAAGACGTGCTCCCGGACGGGGACACCTGCCTTGAGGTGCTGGACAATGATTCGCTCGAGCACGTCCGGCGTGACTTCCGAGTACCAAGTGCCATCTGGGTACACGACCACGATCGGCCCCTCCTTACAGACCGCGAAACAGTTGCAGCGCGTTCGTTTGATGCGGCCTGCACCGTCCGCAAGCCCATGCGTCTTCAGCCTCCTGCCGAGCTCTTCGAAGAGCGCCTCCGAGGCATCAGGTGCGCAACGCGGCCCAGTACAGACGAAGAGGTGGCGCGCGTAGGGCTGCAGCTTCGCCTCGGTCATCGTGGTGAAGTAAAGGGCCTCCACAGACTGGCCCTGCGCCTATTCGAGGAGGCGGAGCACGACATCATTCGCCGACGGAAAGAGATAGAGGACAACGCCCGTGGTAATGATCGCGCCGCCCGCGTAGCGAAGCGCTTCCCCACCACGCAGCCTCTGAAGCAGAAGGCCAAACCCCATCCCGCTTCCTAGAAGGGCAACGGCGGAAATGACACAGCCAGTTGAAAAACGGACCAACCAATTGACGGATGTGGGGGACGTGCTCCCCAGCAGCGCGTACCCTTGGATCGCCGCCAATATGCTGACGGGAATCACCGCGCCGAAGAACGATACGCGGTGCTGACGCGCAAGAATTGCACCCAGCACCAGCATCGACACCAGCATGCCCTGCTCCAGCAGTGGAACGGCGATCCCGTGCGCGTTCAGTAGTGCCCCAATCCACATGAGAAGGCCGAAGAGGCTCGGGATCCCCAGGAACGCCGATCCACCGAGTTGCACGGCGATTAAGCCAACGCCCACCGGCACCAACATGTGATCGACGCTGTGAACGGGCATGCTGAGACCTTGAACGAAGGGCTGGTCCCTCATCCATTCCGCGTGATGCGCATGGCTTTCCGAAGGCAGGAGAACAACGAGGAGGGTCGCAACGACCAGAGGGAGGCCGCCCATGGCGAAGGGCTTTCTGCGGCCGTCGAGCGCGCCCGTCCTCGCGCCGGGTTCAAACCCTGCGCGTGGCCAACGGATTCCGACGTACAACCAGTGCTGACCCGTCATTAGAACTCCTCCCTTGCAGGTGCCGTTAACGCACTGCACTCACCCTGACGTTATGCAACGGGATATACCTCGTGGATCAGGTCGTGGATCTCTTCGAGGCCACGGTAGAACTGCTCGATATCTGCTTGCAGACGACGATAGGTTCCTTCCGCACTCTTCACCGTCACGAGGAGCGTCTTCAGATAGTGAAAGTTCGGATCCTCAGGCCGTGCCTCTGCCTGGCGCTGCTCGAGGTCCACGATCGCAGCCTCAAGCTCGTGGCGTGTCTCATCCAGCGTGCGCGCCGAAGCGAGGCTCTGGATCGGCCCTCCCTGTCGGAGCGCTTCGCCGATCTCAGCCTCCTCATGCTGTCGCTCCGCCGAACGATTTCCTCCGAGCACGTTCATGAGCGCGAGGCGAAGGGCTGCAATCTCGTGACACGCCATCGAACACCTCGACCTACGGTGCGAGCACCTGATCGACGAGCCGCCCGATGGGGCGACCGCCGGCGAGATGCTGATCGACAATCTCGTCCAAATCTTGGCATCGAACCTGGCGGTACCAGACACCGTCCGGATAGACGACGAGGAGCGGCCCGTCGCCACAGCGCCGCAGGCAGCTCGTCTTCGTGGTCTGCACCACCGTATCGAGCAGGCGGTCCTTAAGCTTGTGCCGAAGCTGGGAAAGGAGCGCCGCGCTTCCTTGGGCGATACACTCGGTATTGATGCAGACGAGCACGTGCTTTCGGATCGGTGCGTGTGCGTGGCTTTGCCCGGGCGCAGCGGTCAGACTCGCATGCCGAATCGAGCGGATGAGCGCTCGCTCACCTCGGATGTCGTCCTCGAAGCCCGCAAGGCTGACTTTGTACTTGCACAAGTCGCAAGTCATGGTGGCTGTGCCGGCCATGGCCTCGCGGTAGCGTGCGAGGAGGACGTCGACGAGGCGCGGCTCCGCCCCAATTGGCGTCGCCATGAGCAGCTCGATCCACGCGTGACCGTTTTGGAACTCCGCTATCTCGCTGCGCAGCCGCGCCTCGAGTACGCCTGCAAAGAACAGATAGGGAATGACGATGATTCGCCGGGGTCTCCCTCTCGCGAGTCGTCGCAGCGCCTCGGGGACGAGCGGGCGCGTGACACCGCAGAAGGCGGCCTCTACGGCACTGAACGCCCGGCCCTCCCAAAACAGTCGCCCGAGCTTCACCAGGTCACTGTTTGCGTCTGGATCGCTCGACCCGCGACCGACAACGAGCAGCGCCGTCTCGGCGTCGGGACGTGGGCGAACCGTGCGCTGCGCCTCGCCCACGCGGTCGTCCAGAATCTCGAGGATCCGTGGATGGAGACCGATCGGCGCGCCCTCGGCGAAACGGACTTGCGGGTATCGGGCGCGCGCCACCTGGATCTGGAGCGGGATGTCGGATTTGACGTGACTCGCCGCGAAGAGAACGAAGGGCAGGACCGCGACTTCGCTAGCGGTCACAGCGGCCCGCTGGAGGGCATCCGGAAGCGTCGGCTCAGCGAGCTCAACGAAGCCGGGCTCGACGGGAAGGCCGGCGGACTCGTGCAGGAGCTCAGCGAAGCGGAGAAATTCCTCATTGGCCCCGGCCACGCGGCTGCCGTGACCCACGAGGACAATCGCCTTCCCCTTCACGAGCCGTTCTCCATGCCATGTCGCCCCGGTGTGCCGTGATACTGGGTCGCGATCTCATCGAAGGCCACGCGACGCTCAGCAGAGTATTCTGGACGACTCTCGGCGGTACCCCGGACATGGCACGTGAGAATGACCTGATCGTCATGTCCGATGAACCGCACGCCCCGGTTCTTCGCGGCGTCGGTCAGAAACTCGGCCCGAATGAGCGCACAACGCCGCACGTGCAGATGGTCGGGGGTTCCAAGGAGCTCGATCGTGAGCCACTCCTCACCACTCGAGACGGTCGCCTGACCGCGAAGTTCCGCCGTCGCACCCGCGTTCTTCACCACCAGGTGCACCTCTCCGCAGGCAACGAGCGCCCGCAGCATGTCCTCGAGCGCCATGGGGCCCCTCGCTGTCGCCCGCGGGTCAGCGCCGGTCACCGGAGTGGCCCCTCGTCTCGGAGCCGCCGGAAGAGATCCTCGGCACCCGACCGTGCGCCCCAGCCATTCACGTAAACGAGATCAGAGAGCTCCAGCCGCGGAGCCCACCCGATGGCTTCGAGCATGGGGCGGTCCGTGAACCCATTGGGAAAGCCGACGCAGAGGTACGCGACCGGGAAGACGGGCTCAGGAATGGCGAGTATCGCGCGCAGCTCGTCGCTCCGCAGGATGCTTACCCATCCCACACCCACCCCCTCGGCGCGCGCGGCCAGCCACAGGTTTTCGATCGCGCAGCACACGCTGAAGAGGTCCGTTTCCCGGATCGTGTGACGTCCAATCACACCGGGCCCAAAACGCGTCGGATCGCACGTGACGCACAAGTTGATCGGCGCCTCGAGGATCCCGTCGAGCTTGAGGCCCCGATAGATGTCGCGCCGCTGGCCAGCGAAGTCGGTCGCGGCTGCTTCCTTTTCCCGGATCACCATGCCGTGCACGCAACGTTTGAGCTCGGCATCATCGATGACGATGAAATTCCATGGCTGCATGAAGCCGACTGACGGTCCTTGGTGGGCAGCGCGCAGGAGCCGAGCGAGGATGGCGGGTGGAATGGGATCCGAGCGAAACACCCGGATGTCCCGGCGGCTCGCGATCGCCCGGTAGACGCCTTGGCGCTCCCTTGGGGAAAAGGCTTTCATCGGCGTTTGCCTCGAAGGGCGCGCGGGCTTCGATCGCGACGCTCCGTCTGGGAAGGCGCGTGCGGGCGACCTAGAATGGGAGCGACCGGACCGGGAGTAGCCGCCAAGGCCCGGGGCCTTCGCCTGCCGAAATCCTCGATCCGTCTGCCGGGCCGGATTACGGCTTCACGTCCGCGAAAGCAGGCTTCTGCGACGACGAGTCGCCCCACGCGCTCGCTCCACTCGCGTCTTCAGCGGTGGAAATTCCTCGGCCGTGAGAGCGAAAGAGCCGAAGGACGAACGCGAACGCCTAGGAACG
>Ga0066903_100000707_pt1 | contig 22104 bp, 15 predicted proteins | sample PanSoiMetaGPlot1_FD_67491 | JGI IMG/M metagenome (GOLD analysis project Ga0066903, IMG submission 67491) | Tropical forest soil microbial communities from Panama analyzed to predict greenhouse gas emissions - Panama Soil - Plot 1 (version 2) | ecosystem: Environmental > Terrestrial > Soil >... | reverse complement strand
CTGGTACGAATCGTAGCGTCACACCAAGTTCGATTTCAGAAGTTTTCAGTCAAAAGCTTTAAGGGGCTTTCTTGAACCGGCGTCCTTGTTGGTTACTCATTTTTCCATTGATTGTTGTCTGCGCGTCGTTCAGTTCGGAGTCACCGTCACCCGCAGTCTACGGTGTACGCATGGAACCTGCCTGGATACCGATGGCGGATGGTATACGGCTGGCGGCAACCTTGTATATGCCGGACGGCGCCAAGCCAAACGAAAAATTCCCTGCGCTGCTCGAGTATCTTCCTTATCGCAAAGATGATGGAACCGCAGCCCGCGATTATCCGTTGCATTCCTATTTCGCGCGTCGTGGATATGTGAGTGTACGCGTCGATATCAGGGGTTTCGGAGCCAGCGAGGGTAAGCCGACGGATCGTGAATACTCAGCTCAGGAACAGACAGACGGCGAGCAGGTGATCCAATGGCTGGCACATCAAGCGTGGTCCAACGGAAATGTCGGGATGTTCGGAATTTCCTGGGGCGGATTCAACTCCATACAGATGGCCATGCGCAATGCCCCCGGGCTGAAGGCGATTATCGCGGTAGACGCAACCGCAGAGCTGTTTCACGACGACGTCCATTACATCGATGGCATGGCACACGTGGACGAATTCGAACTCAACATGGACATGGCTGAAGGCATGACCGGCGCACCTGATTACTCGCTGGATGAAAAGGTGCTCGGCCAGCGATTCGACACTCCGCCCTGGTCTCTTCTTTACTTCAAGCACCAGAGAGATGGTGACTTCTGGCGCAGCCCAGTGCGCGAGATGAGTGAAATCAAGGTCCCTTGCTTCTTGATCGGCGGAATGCTTGATGGATATCGCGACAGCATTCCCAAGATGTTGCGCGAGGTAAAAAGCGCTCCCGTGAAAGCCATCATCGGACCGTGGAATCATACCTACCCTAACGAGGCTGTTCCTGGTCCAGAGATCGAGTGGCGAGATCAGGCGGTGCGCTGGTGGGACTACTGGCTGAAAGGACGTGACACCGGAGTGTTACAGGATCCGAAGCTGATCGTTTACATGCAGCACTGGCATCCGCCGGATCCGAATCTTGAGAATGTTCCGGGAGAGTGGAGGCGTATCGATGCGTGGCCGCCTCCCGAGACAAGAAGTTCAACGCTGTACGTTCAGGCGAATCACACACTGTCGGAAACGGCATCGGAGACCGATGTCCATAAGCTCAAGTACATCCCGTCTATCGGAGTCGAGGCCGGGTTCTGGTGGGGTGAGTTGCTGAGCGACCAGCGCTTTGTCGACGCGTTTAGCCTCGTGTACGATTCGGCGCCATTGAAAGAAGAGGTGGCCATACTTGGGCACCCACACGCGCTTTTGCGTGCTTCAGCAACTGCGCCGCTGGCGAACTGGTTCGCCCGCCTTTCCGACGTTGCGCCTGATGGCACCGTCACCCAGATTACCGGGGCAGGAATAAACGGAGCACAGCGGGAGTCCATGAAAGATCCCAAGGAGTTGGAGCCCGGGAAAACCTACCCCTTGGATATCGAGATGCACTTCACCTCATGGGTATTTCCCAAAGGACATCGAATTCGCTTGGCGGTCTCAAATGCGCTCTGGCCCATGATGCTACCGACTCCATACCCCATGACAACATCCCTCGAGTTGGGGGCAGCGGACGGATCGCAAGTGGTATTGCCAGTCGTCCCCGTAACGGGAGTGACTCCCACAGCTTTTGCGGCGGTCGAACCCTCGGAAGAAAGAAAGGACATGCAGTCGATAGGGTTTCCCTGGCCGGGAGAATGGACGGTGGAACGAGACCTGGCCCGCAACAAGGCAACCGTCCGCTGGAAAGGAAAGGCGGAGGAGGTCTATCCGTGGGGAAAAGAATCGGATTTCGAGAACCTCACGTATCAAGTCGACGACGAACATCCTGACAAATGTTCGGTACTCGGCGAGGCTGAGACGATCTTCGCCCTCAAGAACCGCGAGGTCAGGTGGAGAGGGCACCTGTCGTTCACGACTGATGAGAAGAATTTTTTCTACAGCTACACGCGCGAGGTTTTACAGAACGGCAAGCTGATCAAGTCAAAGACCTGGAAGGAAACAATTCCACGGGATCACCAGTGACGTAAACGCAGTTACTCCTGCTTGTACACCTTGCCGGCCTTCATCACGAACTGCACGTTTTCGAGCAAGCTTATGTTTTGGAGTGGATCTCCCGACACCGCGATGATATCGGCAAACTTGCCCGGCTTAATTGATCCCACTTCTTTCGAATGGCCAAGCAGGTCAGCCGCGTTCGTCGTCGCGGCTTGAATTGCCTGCATCGGTGTCATCCCATACTTCACCATAAAGGCAAACTGTTTCGCGCTGGTGCCGTAGGCACAAACGCCAGCATCTGTGCCAAATGACATCTTCACGCCTGCGTTGACGGCTTTGCGGAAGTTATCGCGCTGAATCTGGCCGAGATTTGCGTCGTGTTCCAGAAAATCCTTGGGCTCGTTTCCTGAGCGTCCCGCCTCCTGGATGCATTCTTCGTCATAGATATCCATATCGAGATAGGTGCCGCGTTTCTTGGCAAGAGCAATACCTTCGTCGTCAATCATGGTTGCATGTTCAACAGAGGCGACTCCCGCATTGATTGCATTCTTGATCCCGAGCGGAGAGTGGGCGTGAGCAGCCACACGAAGGCCGAATTGTTGAGCCTCATCTACTGCAGCGCGCAGTTCCTCTGGCGTAAATTCCTGCGCACTCGGGTTGCTGCCATGTGTGAGCACCGCACCGCTGGAAAGAATTTTGATGACATCTACGCCGTCGTGCGCCAGCAGTCGGATCTTTTGTCGAACCTCCCAGGGACTGTTCGCTTCGCCGTAGCGGAAGTCGAGTGGGAGCACGACATCTGGCGCCATGCCGGTCATAGCACCGGCGCCTCCAGTGATCGTAATGTAAGCGCCGGCAACATACATGCGCGGCCCGATGATATAGCCTTTATTGATTGCATCGCGCAGCGCCACGTCATTCAAGGCCCGATAGACCCCAACGTCGCGAACTGTCGTAAATCCTGACAGCAGCATGTCGCGAGCATTTGGAACGGATTCAAGAACGGTCTGCGAGGCCGATTTCTGCAACTGGAAGATTGGATCGCCCTGGCCATGAGCACCGTCGGCGACGTGGGTATGACAATCAATGAGTCCTGGCAGGACCGTCATCTTCGATAAGTCGATGACCTTTGCTCCCGCGGGCGCAGGTCCTGTATTGCCGACGGATTCCACCTTGTCATCGCGGACAATAATCAGCTGATCAGTCAGAACCGTGCCGGAGTCCGGATCGATAACACGTCCAGCCTTAATGGCCGTAACTTGCGCATGAGCGGCGCAGGAAAGAAAGAGCAGCCCCAGCAGTAACGAAAGATTCTTTTTCAATCAGTCCTCGTGGGAAGTTGCTGATGAGTTGTCGAAACTCTGATGGCGTTAGTCCGCCGCAGCCGCGTTTCTGCCCGACGTCCTCTTCAAGTCGGTAGCTAGTAAGCGGTGAAACAGATGTTCTCCAGATTCGCGGCGGACCGAAAGGCGTCCTGCGCCATAAGCTCGTGATTTCAAACCACGCTGCACATCCTCGCAGATGCCAAGATCTTCATCCTGAACACGGGCACCGACCGCAACACTCTGCTGGTTGTAATCCTTGGCCGATTCGCTAACGTCGGCGAAATAGAAATCGAAAATGACGCGGCAATGGTCCACATCCATCGGCAAAACCAGATTGGTGTCCATATAACCCTCGTAGCAATTGATCATCAGGTTCGGATATTGCCAGAAATACCAGGCGCGATCCCCTTTTCGAGTCGCGCCGGTAGCGGCATCTTCGTCGGATGAGACCATAGGGCTCGACTGCAGGCAGTACCGATCCTCGTTTTCGATTGTGTATTCCTTGTAGTCGAGAACGGAGTTCAAGCCCTTGTGCAGATGGGGTACGTGATACCCACCGTCGAGATAGTTATCAATAAACACTTTCCAATTGCAGTGGATGTCGTAGACGCGGCTCTCGAAGTAGTGCAACTTGGTCACTCCAAGGGGACCAACACGTTTCACAAGTCCACCGAGAAAGCCGTGTAGGGACTCGGCATGAGGATCAAGATTTATGAAGACGAACTTCTCCCACGTTTCAGCTTTGATCGGCAGCAATCCATTCTGCTGGCGATCGAAACCTATCACGCCATCGAACTCGGGCATGCCCTTAAGCGAGCCGTCCAGTCCGTAGTTCCAGCCATGGTACGGACAGTGCAAGAGAGAGGCCTGTCCGCACTTTTCGGTGACGACGGCAGCCGCATGATGTCTGCAGACGTTGAAAAACCCTCGCAAGACTCCGTCATTTCCACGCACTACAACGATGGGCTCCCCTGCAACAACTGCTGTAATGAATTGCCCGGGTTTCTCTACCTGCTCGATCCGTCCAACCATCTGCCATGTCTTGGCAAAGACGGCTTCGGATTCCAAATCTGCGATGCGGGGATCCACGTACCACGGAGCTGGAATGGTTGATGCTTCCGAGAGGGGCGCGTTGTCGTTGTAACTCGCCAGGATATCCCGGACGGACATTTCAGCGCTCTTCATGTCTTGGGCCTCAGAATGTTCGTGAAGTATTGGATCAGGAAGGTTGGCGTGCAACGCCGATCGCTCGCGTTAACACATCCAAAAACTGATTGATGCGCGCTTCCTTCTTCTCAGGGGCATCGCCGTGGCGGCGAAACAATCCAGGATCGAGTTCTTCGGTCAGGAGCGCGTCCTGAAAGCGTTCCATGGTCCAGTCCAGAATCGAAACCATCATTTCCTGATCAAGATCCTGGCGAAGTTCTCCTCGCTCCAGGCCGAAGCGGACGAAAGCCACCGTCCCGTAAGGATCTTCTGCGAGCAAGAAGCGATTGATCTCGCGCTTCAGGGTGAGGTCAGTCCCATAATTTCCGAGCAACGAAACACGGTACGGGATCCAATCTTCGTGGACGAGGTGCTCGGTACGGACGAGCCAATAGCGAAGCACTTCGAAGAAGCCCTTCTCGCGTACCGCAACCGGAGCGTCCAGATAGCTCGAGAATGAGCGCACAGCCTTCTTGTACACCTCGAAGAATAGGCCGTCCTTACTCCCAAAATGTTGGAAGATGGATCCCTTGGCAATGCCCAATTCATTGGCGATATCGCCAACCCGAGCGGCGTGATATCCGCTCTCGGCAAAGTGGCGCATCGCTGCATCAATAATTCGTCCGCGCTTGTTCTCAGAACGCGGGCGTGCCGGCATGTGACGATAACGTGGCGGGGTGACGAGACTGCTTCCGATTCCACTCATGACTGACCTCGGGTCAACGGCTGTATCTTATACCAGAACACAATTTCAATTCTATTTTTGCTGCCTATGCTGTAAGGTATGCTGCCTTGATACAAGGTAATTGACCATCGGTCAAGGAGCACATTGGCTCTATCACCCGCAAAAATGTACGACGCAGTGGTGGTCGGGGGCGGTCATAACGGGCTCACCGCGGCTGCGTACCTGGCGCGAGGCGGGCTCTCGACACTCGTACTGGAGCGGCGCTCAATTGTCGGAGGTTGTTGCGTAACTGAGGAGATTGCCCCCGGCTGCCGGGTTTCCACGACTTCCTACATCGCAAGTATGCTGCGCCCTGAAGTCATCCGCGACCTCAAACTGGCTAGGCATGGGCTGCGGATGGTCCCCTGCGATCCCATGATCCAAGTTCCCTTCCCTGATGGCAGCGTTGTTCCTTGGTGGTCCGATCGCAATCGAGCCGTCGTTGAGTTCCAAAAGTATTCCACCCGGGACGCCAAAAATTTCGTCCGGATCGATGACCAGTTGAAGAGGCTCGCCAGATACTTGCAGCCCTTCTTCATGGAGCCTCCTCCAGAAATTGACACCACGAACTTTCAGGGATGGTCAGACCTGCTGCGAGTTGGTAGGAGATTCCGCAAGATCACGAATCATGACGTTGCGGAACTGATTTCCTTTCTCACGGGAAGCCTGGGAGAGTTCCTCGATCGCAACTACGAGTCAAACGTCCTCAAGACTTTATTTCTTGCCAACAACGTCTACGGCAAGCATGGAGGGCCATACCAGCCTGGGACGGCCATCGGGCTGCTGTTTCATCTGTTGAGTGGCGGCGAGCACGACTTGCAAGGATTTTCCGGACACGTGATGGGTGGCATGGGTGCGATCACGCAAGCGTTGGCTGCAGCCGCGAAGGAGCTGGGCGTTGAAATTCGCACTTCCGTAGGGGTGGCTGAGATCAGTGTTCGCAATGGACGAACACACAGCGTTGTTCTGGAAGATGGGACCGAGATTCGGGGGCGGGTAATTGTGTCCAATGCTGATCCTAAGCGCACATTTCTGGGCATGGTCCCCGAGAAAGAATTACCCGAAGATTTCATCCATGCTGTGCGCGGAATCAAAATGGCCGGTCCTTGCGCGAAGGTGAACTTGGTCCTTTCGGATGAGCCGAAGTTTACGGGGACGCCTTCGAGGGCAACTCCGCTCGAACGTACCTTCTACACGCTAGTTCCCTCACTGGAATTCGCGGAGCGGTGCTATGACATTGCAAAATTCGGCGAAATCCCGGCCGAATTGTGGGTGGACTGCGTAGTGTCCTCCAATGCGGATGACTCGCTGGCACCGCCGGGCAAGCATATCCTGACTTGCTTCGTACAATACGTACCATTTCATCTGAAGCAGGGTACGTGGGATGAGAATCGCGAATTGCTGGGCGACCGAGTGGTGAAGAAAATTGGGGAGTATGCTCCGAATGTCCCTGCGGCCATTGTGGCACGCCAGGTCCTCACTCCTCTTGATCTGGAGCGTACGTACGGGTTAACCGAGGGCAACATTTTTCACGGTGACTTGAGCCTGGAGCAATTGTTCTTCATGCGCCCGGTCCCAGGCTGGGCGAGATATCGCACACCCATCGATGGCCTGTACTTGTGCGGTGCGGGCACACACCCCGGAGGCGGCGTGACCGGAGCGCCTGGGCACAACGCCGCGCACCAAGTTCTTAGTGATTGGAAGGCTGGACGCTTAACACACTAGGATTGGATGTTTTGTTACAGAAAAAATGGGCCAGTTGGGCGCTGGCCCTAGTCAGAGGCATTTAAGGAGGACACCTACTAACAACTGCAACCTTTGAATAACCTTCGCTCTTTCGGTGAGGCCAATCCCCGAGGTCGCGCTACATCGATGCGACCGCGCGCAAAAGTCATTCCCACAACTACGTCGGTCCCGGGACCAACTATTGGAATGGACCAGCAGCGTCGTCCATTCCACTTGCTCGCAGACTATTCCTCGGGGCCAGTGAGGTTGTCACCGACGTTTCAAGTCTTTGTCATTTTTTCGTTACTTGATTTTTTCCGTGGGAATGAATCGTTTCAAGGTTGCTGGGGATATCCGGGGTTCTCCAAAGGGGCAGGAGGCTCGTAGTCGTGCCCATATTTGTTTTTATGTGCGGTTGGCACAGCGGCTTGCGTCAGGCGAAGAACGCCAAGGGTGGAAGCGTCTTCGGAAACCGTTATTTCGCGGGTGAGTGCCTTTAACTGTTCCGCAGGCGCCGTTTCATACCAGATATGGAGAAGGTAACGTCCTGGAGGAACATTGGGAAGGACAATTTCTCCTTGTTGATTGCTGACCGTGTAATACGGAGTGTCGAGGGCAATGACAACCGCACTCATCTGTGCATGGATATTGCAGAAGATGTACGAGATGCCGGGTTTGTCAAAACGCACATCCCGCGTGCTACCCGCTTCGTATAATCCTAAATCGAAGCGTTTCCCTTCGAACAGCGAAAACACATTGTGAAAGAAGGGATCGCGATTGGGAAACTCAACCACAGATCCGACCGGAACAATCAACACGTGCGGATCAAAACTCTTGTTCTTTTGAACCAGTCTCGGGCGTTGACCTGATGGTTCGGGTTTCAAGGGAATGGCCCCTGCCACTGGAGAGAGCCAGAGAACGACGTTGTCGGCATCTCTGGCTTTGCCATCCTTCCCATCGCTCACAAAGGACACACGCCCGGTTAGAGACACGTTTTCGGCGAAGCACAATCCGCAACAAGCCAGCAGAGTGAGCAGGAGACGCCGGGCGTATGTTGTTCCGTTCATCTCTAGAACAAGACTCCCATGATCAGATTGACCTGTTCGGCAGTCCAAGAAGGACCATCAAGCCCATAAGTCTTCAGATGCCGATACTCCGTCGAAAACAGGAGGTTCGAACGTGGCCGATAGATAAAGTTTACGAAAGAAGAACGATTTTGTGACAGCAAGGGCAAATAAGATTGCCCATGCGGAAAGTCTCGCAGATATTCTGCGAACGGATTGTCCAGGCCAAAGGCTCCGTTGAACTCGAGCTTGGGGGTAGCTCGAACCTTTAACTGTGCCCAACCGCCCTCGGACTGAAGGCCTCGAACTTGAGTCGTAGAGCCAAAATTCTCGTCACTGTAAAGCGCGCTACGCCCGATTCCGCCCCCGAAACCTCCTACAGCGAGGCCTCGATAGTACTCACCGGAAAACGAAACTCTCGAACCCAGAGGAATATCCCAATCGGCCATTCCTGCCCAACCATCTACGTGATGATCGATGACCCAGTTTTGGCGGGAATAGTAACCGGCAGCGCCAAAGGTTGCGGGACGTCCAAGGAAGCTGTGGGTCCAGGCGATACGAGTACCAAAGGCCGGCTGGCTGGAACGTTCGCCCGCTTGAGGCGTTCGGTCAGTAGTATCGTATGGAGGCTCTCCAGTCACGTTGTCCAAAATGCCACCCTGGATCGTGAATTGTTGATCGTCGCTCAGAACGAAGCGATGTTCCACACGTACTTGCGGAATCCAACCCCAGAGGTTGCCAGCGTAACTGAATGCAGGCTCAGCGAGAGACGCGAACGAAGTTGGGTTCTGAGGCGAGAGGAATAGGCCATCCTGCCCCGCGATGATGGAAGTATCCTTCCAGTCGAGGCGCATGTTGGCAGTGCGCAGGCGGACCAACCCGAAATTCACACCGTTTGCTTCATCGGGGAAGCCGCCAGAGAAATCCACCTGAATGCCACCGCTTATCCTGGCACCGCCCAGCGTGGGACCAAAGACCTCCAGGCCGAGCTGAGATTGATTCATGCTGGCGCCAAAATTGCCCGCAGAGTCATAGGGAAAGGATGGCCTCGCCCAACTGGGCACACTTTGATTATCCGTAGCACCCCGATTGCTGAATACGTTGAGAAGGGCCAGACCGGAAAGGCGCACACGATATTTGGATGCGCTGCTGACCTTTGTCTGGTACTGATCGTCAACCTTGCCGTTCACCACCTGAGAGGACTCTTCGAGCGCTGCCACGCGCTGTTCCAAGGTAGGAGCGGGTTGTTGCCCTTGGGCCTCGGTAGACTCCGGCGCTTGATTCTCCGCCGGGATAGCGACGGCAGGCGTTCCCTGGCTGGCAGATGCCAGTTGGGCCTGAGTGGCCTGAAGCTGGCGCCGCAATTCCGCGGTCTCGGCACGATACTGAGCAGCTTCGGAATGAATCTCGGCTACGGCGGCCCGAAGTTCCTGAACCTGTTGCTGCAATTCGTGGATCGCTGCATCCATCGAAGCAGTCTGCGCGGGCGGGGTCGCTTGCTGACCTACCGTTGTCGAGATCATCGTCAACAGCAGGACCCCCGGCCCGACTGCATGAGTGAGCCATTCGTAAAAGGTATTCCACCGCTTCACGTTCGCCTCCCAAGAAGCCCCTGGAATCGTTTCTTGACTGCGGACTTATCTGAAAGCGCGGCGGGACCATCCGACCGGATCGGTGGCCAGGCCGCTGACAGGGAATCCTACTCCGGTTTAGCCTGTTCCGTCTTGACGAAGGGCGGCAGGCTGCCATTGCTTTCGGCCGGAAACTCCCGCGAGCGTGTGGATGTCAGCGGGAGCACGACCTTGAACACAGTACCATCCTTGGACGTCTTCTCGACGCAGACGTCTCCTCCGTGGTCCTGTACGATCTTCTGCACAACTGTAAGACCTAATCCAGTGCCATTTTCTTTACCATAGCTTATAAACGGCTCGAACAGGGTGTCGCGCACGGATTGGGGCACTCCACGTCCATTGTCACTTACCCGGATTTCCACGCCTCCCGGCACCTCTTTCAACTCGACCTCGATGCACCCCTGCTCCGGAGTAACCGCCTCGCAGGCGTTCAGGAGCAGGTTGTAGAAGGCGCGTTCCAGCTTCTTGGAATCAAACCAGCCCGTGCTGGTACCGCTCTGTCGAATCGACACTTGCACCCGGTGAAACTCCGGATGAGCACGTAATGACTGGACCACGCGTTCGACACAGTCCTTCACGCTGCCAAAGGACGGCCGTAACGATTCCCGCGTACGTGAGAATTCGAGCAAGGAATCGATGAGATCCGTCATCTGGTTCACGGCGACCCGAACTTCCTGATAGAGATCCTCTCGCTGTTCGGAAGTCAGCCGGCCCTCGCACAAGAACTCGGCGTTAGCAACAATAGCGGCTAAAGAATGCCTGAGGTCATGCGAGATGGAGCTTGCCATGCGGCCAATGGTAGCTAGGCGCTCGGCTTCTAGCAGCTGTTGCTGCGTTCTCGAAAGGCTTGTGCGCATGCGATTGAAAGCGCCAGTCACCTCGGCTACTTCGTCGCCGCCGTGAGCGTCCAGGGCGTAGTTGAAATCACCCTTCTCGAGTGCGCGAACGCCATTTACGAGATTCCCTAGCGGACGAGTGAACGTATGAGAAATCAAGAACACTAGTGCGCTGCCACCCGCAACCGCCGTAAGACCCAGAGCGAGGAGTAACCGATTGAGGTTATCGATGAATGCGGCGGCCTGGTCGTAAGACTTAAGGACCGTGAGGCGAACAGAAGGAGCTTTGCCACCGGCCAATTCGAGCGAGGTGCCGAGGAATCGTTCATCGCCGAGCTGCACCATCTCCGGTTCTGCGATACCCGTGGTGGATGCCATAACCGGCCGGCGCGCTAGCCCCGCCTCATCGGTCGGTGTCAACGTGCTGCGAACAATCGTTCCACCGTAGTTGAACGCAACTTGGCTGGCGGCAATGCGGCTGACCTGGGCTGCAACGCCATCATCAATTTCATGCCCGATCAAGACAAATCCCAAGAGGCGATCTTCAGAAGACTGCCCGAAATAGATGGGCTTGAGAAATACCTCGTAAAGATGATGAGCCCCGAACCACCAGGAGCTGGGGCCATCCTGGTTCAAAGACGTTGCGAATGAGTCCTGAGCCATCTGCTTCGTAAAACCTGGTGCGGCCGTATGTAGAGCGACAACACGGCCTGACCGATCCGCCAGAACAAACAGGTCACTCCCGGCGAGCCGCCATAGGTCTGTGGATACATCCTGAATCGTCTTCTCGTCCTGCGTGGTCATCAGGGCACGAAGATTCGGCAAATCGGCAAGCAGGTCTGCAGAGTGGCTCAGAGTAAGTTCGCGTTCACGCTGAAAATTCTGGAATGTGCTGACCGAATTATGCAGATCAGCGGCGATTCCTTTTCTAACCTGTGCCTGCACACTGCGGCGCACAAAAAGCAGACTGGTACTGGTAAGTCCAGCTGTAATTACAATCATGGAAAGAAGGAACTTGGTCCTTAATCGCAATTTGACCACGGTTCCCCCTTCTGACATGTTCCCTCTCTGTTCACTTCTAAAAAGGTCCCCTATTTTACAAATTTGTATCCCATCCCGTGGACGGTTCTGAAATGCACCGGGTTGGCGGGATCACTCTCGAGTTTTTGCCGCAGCTTGAGGATGTGGTTGTCGACAGTGCGAGTGGAAGGATAGTTCTGGTAGCCCCACACTTCATTGAGAAGTTCATCGCGGCTGATGACACGCTCTGGATTCTGCAAGAGAAACTTGAGCGTCTTGAACTCCTGTGCGGTCAGGCTTACGACCTGGCCATCACGCGTGACCTCCATGCGAATAAAGTCGACTGAGACAGAAGCAAAAGATGCGGTCTCGCCAATCCCTACACGAACAGTACGACGCAGTGCAGCTCGAACACGCGCGAGCAATTCACGCGGACTAAACGGTTTGGTGACGTAATCATCAGCCCCGAGTTCCAGCAACAGAACTTTGTCAGAAACATCGCTGGCGGCACTTAGTACGATGATGGGAAGTGTTGGGTTCTGCTGTTTGATTTCTCGGCAAACGTCGCGTCCCGACATAGCGGGCAGCCGCAGATCGAGAACAATTGCAGCTGGCGCCAACGCGCGGAATGCTTCTAAAGCTGATTTTCCATCGGAACTGATTTCGACTGCGAATCCTTCTGACTCGAACAGCCGCTTCAAAGCCTTCTGCACAGCACGATCGTCTTCGACAACCAGGATTCTTTCCATGGTTCCTGTTTCCTGAGCTGCGAAATCAGACTGTACAGAGTGAACTGCGTGCGAAACATGCCCCCGGGGTCGCTCAACATGAATCATAATGACTCTCCATTGCCCTTCGGCTCAAGCTTCAACGCAGCTCCAGCTTACTATCACACAAGTGTTATAAGTCCCTCAGCAACAAAGACTTGACATTTATTTTACAAGTCAAAGACAAACGCCAGAAACGCTGCACCTACTCTCAAGCCACCGATTTCCTAGCTTATTTCCCCGAGGTAACTGTGAAAAACACCCTAAACAAACTCTGGCGAAGCCAGGTTCTCAATACTGGTTTCCTGCTGTCAGTCCTAGTACTTACGGTCGGAATCTCTGCTTCGTCCTTTGCCCAAACCTCCATCTTTTCTGTTCAATCCAGTCCCAGCCCCAACGTTCAAGGCAACACCCTGAATGCGGTCACGGCGATCACAGATAGCGACGCCTGGGCGGCTGGATACATGAACGACAACAACCTCAACGATTCCCGCACTTTGACCATGCATTGGGACGGATTGGCGTGGTCGGTCGTGCCGAGCCCAAACCCGGGATCAGTCCCGTCCTGCACAAACAGCAATACGGGGAACGTGATCAACGGCATAGCCGCGATCGCTTCGAACGATGTTTGGGCGGTCGGCTTTTCCTTTACATGCTTCGGCCCGCTCAAGCCTATGGCGCTTCATTGGGATGGAGCCAACTGGAGCGCGGTCAAAACGCCGAACCTGATCCAGGTCGATAATGCCGCGTTCAATGGTGTGCTTGCGTTTGCCAGCAATGACGTTTATGCCGTGGGATACCATCCCGCCTCAAATGGCGCAGTCAGAACACTGGTGGAGCATTGGGACGGTACAGCGTGGAAAGTTGTTCCAACTCCCAATGGGGTTAACAATACTGGCAACGTCCTGACCTCTATCTCTGCTACTTCGCCAACGGACATCTGGGCGGTAGGCGATCGCGTCTCTCCGAATCTCCCGGTGAAGACGCTAGTCCTGCACTTCGATGGAGCAAAGTGGAGCGTAGTGCCGAGTCCGAATCCGGTGAATACCGGGGTTTTGAGCGCCAACGTTCTTACCGGTGTTCGGGCCGTGTCACCAACCGATGTAACTGCGGTAGGTTGGGTTCGCGACGGCAATGCTCAGCGGGTCGTTACTCTCATCGAACGTTGGGATGGAACTCGATGGAAGGTTATTCCCAGCCCGAACCAGGGTCAGAATGCTGGAGACTTGAACGTTTTGACTGGCGTAACGCAGGTCTCGCCGACGAACTTGTACGCAAGCGGTTACTTCGAAAACCCAACTACCAACGGCCAACATCACACGATGGTCCAACACTTCGATGGTAGTTCGTGGAAGATTGTCCCGACCCCGGCGCCTAATCTTGCGCAGCAATTGAACAGCACGTTCGCGCTGCCCGGGACAACCGATGTCTGGGTCGTCGGTGCGTCGTCCATTCCTGGCATCGATTTCGAAACAGGATTTCTGCAATTGCCAAAAACACTCGTACTGTTCTCCCCGATCGGGTAAGAACACTACTGAAGTGTTTTGTTCAGTTAACACGAAGCTCAGGCGCGAGAGGAAGGCGCAAACTAGCCCTGCATCCTCGCTCTGAGCTTCGATTTGCTAGTGTGAGATTCCCGCCATGTGCCTCGGCAATCTGCCTGCTTAAGGCCAACCCTATGCCGGAACCACTCGGCTTGGTTGTGAAGAACGGTACGAAAAGGTTTGAGGGATTTGCAATTCCTGGGCCCTGATCCTGGACGAAGACCTCGACTGAACTCCCATTTTTTGACCAACCGATGGAAACGCCTCCGCCAGTTTCGAGAGAAGCATCCACCGCATTCCGAATCAAATTGATCAGCAATTGCTGGATTTGATCAGGATCCGCCTGCAACGTGATGTCAGGCCCTTGCATAACTTCAATCGGCATTCTTCGTTCAAGTCCTACTGCCGCGGTAACGAGCGTGCTTATGGGGACCGGACGGATCTGAGGCTTCGGCAGGCGCGCGAGTCTTCCGTAATCTTTCATAAAACGACTGAGCGCGTCGGAGCGTTCTGCAATGACCCGCAATCCTCGACGAAGATCCTCCTCCCAATCCGGAGGACGAGAGTCGCGCTTCACAATGTCTTCCAGACTCCCGGCGATCGAGCAGATGGGCGCCAGAGAATTATTGAGCTCGTGCCCGAGCACACGCACCAAACGTTGCCAAGCCTGTCTTTCTTCTTCGCGCAGTGTGCGGCTCAGGTCAGTGAGCACAACCAAGAAATGCGGCACGCCGCCCTGGCGAAATGTGCTTCGCCTCATCCCCCAGCGGCCTGCCATGCCTGCGAAACTTCGCTCGAGAGTGCGCGCGGATTCACCGTCGAGGCAATCATCCATGCCGAGCTCTCCTGCAGTTTTTCCTAACAAACGTTCAGAGCGCTCGGCCAGAATTCGCTCACCCGCACGGTTCACCAAACGCAACCGGTGTCCGCCATCGAAGGCAAACACGGCAACATCAATCTCAGTCATTACGGTTGATAGCAGCGCACTTGCCTCCAGTGCGCCTAGGCGCTGCTCGCGTAACATCTCTGAAAGGGCGTTGATCTCTAGCATCAACTCGCCAAGTGCGTCCCCAGATGATGCCCCCCGCACGCGGAAGGAGAAATCTCCCTCCCGCAAGGCGGATTGCATATTGGATAGAGTTTGCAAAGGGCGAATGACTGCTGAGCGCACCGAGAACGCAAAAGCCAACCAGAAAAATACGATCAGAACTGTAACCGTCCAACGGGTGCTGTCGCTAAAATCGCCCGTCCAGAGCAGGATCACTGACGTGAGCACACCGGCGGCACCGGCAGCGAAGGCAAGAAGGAGAATATGATTTTCGTGATTCAACCGGCGCTTAGTTTTGCGGGGCCTGCTTCCATCGGCGCCTGACGGTTTCGCCGGATTAGCTGCTACCGATTCCATATTTCTGAAGCCGCCGGTATAGGGCGCTTCGGCTGAGTCCAAGAGCCTCGGCGGCCTGACTTATATTACCCCCGTATCGGTCGATCGCCTTGCGAACCAGCAGCGCCTCAACCTCTTCCAAGCTGAGTTCTTCCATCTTTGGCTGGGCATCGCGCACCTCACGCAGCCCGAGATCGCTCACTAGAACAACGTCACCCTGCGACAGCAGAAGAGCTCGTTCGACAGCGTGATCCAGTTCGCGCACATTTCCCGGCCACGGATAATCCAGCAGAGACTGTAAAGCCGCGGCATCAAAGTTCGTTGTAGGTTTGCGATAGCGTTCCGCATATCGCTTCAAGAAGAGCATGGCGAGCGCCGGAATATCACGCCTTCGTTCGCGCAGCGGCGGAACTTGAATCTCGACCGTGTTTAAGCGGAAGAGGAGGTCTTGCCGGAATCGCCCTTCAGAGGCCTCTTTGCTCAAGTCGGCATTGGTCGCGGAAATGATACGAACGTCGACTCGCACCGTTCGCGATGACCCGACGCGTTCCATTTCTCCGCTTTCCAGAACGCGCAAAAGCTTGGCCTGTTGAGACAATGGCACGTTAGCGATCTCGTCGAGGAAAAGCGTCCCCCCATGCGCCAGTTCGAAGCGCCCGATTCGGTCACTTTTCGCGTCGGTAAACGCACCACGAACATGTCCGAAGAGTTCACTTTCGAAGACGCCCTCGGAAAGTCCTCCGGTGTTTACCGTGACCAAGGGGCGAGACACGCGATTCGAAAGCGCATGGAGTGTGCGGGCCACTACTTCTTTTCCGCTCCCGTGTTCGCCGGTGATGAGGACATTGGCGTCCGATGGACCAATCCGACTGATCAATCGGAGAATCGGCTGCATTACATCAGACTCTGCGATGAACTTCGGCGCTCCTTCTGCCCGAAGAAGACGATTCTCAGCCTCAAGACGCTGGCTTCTTCGGACCGCTCCACTAAGTTCAACCTGTGTTCGCAAGACAGAAAGCAGGCGGGCATTCTCCCAAGGCTTCTGTATGAAGTCGCGAGCACCGCGGCGCATGGCTTCGACGGCAACGTCGACACTTCCCCACGCAGTCATCACGATGACCGGCAGAGTACTGTCGATGGCCTGGATGCGGGAGAGCAGGTCAAGACCTTCTTGTCCCGAGGTCGTGTCGCGTGCGTAATTCAGGTCAATGAGGATGGCATCAAACTCGCGCGATTGGACGGCATCCAATACGCCAGAAGGTGAGGACACGGTCTCAATGACGAAGCCTTCCCCTTTCAGCAGAAGACGCACTGCCTCCAACACATCCCGCTGGTCGTCGGCGACAAGGATTCGAGGATGGCCGGGAGATGTCATCGTCTCGGTCTGGCTGATGAATTCTACGCTTTCCACAAAGTCCCTTTGTTTATCTGATGGGCGGTTTCTCCGCTGGGGTGGTATCCAAACGTGGAGTGACCCCAGGCATCTTCGGCATGGATTGCACGTTGCCGCTTTCCGCATCCTGAATTTCGATTCCCGTGTGGGCCAATGTCAATCCTGTTGCTCGGTCCAGTTCTACCTGCGATTTTTCGTAGGCCGACATCGCAGTCACCAAGTTTGACTCCGCCTGAGCGAGGTCGCGTTGCAGTTGAAGCACCTGATAACTCGTGGACGCTCCAAGCGCATATTTCTTCTGCTCGATGTCCAGAGTTTGCTGGCCGAGATCGCGCGCCTTTCTTGAGGTGATGACACGCGCGCGATTTTGCTGGAGCGCGAATTGTGCATTGCGAACCTCAATACCGATCTCGTTCTGCAATTGCTTCAGACGAAGTTGCGCTTGACGATACTCAAGTTGCGATCGCACCTGATCGGCTTGCGCGGCGCGATTGCGTAGCGGAATGGTCAGATTGATACCAAGCGCATAGTCGGGAAAATCGTTGCGAAACAACGTCGCAAAAGCATTAGGGAATCCGGAGCGTGGGACAGAGCCCGGGAACAAATCAGGGTTGTTGGGATTCTGCACTCCGGCGATTGCCGACGCTCCATAAGAGGCCAGCAGATCCAAACTGGGCAAAAGCGCATTGGCTGCCGTTTTCTTACTAAGACCTCGATTGTCGAGATCAATTCTCGCTTCCGCCAACTCAGGACGATGCGAAAGAGCATCGCCAATCAGATCCTGTATGGGCACTATAGGCTCCTCTTCGGGCATCGTCATGGTGTCCGTTGGCACGACGGAGGCCGATCCCAAGACCGGATCGCTTAGATCTTTGGTGATCGCGTTCTTGATGAGCAATTCCTGTAACTGAAGTTCATTCTGCGAAAGGATGAGGTCCTGATTGCGGGCGGCAACCTCGCTCTCCGCACGCAGAACCTCAATAGGAGCCATAGAACCCAGTTTTACCTGTTCGCGATCGTCAGACAGCGTCTTGTTGGCCAAAGATACCGATCGCTCCTTCACTTTGACGTCTTCGTAAGCATTGACGAGGTCCCAATAGATATTTTGGATCTGGGTCGCAGTCGCGATGACCTGATTTCGGAAAGATACGTCGGAGATTTCGCGATTATTGCGGGCGATGCGAATAAAACGGCTGTTAGAAGTAAGCCCGAATCCTGAAAGCAGGCGTTGCCGTAGCGTGAGGCGAAAACCCGACTGCACCTGGGGGACGAGAGTCGAGGTCAGGGTATTGTCTGTGGAACGGGCATTGTTGAAGTCAACGGAAACGTCGGCACCGAAGCGAAACGCCTGCCTGTAACTGAAATTCGCCGTGCCAACGTTCTGTTGAAGGAACGGAACGGCTCCACTGAGGACGTTGCTGGTCAGGGGAAATGTTCCATGATCGACGTTCAACCCAGCCGAAATAACGGGATCGAACGAAAGAATCGGCGCCCCTACTCCGAGCGTGGACTCGACGAGGCCTGCCGCTCCACTGCCTGCGCCGCCTGACCCACCACTAGTGCCACCGGCTCCTCCGCCTGAGGCTCCTGTTCCGAACCCGCCGATTCCTCCGCCCGGCGTGCCCTGAACAAGGCCGGTCGCCACACCGCGCACAGCAGCACCGGACTTGGCACGGATGATGTCGGTCTCCGCAATGCTGAGGTTGTACCGGGCAATCGCCAAATCAAGGTTGTTTTCAAGCGCCAGCGTAACAGCGTCACTCAACGAAAGCATGAGCTTCCCATCGTGCAGCAAGTTATCAATCCTCGAATTGTTGGCGACAACCGGTTCTGGCAACTCGTGCGCAATATAAGGACCGACGAGAGTCGGAAAATGAGGTGTGGCTTTCACATAGTTGGTTAAGTTCTGACCCATCCCCAATGCGGTGAATGAGAGCCAGCACACAACCCAGAGGATACCCGCAGAAAGTCTCCTGGCCGTTAACCCGATTTCTTCAAATCTATTCATGGTTGCTTTTGTTAGTAGTGCGTCGCTGAAACTGATCACAACATAGTGAAATCACTCGAACGCGGAGCAATGAACTAAATCCACGCCGGCGCAGAAGCGCTTCAACGCAACTCGGCCTTATCTCGCGACCGGCTGCGCTTCTTGTGAGCGTGATTCGTTCGCGATCCAGCCGTCAAAAAGCTGTATCGTGCGGTTGCCGAAAGCGGCATTTGCTTCCGAGTGCGTCACCTGTACGATCGTTGTTCCTTCCTGGTTCAGCCTTTTGAAAAGTTCCATGATCTCTTTAGCCTGGCTGGAATGAAGGTTGCCGGTTGGCTCGTCGGCAAGAATGAGTTTTGGATTGCCAACGACGGCGCGGGCAACGCCAACGAGCTGCTGCTGTCCGCCAGAAAGCTGATTTGGATAGAGCTCCTTCTTGCCAACAATTTGGAAACGATCCAGGGCCTCGGCAACCATACTGGCGCGCTGGCTGCGGCCAATGTTGCGATAGGAGAGCGGAACATCGAGATTCTCGTAGACCGTCAAATTGTCGAGCAGGTGATAGCTCTGGAACACGAACCCGATGTATTGCCGATTCAGCTCTGATCGCTTCTTGCGATCAAGCTTATGAATTGGATGGTCAAAAAGGAAATACTCTCCGCTCCACGCGTCATCGAGCATGCCAAGAATGCTTAGCAGCGTCGACTTCCCCGCACCCGACGGACCCATGATCGTGATGAAGTCTCCGGCATTGATGTCGAGATTAATACGTCGCAACACATACGTGACGCCAGGTCCGGTCTTGTAGGAACGCTCGACATTTCGTAACTGAATCATCTCTCTCTGACCTTTCTCCTATTCGTACCTCAGGGCTACCATCGGATCGACCCGGGCCGCACGGCGAGCGGGGATGTAGCCGGCAATGGTTGCAACCAGCAGCATGAGGCTGATCGCGATGATCATGGAGATCGGATCCACGCCGCTGAGTGCGTACAACATACTCAGGAGCAAGCGGCTGCCACCAAAGGCTGCGGGAATTCCGATTAAGAGTCCTACGCCGACGAGGATCAGCGCTTCCTTCAGAACCATCCAGAGAACATCGCGATGTTGCGCACCCAATGCCATGCGCAATCCAATCTCACGAGTGCGGCCGGAGACCGCATAAGACATCACACCGTAGAGCCCGATGCAGGCGAGTAGCAGGGCCAGACCCCCAAAAAAGCTGGAAAGCTGGGCGACAAGCCTTTCCTGGGAGAGATAATCATCTACCAGTGAATCGAGAGTTTCTGCACTGATAATGTTAAGGTCGGGATTGAATGCTCGAATCTGTTTGCGGGCCGCTTCAACCACAGAGCTCGGATCGCCCGCAACGCGTATCTCGATATTTCCTTCGAGGTCCCCAAGCATGCTCTGAGCATATGCAAGATAAAACCTGCGTGGAATCTCCTCCCGCAGATCGTGATCGCGCACGTCGCGAGAGACGCCGACAATCTCTATCGGCCTGTTTCGTTGGTTCTCATCATCGATGACAAACTTGCGCCCGATAGGATTCATCCCCGGGAAATAGAACTTGGCCATGCCCTCATTGATCACCGCCACCGGCGTTGAGTTCGCAACGTCCTGAGGGCCGATGCCACGGCCGAGGATGATTGGAATACCGACTACTTTGAAGTAGTCTTCACTGACCCAATCGTCGTATGCGACCGAATCCTGATCTTGTTTCGGAGTGTATCCGGGGATCTTAACGTCGTCCGCAGATTCTGTACCGCTCATCAGGCCGTTCTCAGAAATTGAGACTCCAACGACTCCAGGTATTGCTCGGAGGTGATCGAGGAGCGGGCCGACGGTAGACGGCAATTGATCGTGTTTGTAACCCGCACCGATGAAATCCGGGCGGATAAGAACAAGGTGTTGACGCTCGTAACCAAAGTCGACATCTTTGAGGTTCCGCAGCGTCCTGACCAGCAAGCCTGCCGCGAAGAGAACTAGCAATGACAGCGCCACCTGCGCAGCAACAAGAACTTTTCCAATCGACCACTTGCCACCCGACACCGACGTGCTGCGAGCGCCGTCCTTAAGCGTAGACGCTACTGGAATTCCTATCGCGCGTAATGCCGGCGCCATGCCGAACAAGACCCCCGTCAGGAGGCATACTGCCGCCGTGAAAGCGAGCATGTGCGGATTCGGATGTATGTCGAACGCAGCCAAAGTTCCTGGACCAAATGTCTTGCGAACGAGGATGGTCGCGCCCCACTGCGCAAAAAGGATGCCTAAGAGTCCCCCGAGCAAGGCCAGCAACACACTCTCGGTCAGCAACTGTCGGACGAGACGCAATGGGCTTGCGCCAATCGCCAGGCGTACGGCTACCTCTTTATTCCTTGCGCTGGCGCGCGCAAGCAAAAGATTGGCAACGTTGACGCATGCGATAAGTAAGACCATCCCCACGACGGCCATGAGCAGCAAGAGGGGCCGCGAAAACTCGTGCCGCAGCCGTGAAAAGCCGTTACTTCCTGCGGTCACTTCGATCTTCTTATCTCGATGCAGGAGTGTTTCGCGGTCATCCGCCGGGAGACTTGCGCCGTAGCCGCCGGTTAACGCCTGGCGGTAAACCGAGTTCACGTTGTCCCTGGCTTGTGCGAGTGAAACTTCAGGTTTCAGACGTCCCATGATCTGCAGCCATGATGTATTTGGCGTGTCCAGGTACTGCCGCCCCGTCATGACCTGGCTCTGCATCATCATGGGAACCCAAACGTCGACGGCGACATCCACAACGTCGCCCGAAAATCCGGATGGAGTCACACCTACAATCGTGAGCGGATACTTGTTCACCCGAATGGTCTTGCCTAGCACGCCAGGATCGAGTCCGTAGCGGCGCTTCCAGTAGGAATAGCTGATCACAGCGACCGGATCGCTTCCTTTTGAAACATCCTCCTCGGCAGTAAAAGTTCTGCCAATTAAGGCGGGTACCTGCAAAACCGAGAAATAGTTTCCGGTAGCGATGCGGACGCGTGCCTGATCCGACTCGTTAGTCTGCTGACCATCTGATTGAACCTTTATCTTGCCGAGACCAGCGGAAGCGTACGTTTCCGAGAACACCTGGTTGTTTTCGCGGATGACCTTATAAAGAGGATAGGAAAAGAGATCGATTCGTGGAGTACCGTTCGAAGTGGAATCTGTTCTCGAAGAATCTCCAACTACGACGAGTTGCTCTGGATGGCCAACCGGCAGCATCTTGAGCATGACGGAATCGATGACGCTAAATACTGCAGTATTTGCTCCGATGCCAAGAGCAAGGGTGATCACCGCGACTGCAGTGAAGCTTGGTGCTAACCGCAACATCCGCACGCCGTAGCGAAGATCCTGGAGGAAAGATTCCATCTAATTCACCTCTACGGTTTCCTC
>Ga0066903_100000706_pt1 | contig 22128 bp, 38 predicted proteins | sample PanSoiMetaGPlot1_FD_67491 | JGI IMG/M metagenome (GOLD analysis project Ga0066903, IMG submission 67491) | Tropical forest soil microbial communities from Panama analyzed to predict greenhouse gas emissions - Panama Soil - Plot 1 (version 2) | ecosystem: Environmental > Terrestrial > Soil >... | reverse complement strand
CGCCAATGAGAACCGTCCCACCCCAACCCAATCGCTGGCGTGTAGTCGAGTGCCGCCAGTTTCAGCGGCCTGAGCCCAGGCTCTACCTGACCCTGGATGACCGTTACCAGGGCTTGCGGCCCGTGGTCATGACCTTTGAGCCTGCCAAGGCCAGGGTCTACCACTGGCTGGCTAATAACAGGCCGGTCCCGGCTCGCTACCACGCTGCCCTGGATCAGGCCGTGCAAGACTACATGGCCAGGAAGGGCATTGAATAGGACCGCCCCAGGAGAACGGCCTGGGGCGGGGGCAACGCAACTCTAAACACATCAAACAAACGCAACCCTAACACGAGACACATGATAGACGAAACTGAAAACTACCGGCGGGCTCGCTTTGCCGAGCTGAACGCCCAGGCTGATATCCGGGCTGAGCTGGAGAAACGCTATGGCAAGGTCTGGAGCACCGAAGAGCTGAGAGCCGATTACGAGGTGATCGGCTTTGGCGCGCCCTATGTCGTGGTCCGCCGCAAGGCTACCGGCCAGACCGGCTCCATGGAATTCCAGCACTCGCCCCGGCTCTACTTCAACTGGCAGGAGGACAAATGAGCGTTGACCAATTCTCGCGTGGTGTCTACTTCACCACCGCCGAGCTGGACGTGATCCGGGCTGTCTGCCACGCCGAGATCGAAACCCTGGAACGCAGCCTGGAGCTGTACACTGCCAGCCGCCTGGATGCACCTCGGTTCATTCCTCAAAGGCTGCAAGCTTGGCGCGATATCCGGCACAAGTTAGGAGCCGACGTATAGGTTATCATCGATAACCCAGAATGTGGAGAAACCTCGCAGGAACCCTTCCTGGCTGGGTTTTTTCATTATGAATAGAATGCACCTGCCAATATACAAAACCCCCGCGTACGGCCTTCCAGGGCCCTTTACGTCGATTTTACGCTCTTGCACGGTTAATCCCTTTTGGCCAGGATCTTACATGATTTGCGACATTATGAACGGGATTATGAGGCCAAATATACAGATTTAGGTCAGTTATCACTGATAACCTAGAAAAGGGGCGTGGCACGGGATCTGCTGTAGTTTCGGGATTACAAATCGGGCTGGCTGGAGCACAGCAGCTGCCATGCCAAATACGCAGCCGCCTGCGAATTCGAGCCTGGATTTATTTTCGCCTGTCCTTGAAATTCTGCTTTAGTTTTCAATCAGGCCGCCGTATATCTACATTATGACCGAACCGAAAATTCAGCAGCTGATCGAGCGCGGGGCCCTCTTTGTGGCCAACCACTCGGGCGGCAAGGATTCCATGGCCTGCCTGATTGAGCTGGCCAAGCACGTGCCCGCTTCGCAGATCCTCGTGGTGCATGCCTCACTCGGCGCTGCCGAGTGGCCCGGTGCCCTGGAAAAGGCCCAAGAGCATGCCAAGCACCTGGGCCTGCCCTTCCTCGTGGCTCGTGCCAAGAAGAGCCTCTTTGACATGGTCGAGCGCAAGTTCGAACGCGACCCCAGCGTGGTCAGCTGGCCGACCTCGGCCCAGCGCCAGTGCACCTCCGATCTCAAGCGCGATCCGATCGTGCGCGAGGTCCGGGCCTACGCCAACGAGCACGGCTTCGGCCCAATCGTCAACTGCCTGGGGATCCGGGCTGAGGAATCCACCGCTCGCGCCAAGCGCCCCGAGTTCAGCGTCAATAACCGCGAGACCAATTCGGTCCGCAGCTGGTACGAGTGGCTGCCCATCCACGACCTCAAGGTCAAGCAGGTCTGGGCCCTGATCGACTCCCAGCCGGTCCAGCGCCACTACGCTTACCTCCTGGGTAACGAGCGCCTCTCTTGCGTCTTCTGCATCATGGCCTCCAAGAACGACCTGATCACCGGCTACACCCACAACCCGCGCCTGTTTGAGCGCTACACCGCCCTGGAAGCCAAGACCGGCTATGCCATGCACGTCAGCAAGAAACGCCTGCAGGAGCTGGTCCTGGGGCCTGGGTACGCCCAGGCCGCCTGAAACAACATTAAATCCCAACCCACAGCCCGGCTCGCCGGGCCCACCAACCCAAAATGACCATCAAAGAAAAATCCATCCTAGCCAACCTCGTACGCAACGAGATGACCCAGATCAAAGCCCGCCACGCCGCCCAGAAGGAACTGAACCTCGCCACCAGGGATGTTACGGGAGTCGTGCAGCTGCAGGCCTTCCGCCAGGAGTGGTTCGTCCTGGCCGACATCCTGCGCAAGCTCGGCTACGAGGCCGGGTACTGGTCCCTCTGAAATTCCACTTGCATAACCACTGCCAATAGACGAAATTCAGCCATGCCCAGCTACATCAAACAACTCGAAGGGTGCAAGCGTGACGCCCATAATCTCACGCTCCAGGCCCAGGGGGATGTCAACGAGCTGGTTGACTACCTGCTGAGCGACAAGTTCCACGTGGACACGACCGTACAGGTCAAGGACGTGCTCGCCCGCCTCCAGGGCGTGCGCTCCACCCTGATTGATCTGGCCTACTTCACCAAGCCGGGCAACCTGTCCCGGCTGCACCACTGGGAGGATTAACATGTTCGACCAGACCAACCTCCCAATCTATGAAGTGACCGCCGAACTCCCTGGCGGTCTGCTTCGGTTCACCTTCTCCAGCCTCAAAGAGGCCTATGCCAACTACGGCAGCCTCTGCCAGAAGTACCCCAATCCCAAGACGGTGCGCATCCAGATCCGGCGCACCGATGGCCAACCCATCGAGATCGCCAGTGCCTTGCTCTTTTAATTGAAATTCTGCTTAAGTTTTCAGTCAGGCATCCGTATATCAGTACTATCATGAGCAACCTCAAATCCGACTTCCCTGTCCGCCTCAGCGGCATGTCCCACACCACGGCCAAGAACGGCGATCACGTCTACACCGCCTCCTTCGAGGATGGCACCTCCGCTGTCGTCCGACGCGGCGGTCGCACCTATGTCTCAGTGGCCCAGGTCGGCACCCTGGGCAAACGCACCGACTTCATCTTCAGCGCCAAGGCAGTGCCGAGCATCTCTCGCTACCAGCAGGATACTCATATCGTCACCGTCCCGATCAGCGAAGCGCTCAGCTAGTTCCCGCCATCCTGGGGCCGAGCGCCAGTCGCGGCGTGGGCCCCAGCAGGCAGTAACTAAACCAAAACCAAAATCCGACCATGTATAGCTCAAAGTTCGACCTACCCAAACCCCAGGAGGAAACCTCCCTGGACAGCGCCTTCCGCCTTTACCACTCACCCGAGGTTGGCCTCATGAAGTGGAGCAACTCCCGACCTCTGCCCGACCTGGGAGCCAAGATCAAAGTCACCTCAAACGGCATCGGTCCGGCTACCGTCATCGGCTACTTCAGCGAGACCGTAGACGAGGGCTCCTATGTCGGCGTCATGACCGTCGCCCACAACCCGCCTAAATGGCTCAAGGACCAGAACCGGGCGGGCGCAGCCAAGGCCGACAAGCCGCTCTGGTACCGGGCCGGGATCGGCTGCATCTACGGAACCGAATGCGAGGTTTGAAACCATGAACACCAAAAACTTAGGCCTCATCTGCGACATTTACCGGAACGGTCGGGACTGCTCCAACGGCGGGATCAGCTCCCGCGTCCGGCAAGTCACCCTGGTTGACATCGGCGTCGATGTCTTCGAGCCCAAAGCTGACCGGCCAGCAGTCAAGCTGGTCAAGCGCAACCTTGGCGGGCGAGTCTACCTCCATGCCGAGCCAGTCGAGCAGCCCAAGGGGCTGGTCGGCCCGATCGCAGGCGGGACGTTCATCTACTCCTGCGACAGCCGCTTCCCTTCGCCCTACCCGATCGCCCTGCATGACCGCTGGGAAACCCAGGAACACTACGACGCCCTGAGCCGCTAGTGGCCGCCACTCTCTCCTGGGCGAGCGCCAGTCGCGGCGTGGCCCTGGAGAGCAGGCAGCAACTAACCTAGAACCCAACCTATGCCATTCAGAATCTCAATCGAAATGCTCCAGATCCTTTTGGAGATCATTAACCGGACGCCAGACGAAGTCCTGGCTTCCATCCGCCGGGACTACCACCCAGGCGTGCCCGGCTTCGGCGTGAACGGCCACGATGCCAAGTTCATGCTGGAAGGCATGCTGGACAGCCTGGAGGAGGTCTCGCGATGAGCAGCGCGGATCATTACCATCCAGCCAACTACAAGGGCCACGTCATCACGCTTTGCACCGATCGCGAGGCCGAGGAGGCCGATTGCGATGACATCTGGTTCTGCGATATCGATGGCGACCAGGGCATCGGGTTCCCGCTCTGCCCTAGCACCTGGGCCGCCTGGGCCACCGCCAAGGCCTTGATCGATGAGATCGAGAGCCAGAAGGCGCGCCGCCAAGGCCTGTAACCTACCCCCCAGAACACCAACCTTATGACCAAAAAAAGCAAAGCAACCACCACCACCGAACCGCAGGTCGAAGAAGTTGACCTGATCAGAATCAAAACCATCAAGCGCAAGCACGCCGAAGCGCTCCTGCTGGAGCCTCCTACAAGCCCCCAGGACGGCCCGGAGGATTATGAGGCTGCCTATCTATTCCTGGCCTATCTAACGGGCTTGGACGCCATCCTGGCGCGATCTAAGGCCACTCAGCACCTGACGGCCATCCGCGCCATCCACTACTACAATCAAGCTATCGGCAACGCCCCCAGGGACTCCTGGCGCGAGGCCAGGGAGATGGCTTACGAAAAGGTCCACCGCCTGCCTCAGATTATCATAGACTGATGAGACCCTGCCGGAAACTGGCCCATCAAACCCGCTCCAGTGCCGAAAGGCACTGTGAGACAGTGCGCAAAGCCAACGGCCAGCGGCTCTACCCCTACGTCTGCTGGCGCTGCGGCAAGTGGCACGTGGGCCACGACCGGCTCAAAGAGAAAGCCTCATGAACCAACCCGAAGACCAACCCGATACCCCTGCCATCTTCGGCTGGCAGGGTACCCGGCTCTGCTCGATCTGCCAGGGTCCCCTGGAGCCGGATAAGACCAAGCCCTGGCAGGGCGGTAACAACGCCCAGCCGGTCAACGATGGCCGCTGTTGCGACCGCTGTAACCAGACCGTGGTAATCCCAGCCCGGCTCCGCCGGATGGGCCAAGGCCGTCCTACCCATGGAGATTAGCCTGCCTAACTACCTGCCCGAAGGCCTCCTTCCTGAGGTCTTCGGCGGCCACGGCCACGAGCCCCTGCGTGCCATGCTGCGGGAGGAAGGCCTCTTGGGTAAGTGGACCGCCCCGTTCTATGAGCGGGCCAAAACCGAGGCCAAGACCGATCCTGGCCCCTGGACCATCTGGGAAGGCTTCTACCACAAGCTCAAAGAGGGCGGGACCAACCTGATCATCCTGGGCGTCGGCTTCGACCACGGCACCTTTTACAGCAGGGCTATCCGGGTCCGCCGCGTGGCCGACCAGCAGCTGGCCGCTGCCCAGGAAGCTCTGCCCAGGATGATCCGGCCCTACCTGGACCAGCTCTTTGGCCGCTCCCTGCCGCCCGGCCAGGGCAAAACCAATCCCTGGTTCAAAGGCGGCCTGTGGAGCAATAACTAAGCCGGAGATGTTATGAAGATTCGGATCAGCTATACCATCGACGTTGACGAGCGTTATCGGCGCGCAATTCGCTCTTGGTCGGGTGAAGACGGGCTCGCTACCCGGCAGGAGGTTATCGATTGGCACAAGCTCAATGGCAGCTCATGCGACGATGATCTCGCTCAGGAACTTGAGAACAAAGAGGCACGACAACTAAGCCCTCGCCTGTAAAGCATGCTTTTGAATGCCTGCTTGACAAACCTAAACCGATAGACGAAACTCCTCGTATGCAAGTTATTACATCAACTCAGATGCGCGATTCGGCTCCAGCCGCGCTCGCGCAAAACCCCGCCGACAGGGTTACGAAGAAGTACCGCTTCTTCCCTACCCGCGATATTGTTTCGGCCATGAACAGCGAAGGCTGGGCTGTCATTGAAGCCCGCACCGCTGGCAGCCGCAAGAAAAACCCGGTGCCCGTGAAGTACCGCAGGCACATTCTCTCCTTCGTGGAGAAGAAGCTGCTCAAGAAAAACCTGTCCGAGATCCCTCGCGTGATCCTGGCTAACTCCCATGACGGCAACTCCGCCGCTCTCCTGCGCGCTGGGATCTGGCGCTTCATCTGTTCCAATGGCATGGAGACGCCTGACTCCCTGATCCAGGCCATCCGTATCCCGCATATGGCTGAGACAATCGAGCACGTCCTCCAGGCCGCCCAGAGCATGCGCGAGCACGCCGAGCTGCTAGGCCAGCATGTCGCGGCTTTCAAGGCCCGCAGGCTCAGTCACCCCGAGGTGATCGAGTTTGCCCGGCAGGCCATTAACCTGCGCCAGGAGCCTGACTCCGCGACCGTTATCGCCATTGACGACATTCTCAAGGTCAAGCGCAATGACGACGCGGGCGACTCTCTCTGGAAGGTCTTTAACCGCACCCAGGAGTGGCTCCTTAAAGGCGAGTACCCGATTTACACCTGGACCGGGAAAGACTGGAGCGAGCGCAGCGCCCGCCCGATCCGGGGGATCGACCAGAACAGCCAGATCAATACGGGCTTGTGGCAGCTGGCTGAGCAGTTCAGCCTGAACTAACAAAAAAAATGATCAGCTATCGGCTGAGCAATGGCAAAGACGGCACGGTCACTGACCCTGCCGTCATGCTATGCTTTTACACACGACTATGGATAAGATTAAACATCATTGGCCAAAGCCGAAGCGCGGCGGAGCCCGTCCTAACAGCGGCAGACCGCGCAAAGATACCGATATCTGGGGCCAGATTACCTGTGTTCTTAGAAAGGACACTATTCAGAAACTCAAAGAAGGATCGGGTGGCAAAATGAAGCACTTCGGTCTGTTCCTGCAGTATGTCCTGGACCGGCACCCCATGCCGGAACGCGAGGCCTATCTGCAATGGAAGACGATGCAGAAGCTGGACGGCAAGGCCGCCCAGCCAAGTGCCCGGTTAGCCTGGGAAAAACATATCCGCCAGACCAGAGCCGAGAAGAAACGCCAGGAGCGCGAAGCCAGGGAATGGGCCGAGGCTACCCCCCGGCAGCGAGCCATGATCCGTACCTTGCAAAAACTCCAAAAGGAGGATGCCAAGAAGCTGGCTGCTAAATGAGTCACAAATTCTTTGTCTTGGTCATCTTTGAGGTAGAAGCCGAAAAGGTTGGACCTTGGACTGCCAGAGAAGCCGCTATCGATTACGTTAAACATCGGATAGATGAGGGCTACTTAGATCAGGAACATATTCGGCAATGGTGGATCCAATCAGTTGAAACAAAGTTGTCAAAATGACCTGCTTGGAAAAGCTGATCAGAGCCAACCGCTGGCGGATCCGCCAAGGCAAGTATGCCTCGGATGATACCGCTGGCTGGAATGGTCAGTTTCTGGTCCCGCTCGATGGCGAGCTATGGCTGGTCCAGATCTCGGACGGCGAGGGCTGGCGGCATCTCTCCGTTTCCAACGCTCAGAAGAAGCTGATCCCCTCCTGGTATACCATGTGCCGGTTGAAGTCCTCGTTCTTTGGCGACGAGGACTGGGTAGTCCAGTTCCACCCCGGTAAAAGCGACTACATCAATGACCATCCGAGCTGCCTCCATCTCTGGCAGCCCTTGAACGACGAGCTGCCCCACCCTAGCTTCACCCTGGTGTGAATGCAGAACGACAGGTCGAGGTAGTACGCCAGTTCATGCTGGCCATCGCTCCCGAACTAGCCCGGCATGAGCTGGCCCTGATCCGGCGTCACGTCATTCACCAGCCCATGGATGATGATGGGCTGGCTACCCTCTACAACCAAGCGCCCAACACCGTAGCGCGCCGTACTTTGCAGTGGAGTTTACATCTGGCAGCGAACTATGCTGCGACCCATGATCAAGCGGTCTACTCCCCTCCAGGCCAGAACTCGCCTCCGCCGGTCCAGCAGCAAAAGAGCAGCCCAGCTGCGGGACTACAACAAGATCAGGAAGGCGTGGGCCATTGAGCACCCTAGGTGCGAGGTCTGCCGGGAAAAACCAATTGCCCAGATCCATCACCGCCTGGGCCGGGTGAACACCCGGCTGAATGATTCCGAACATTGGCTAGCGGTGTGCCAGGAGTGCCATGACAAGATCCATCGACATGGCTCATGGGCTCGGGCTCAAGGATTTCTGTAGATTAACGTTGCGCATTCCAGGCAACGGCTGGTAGCTTGATTGAGTGGAGCCGGAAGTGCAAACTACCGTCATCGAAGCCACGATCTATTATCGGCATGAACCAGCCGAGATCTCCCGGCTGTCGAGAGCTATTCTGCCTCTGGGCGACCATATCAAGGCCGTTGCTACGGGCTGGGAACGCGGCTCGCTCCGCACCATGCTGGAAGGACGCCACTTCCGCCTCTTTGAAGCGACCAGGGTCTGTCGCATGCTGAAGCGAGCAGCCAAGCATACCCGCGCCAACCTGGATTCCTACTTTCCATTAATGCGGCCCGATATGATCCAGGCTGCCGAAGAACTGGAAGAAGCGGTCCAGGAATATGATCGCCAGTTCACTGAGATGCGACTGGCCAGCCTGCCCATGGAATAGGCATGGAAATAACCCCGTATTACGGCAATGAGCCGCTCTCTACCAGCTCGGTTGTCATCCGAGTCAATCCCGAGGACCGGAAACGAGCCCAGCAGCTCCTGGGCGAAGCCTCCGAAGTGGTAGTGGTCAAGGACGATGAGACCTTTGCCCAGGCCAAGTACATGGCTGGGCGGCTGAAGGCTCTTCTGAACGAAATCGAGACCAGCCGCAAGTCTACCAAACAGCCCTTTGATGCGGTCCTGGAAGCAATCAGCCAGACCGCTGCCCAGGTCGGTAACCCAGTCAAGGACGAGCAGCAGCGTATCCTGGGCCTGCTCAACGAGTACGTCTCCCTGCTCGAAGCAGAGCGCAAGGCCCAGGAACGTGCCCGCCTGGAGGAAGCCCGCCGGGTCCAGGCCGAGCACGATCGCAGAATCAGGGAAGCCCAGGAGGCCCAGGCCAGGGCGGAGGCTCAGGTCCGCGAGGCCCAGGATGAAGCTGCCCGTCAGAAAGCGCGAGCCGAGGCCCAGGCTAAAGCCCTGGCTGCCGCCCAGGAGCAGCTGGCCAAGGAGATCGCCCTGGAAGGAGCCCAGGTCGGCCAGGAACAGGCTCAGAAGGGGCTGGTCACGGGAGGCCGGGTAGACCATGTCTATAAGTTCAAGCTAATCGATGTCACTCAGGTTATCCAGGCCGGTGCGCTCCGCCTGCTACGCTTCGAGATCGATCACCTCGCCTGCCAGGACGAGTGCAAAGCCCAACTGGATAACAACCCCGACCTCGATCCCGAGCTGCCTGGGATCCAGGTTACCCGCTCCATCAACGTCAGCGTAAGGGCCCGCTCCCGATGAACCCCTACGCCTGCCTGATCATTTTCTTTTCCATCTTGTTCGCCGCCTGGATTATCCAAACCTCATGAATGAGAAACCATCGCAAACCGCCGTGCCCACCCCGTTCCTTTCCGAAGACGAAATCGCTCTTCTCAAACGTACTCTGCTGGTTAAGTTCCCTGAAGACCAGCAGCTCACGTTCGTCCGTATCTGCCAGCGGACCAAGCTCGACCCGTTCATCAAGCAGATCTACCCGACCACCCGGTACACCAAGATCGGGAAGGGGCAGGATGCCGAGAGAGTAGCTACCCTGGTCACCGTGACCGGCATCATGGGCCTGTGCGCCCTGGCCGAGCGCACCGGGAACTACGATGGCTGTATCATGGCGTGGTCCGGCAAAGACGGCGTCTGGCGACCAGAATGGCTCTCGGACGAATTCCCCGAGGCCGCCCGCTGCACCGTCTTTCATAAACAGCGCACCCACCCCGAAATCGGGATTGCCCGCTGGGGCGGGTTTGCTGGCCAGATCTATAACTACCAATCCAAGCAGTGGGAGCTTTCGGATTTCTGGATCAGGATGCCCGAATACATGCTGGGCAAATGCGCCAAAGCCTTAGCTCTCCGAGGGGCTTTCCCCGACCAGATGTCCAATGTCTATATCCGCGAGGAGCTGGATTCCAATATCACCGATGCCGAGGAGACCGAGCAGCTCCCCGCTGATGAAGCCAAGTACACCGCAGCCAGGGCCCGCGAAGCCAAGGACAAGCTGGAGCACCCCGAGGAGTACGTGACCTCGGGCCCGGCCCAGGAAACCGCTGCCCAGGTTACCGAGGAAGCCTTCGAGGAGGATAAGGTCCCGCCTAAGCCAGTAGCTCCTCCTCCGGTAGCGGCAGGTCCACACGAGCCTGCCGCCGCCCCGGCGACAGCAGACGATATCCCCTTCCCCCCTGAGCCCCAGGCCGAGCCCCCCTGGAAGACGCACGTGATCCTGGGCCTGCGCCATCCCAAGTATTTCAAGAAAATGATCGGCGAGCTGGGCCTGATGCCGGACCCGGCCAGCCCGGTTGGCGATCTCAAGACCCTGGAGGACCAGTGGATTCCCCAGGTACGCAAGAAATGGGCTGAGGCCTCTGAGGAACAGAAGCAGGACGTGAACATGCTGGAAGCCGCTTTAGCGTACTACAAGATGGCTAAGCCGTGGTAATCATCATGGAGGATGAAAAACAAAGAGCTTTTACAAGAGGATAACACCCGCTTGCTGGCACTGGAGGAGTGCGAGCACAAGATCGGTAACCATCTGCGCCGTGGCCTGGATGCGACCGTCGGGATCGGGCGGGAACTGGACAAAATCAATAGCCAGGAGCTGTACCGCGAACGCGGCTCCAAGTCGCTGAACGAGTACTGCCTGGAAGCCCACGGCTTCGAGCCCAGGGCTGTCAGCCGGTTCCTGGCCGTAGCCGATACCGTGGCTCTGCTTAAAGAGCGCGGCCTGGATATCCCTGGTAACGAATCCCAGGTCCTGGCCCTGGCTCAGGTCGAGCCCGAGCAGCAACCCATTATCTGGGACCGGGTCCAGCGCGCTGCCGAGATCCGCGAGGAACCCATCACCACCTTTTTTATCCAGAAAGCCATCGATAACGCCCGCGAGGTACCCGCTACAGTAGCCACCCGAGGCGTCAAGACCTCCCTGGACGACCCCGAAGAGGAAACCAAGTCAAATCTACCTGCCGCCCAGCAGAACGGCTCTACGGGGCGTCTAGAGCTTCCCAGCCGGATTTCACTTAGTGAGCGTGGAGAAGCCGCCCTGGAATCCATCCGCCGCCACTGCGGCGATGCCATCGCTGAGGCGATTGAGGGCCTGCGTCTCCAGGTCTCGGAACGGGAACTGATCACCTGGGCCGATCACGAGAGCCCAGCCAAGCTCGGCCAGCTGGTCAACCGTGGCTTTACCGTAGCCAAGGCCATCGGCTTCCTGGCTACCGCTGTGACCGAAAAGACCACTGTCTACAAACTGCTGCAGCTGGCCAGAGCCAATGAAGGGCATTATGAAGCCGAGGCCGAAGGAGCCCGTATTACGGTGGAATTACTGGGCTGATGCGCAACGTTGCGCATACGGCAAATTGCAGCTTTTTTTGTTGATTTTGAACGACTTACGTTGCGGATTCATAATGTATGAAGTGCCCTTTCTGCCACAGCATCTTATCCGATGAGCTGATCAAACGAGAGGGCGCTTCTCTCATGGGAAAGGCTGCCAAAGGCAAAAAGAAACAACGGCCTAATGCCGTCCAGGCCGCTGCTCAGCGCTGGAATTCCAAGCAGAAAACCAGTTGACAACCCTCTGCCAATAGACGATTATACTATGTCACCGAAGCTACTCAGATCACCGAAAATCGTATGCAGAAACAATTCCGACCCTATCAAGATGAGGCTGCCAACTCGATCCTGGCTGCCTGGAACAAGAACCAGAACTGTATCGTCGCCCTAGCTACCGGCGGCGGTAAAACCTTTATTGCAGCCCTGACCTCAGCCCGTGCCACGGGCGGGCGGATCCTGTTTCTGGCCAACCGGAACGAGCTGTGCCAGCAACCCTTTGAGGTTTTTACCGAGCTGCTGGGTTATCGCCCGGCCTTGGAGAAAGCCGAGTCCTACGCGCCCCTGGATGCCCAGGTGGTTATTGCCTCGGTCCAGACTCTCTCCCGCAAAGCCCGCCTGGAACGCTTCCCGGCTGACCACTTCAGCTACGTCTTTGCCGATGAGTGCCATATGGCGCTGGCCGATAGCTGGAAACGCATTTTCGCTTACTTCGCTTCTGCCAAGCGCTGCGGGATCACAGCCACACCTTTCCGCACCGACAACAAGTCGCTGACCACCCTGTTTGAGCGCGAAGCCTACCGCAAGGGGATCTTTGATCTGGTAGACGAAGGCTACCTTGTCAATCCCGACCATGTCGATAAGCTGACCACGGCCATCAGCCTTGCCCAGGTCCGGGTCAAGCGCACCGCTGAAGGCCTGGACTACGATGTCCAGGACGCAGCCAACGCCATCGAGCCCTACTTCTCCGAGATTGCCAAGGAGATCGCCCAGAAGCACGCTACCAAGCGGATCCTGGCTTTCCTGCCCCTGGTAGCCACCTCGCAGAACTTCGTCGCCGCCTGCCGCCGGGAAGGGATCAATGCCGTCCATATTGACGGCCAGGACGAACAGCGCGATGAGAAACTGGAGGCGTTCCGCCAGGGCCAGATCCAGCTCCTGAGCAATAGCAACCTGCTGCATACCGGCGTGGATGTCCCGGCCTGCGACTGCACCCTGAACCTCAGGCCAACCCGTTCCAAGGTCCTTTACCAGCAGATTGTCGGCAGGAGCACCCGCACCCTCCCAGGCGTGATTGACGGCCAGGAAACCGTCCAGGGCCGCCTCCAGGCTATTGCCCGCTCGGCTAAGCCCGCTGCCTACATCCTAGACCCCCTCTGGCTCTCCGAGGACCACGACTTGGTCACCCCGGCTTCACTGGTAGCCGAGACCGAGGAAGAGGCCGAGCAGATGCGAGCCCAGGCTCCAGGGAGCTATTCCCTCCGAGCCCTGCACTCCAATGTGCAGCGCGAAAGAGAGGAGGCCATGCGCCGTCGCTTCGAAGCGACGGCCCGCTTTCGCGAAGGCCGGGTCCAAGCCGATTACTTCGCAGCGGCGATCCATGATCACGCGCTCTTCAATTACCGGGCCGTTTACGCCTGGGAGAACCAGCCAGCCTCGAAGTTCAGCCGTCTCCTACTCGACAAGGCCGGGATCGACCCGGACTCGGTCCCGACGGAAGGATTCGCTCGGGCGGTTCTTCGGGCAGTTGGTCGGCGACGTTACCATGGCCGTGCTGAGATCCGTGATCTTGCAGGCGCTGCGGCCAAGCAGGTAGCAGATATCTGGGACCTGCCCGCCAGCGAAGCCAGGAAATACTAATGAACGACCCTGAACAGCTCTACCGGATCTACTCCACTTGGACAGCCCAGCTTCATCGCTGGGCTGTCGCCCACCTGGGCGAGCACATCGACTGCGAGTTCTTCCCGATTGACTGGAAGTTCAAGGTCTACTCGGGCTATGCCCAGGCGGGCGATATCTACCTCTTTCATACCGTCCCCACCGTCGGCAGGCCCCGCAAGGAACGGAGCCAGACGATCAAGCTCCCTACCCCGGCGGAGGACCCGACCCAGGCCGAGCTGGATGAGACCTTCCGCGCAATCTGTCTGGCTGCGGCCAGGGTACTAAGGATTGACCTCTCCCGAGGGAAACGGCTACCCTCAGGTGATGCTGAGCGATGAGGAAATGGATGAGCTGTTTGAAGAGTTCCTGGACTCGCCTGAGCTGTCCAGCTGGCAGGGCGACCTCAGCGGACGGGAGTACGAGGATGCCAAACGCCTGTTTCGGAAAACAATTCGGAAAGCCATAAGATTGCATGGAGCTGACCCGTCAGATATGGGAGCTGATGAGCCCGGCTGACCAAGCCCGTTATCAGGACCGTTTTGGCCAGAGTACCCCAGGTAATGCCGATCTGGCCAGCGATCCCCACCCCCCACCCAAACGGGGCGGACCCGAGAAGAAGGAGCAAAGCAGCTTTGCCAACTGGGTCCTCCTCCAGAACTCCAAGCGCAGCTCCCTGGAGCAGATCCCCTTTGTCTGGCATGCCACCAATTCCCGGTCCAAGGCTACCCCAGGCACCCCCGACTTCTGGGTCGGCATTAACGGCCACTCCCTCTGGTTTGAGTTCAAGCGCGACTACAGCTGTCAGCTCTCCGAGGAGCAAGAGAAGTTCCGGCTGGCCTGCCATTGCCAGCGCCAGGAACACTTCGTAGTCTATTCCGCCGAGGAAGCCATCAAACGAGTCCAGGAGGCCGATGCCCGAGGCTGGTGACATCTTTCCCGAGGTGCCGGACTTCAGCCGCTGGAACCGAGGCCGTCTCCAGCTCCTCCTGGACGAATACCGCCAGAGCCTGGATGCCATCCGGCTGGTCGGTACGAACAAGAAAGACCGGGATCTCTACAAGGCCTGGATCAAGGCCATCGAAGAAGAGTTGCATCGACGCGGATGAAATGCCCCAGATGGCGTAAGACGTTAGACCGTCGTCTAAAGATGTTGGGGATAAATTATTCTCAATACCGAAAATCCGATCATTGGCGACAGGTGCGCAGGGCTTATTTCACAAGCGGCTTAGTCAGAAAATGCTTTTGCACTTCGATGGCTACAGAGCTGCATCACCGCACTTATCGCCGATTGGGCAATGAATGGCTTACGGACTTAGTTCCGCTTTGTCGAAAACATCATCGTGAATTACACAGATTTCTTTGGGAAGCAGCGAAACAAAATCCTCGCATCTCGCTATCCGTATTGACTGACGATTTCTTACGCGGGACCCGCCTACTGAAACTTAACATAAGAGCCAGAAATAGAAGAAGGCCAGCCCATAGGATCTTTGATCCCAATAGCCGAAAAAGCTTGACTCGATAGCCGAAAATCTCCCCCTTATGGATCCCTCTCTTTTTTTGGTCATTTTTTCTCTCAGGGAGTTTCGTTTCCCTGGCCTTTAGGCCTTGATTCACCACCCTACAGTCCTATCCTATGAAACGTTAAGGTGGCCCACGTTGGCCCCCGCGAAAATAGGAGGATAGTAAGGAAAATGGCGACCCCCAGCAAAAAAGGAAATTTCGGCCAGCAGTGGCTCGGCCCGATTCAGCAAGGTGTAGAAGAGTCGTTTCAGGAACGTCCGAAAGGGATGCCTTGCTTGGCAATTGTCAAGACCGAAGTGAAACGCCTCGGCCTGCCCGATTCCGATGCTGAAGCCGTGTACGACCACTGGCTGGTCACCGGATTCAAAACCAAGAACCGTCTGATCCAGGACTGGAAAGCAGCCCTGCGTATCTGGTGCCGGAATCGCTGGTTCCCTTCCCAGAAAACTCCCCAGGCCATCAATCAGGACGCCGAACTAATCAAAGCCCGAATCAGGAGGATGCGTGATTCAAAGTGAACTGGATAAACCGCAGTCGGTAAATGTCAGGTGCGCCCTGTGCGGCGGTACCCTGATCAGTGACTGGCACTGGATGGTAAATCGCTGGATCCGCGCCAGTGTCCATGTCAAATGCGCCGAGGCCTTTGACCAGAAGGTCCACGCTGTCATCCAGGCCGAGCGCCCGATCCCGGAACGGTTCCAGGCCTTTGATCCGGCGCTCAACGACCAGACGGCCATAAGCGCAGTCGCTGCGTTTACGCCGGACAGCGCCCTGCATACCCTGGCTCTCCTGGGACCACCCGCTCACGGCAAAAGCCGTTTGATGTGGGCTACGGTCAAGATGTTCTTTGACCAGCTGGAGCTGGAGAGCGGAGCCAAGCGCTGGGTCCGCTACTACATCTTCCCCGAGCTGGTAGCCGAGCCGCCTAAGGATATCCTGGCCGAGATCCGGGACGCCCGCTATGTCTTCATTGACGATATCGGCTGCACCGAATGCTATGGCCGGGACAAGGCCCGGCTCCAGGATGTCATCCGTACCCGCGTCCAGAAAGGGCTCTGGACCTTTCTCACTATTGATGATCCTGCCTTCGATCCTGGGTTTAAAGACCTGTTCCGGGACCGGGCCCTGGAAGTCTACCTCCTATGAACCCTACACCAACATCAGGGCACACCCCGATTGCGCTGTGCCTGGACCTAAGGCTCTCTATGGTGCTGACATCCGACCTTGACGCACTGGTGATTGAGCTACAGGATCCTCGTAACTTACAGCAGGCTCAGGTATGGTACGAAATAGGGAACGCAACAACTCGGCGGCGGTATCATATCCGCGAGGCAATGGTGATAGCCATGAGGAGGCTGATCGATCAGGCCATAAGGGAGGGCCTGATTTCCGACTCCCCTGGCGGGCAAACGTTTTCGAGCAAGGCCAGATCGGTACCCTCGGACGGCCAGACCGCTGCTACTTTATCCACGATCGAACTGGTCTGGTGATTGGTATCTTTCATGATCTGCAAACCGCTGAGCACGTGGTAAGGGTCATGAATGGATCTGGTAGAGTTCCGGCAGAACTGCGGCGAGGGAACCGACGAGGAGCTGGTTCAGGCGGTTGCGGCGGTTGAACCATCCTTAAGGGAGCCCAACCAAGCCAAGGCCTGGATTTGGGCTCTCCTTAAGCGATTGCTAGACACCGAGCGTTACGCGCTCGCTGGCATGCTACTCTGGGGCCCGGCCCTTTTCAATGGCAAGCCCAGAGCAGTCCAGCAGCTCCTGAAATTCATCCGGGAGAACCAGAACTTCATCTGCCTGGGCGCAGCAGCTGTCGGCAAGACCTACACCATGATCTGCTACCTGCTCCTGGACTGGATCCGGGATCCCGACTATACCGAGATCAAGATCATTTCTACCACCTCAGGTCATGCCAAGGCCCAAAGCTTCTCCACGTTGCAGCGCCTCTACAAAAGCGCGCTCATTCCGCTCCCTGGTCTCAGCATGGATGGCTTTATTGGACTCAACCCGAAGGATCGGCATAGCGCGATCCAGCTTGTCGCTATCCCTCAAGGGGAAGATGGAAAGGGAGTCATGCAGGGCCACCATCCCCAGCCCAGGAAATCGCCTCATCCCACGTTCGGGGCCATGAGCCGCTGCCGGGCGCTCCTGGACGAGGCCGAGGAGATTCCGAGCGGTATCTGGGAGGGCGTAGCCAATCTCCTGGCCTCCGGGTTTGGACCGGAGGCGGTCAAGGTCATGTGTGCGACCAACCCCAGGGATGTGACCTCGAAACTGGCCCAGCTGGCTGAGCCGCCTAACGGCTGGACTACCCTGGACCTGGATAAAGACCTGACCTGGGAATCATCCGAACGCTGGAAGGTGCTCCGCCTGGATGGCGTGACCACCGAGAACGTGGTCGAACGCAAGCTGGTTTACCCTGGCTTCCTGACCTGGGAAGGATTCCAGACCTATGCCCTGGAGCTGGGAGGCCAGAGCCCCCGCTATTTAACCTTCGGGCGTGCGATGTATCCCCTCGCTGCCCTCCAGAACACTCTCATCCCCTACTCCCTCCTGGAGGCTGTCATCGGCCAGTACATCTATGATCAGCGCACCATCGGCTGCGCTGGAGTGGACTTGGCTTTCGAAGGAGGCGACCGGATCGTGCTCTTTGCGGGCCGGTACGGCAGAGCAATCGGTTTCCAGCCGGTGAACGGCCAGCCCACTCTCTGGAAGAAACCCAGGTACTGCGTCCAGGCGGACCAGTTCTATGAGCTGCCCAAAGAGAAAACCCTGGCTCTGGCCAGCTCCATTGAGACGCGCCTGACCCAGCTCAAGGTCCATCCCGAGTGGGTCACCTGCGATCGCACCGGCGTCGGCACCGGCACCCATGACGCACTCTGTGAGCAATGGAACCCCAGTGTCCGAGGCGTGATGTGGGGAGCCGAAGCCTCCTCGCTTAAGATCCTGGCCGACGATCACGATTACGCTGTCGAGATCGCGGATGGCGTCGATACCGAGATGTACCTGCGGGTTCGCAAATTCCTCGAGTTCGGCTTCCTGGCCTTCCATCCTCAGATCCAGACGCCCCAGCTGTTTAAGGAATTGAGCGGTCGGCGTTACCAACCCGCTCCCAAAGGGCCCAGCGGCAAGCCCCGGATCAGGCTGGAACCCAAGAAGGAGTTTAAACGAAGGTTGGGCTGGAGCCCCGACATCGCTGATGCCCTGGTCATGATGTGCCATGGCGCTGCCCTGAACGGGCCAGAGAAAGCTTCCATGCTCGGGGCAAACCGCCGGGTCCTGGCTCGGCCCGTTGACAACATCGGGCACCGCGAACGCACGGCCTGGGTCGATTTCAGCCAGGATCTCTAGACTCTCCTATGAAACGTTAAGCTGGCCACTTAGGCCCCCGCAAAATACAGCAGGTGCCGTGCCATGGTTGTGGAACCATGACACCAGTAAACCTGTCCAAAACCTGTACATATCATGGGAATAGCTTGTTAATATTGTCCCTTTCATGACGATAATATTACCAGAAAGAGTTAACCCGGACTGAGCGTAATAATGACGTAAGGGGCCCTGGCAGCCAGAGCGTGAACGTTTAATGTATTGGCAGGTGCATTGATTCATTATGAAAACAAACCCGCCAGGACAGCCCCACAGAACGTTTCTCCACATTCTGGGTTATCAATGGTAACCTTCGCTGAAACAGGAATTCAGTTGGGTTTTAAGCGGGAAGGAGTATTACTACAGCAGCGCGTCTTCTCCCTTTCATGAGCAGCTCGTGAAACATATTCCACCGTTTTCTAAAGAAATGTATGAGGGCGATACGGTCGCTGGAGCAGGCGATCGGGAAGGCTTTCTCGATCATGTCAAGATAACCAAGTGCGGCCACCGTGAGCCCGCTAAAGGACTGGCTGCCTTCCAGGGCCAGGGCCCGGACACCTCGCCCCTGGGCAACCCCGATCACCCTGAGTTTAAGAAGCGCAGCGATGATGGCATGCCCTCCTTCCCGGCTCCCTTCAGCAAGACCGAGATCAAAGGAGGACCCAAGCGTACCCCAGGCCATTAAGTGTCAGTCCAGTACGGAATCATTACCTCGGTCGTTTGTCCTGGAGGCTGGCATTATCCGCAGCTGCTCAGCACCGGCCAGTCCATCCGTATCACTGGCTTCAGCTTTGAGCAGCTCCTGGAGAGCATGCTGGACTTCCGGCGGCGGCACCCTGATCTCTGTGGCGGCTCAGCTCAGGCGACCATTGAGCGGGTACGCCAGGACCTGAAAGACTATCTCTGCGCGCACTTCAAACAGAACTGTGCTGACTCGCCCACTTCCCCTGTCATCACGGCCCGCGTCGGGATCGGGATTACGAACTACCAACGCCCCATTGATCGGAGCGGTGACTGGCTGGCCAAGATAGCTAACCTCCGCCTGGAGAAGGTAGACGTGGCCTTGGCTGCACATCGGGCTCAGATCTGTGCCCAGTGCCCGCAGAATGTGAAGTGGACTACAGGCTGCGCGCCCTGTAACGAATCGATCTCAGTACGGATCCAGAACGCCAAGGGCTCAGTACACACTCCTTACGACCGGAACCTGTTCATGTGCCGTCTCTTTGGCCATGTTAATGAGGTAGCAGTCTGGCTCCAGGACACCCACTCTGCCGCCGAGCATAAACCCCCTCCTGTTTGTTGGAAGAATGCCTAATGGCTAGCGACAACATCTCTGCCTCCTTCGGAGGTGACCAGCTGGGCCGCTTCAATACGCCCAAGTTCGCCAAGGATGGCGAGTCTACCGAGGTTGTAAACAAACCCATTACCTCGGCCTACCAAGCCTTTGAAGTCTTCCAGAGGCTGCAGCGTGACAACCAAGCCAGAGCTAACCGGAACAAGCTCGTAGCGGATCTGTACAATGGCAGCTCGCCTTTCGATCAGAAGAAGCTGGATGCCAATGGCGAAGGCTGGCGGGCTAACTTCAGCACGCTCGTCCTGGCTACCTTTGTTGATCGGGTGGTACCTCGGCTCTGTGACGCCGTGCATGCCATGAAGTACCTGACCGCCTCGGAGCTACCCGACTCCTACGTAGATGCTACGACCAAGACCCAGAAGTTCCGCACCCGGACAACCGAGCTAATCCGGCAGTGGCAGGGCTGGATTGATCTGGTTGAACAAGTAGCCTGTGAGAACGTGCTCTTCGGGTACACCGCGACAGTGCAGATGGACGAGTATGAGTGGCGGCCTACCACCTTCCGCCAGGAAGACATCCTCTTCGATGAGCAAACCCCCCAGGTGGCGACGAAGGTCCCGGTCTTCTGTATCAAGAGCAACTACTACATCCACGAGGCAGTGGACATTATACAGGACGCCGAGACCGCGACCGAGGCTGGGTATAACGTCAAGAACCTGCAAAGCGCAATCGAGAAAGCCGCTCCGCCGTATGACAGCTTTGTCTATAACCCACGGCAGTTGGCCGATATGGTCCGGGAGGGCAACTTGTATTACTCGTTCCATCGCTCCAGCAAAATGCTGGAGACGGTTCATGTCTTTGTGAAGTGTTACGACGGGACTGTCGATCATTGGTGGGTTAATCGCAACGGAGCCAAGGTCTCCAACTCCAAGAGCAGGACTGGCAGGCGCAAGGAACCCGATAGACCAGACCCCGACGGTGACGAGGCCAGGATCCCGGACCCAGACCCCTATGAACTGGGGTACTTCGAAGCCACTGCCGAGTCAATGGACGATGTCATCACCCTGTTCAGCTTCCAGTGCGGCAACTCCCGCCTGTTCGGTTCCAAGGGCCTGGGCCGCCTGCTCTATAACATCTCCCTATCCCTGGAGAAGACCCGCATGGCCTTTATCGATGCCATGTGGATCTCCGGCATGCTGGTGGGACAGGCCGAGGAATCCATTATCCCACGGATGCAGCCCCATGTGCGCTCGCCCTTCATGATTATTCCCGAGGGCTTCCAATTGTTAATGCAGCAGTTCAAGGTCGATATCCAGTCCTGGCTGGGCCTGGACCAGCGCCAGACCAACACCGCTGAGGTGATTGCCGGGGCCTTCCTGCCTACTCCCCAGCCGATCGCAGCCAACGGCCAGGGCGTCCAGACCGCTACCAAGTCTTCCATTGACGCGGTCAAAGAAGAGGAAGTCAAAGAGGGAATGATGGCTCGGTGGTGGATCCAGTTCACCAGGGGGGTAGGCTCGATCCAGCGCCGGATCTATTCCAAGACCAACCTCCGAGCAGCCATGAAACAGCGCAAGGCTAAGCTCAACGCGGCGGGCCTGGGTAAGACGATGATCAATAAGGACCTGTACGAGGCCATGATGGACGTGGATTCGGATACCAATATCCAGTTCACGCCCGCCCCGGACCTGGGTCAGGCCGATAGCGATTCTGTCCAGACCATCCTGGACCTGCTGGATGACGGGCTCTCCATCCAGGAGATCCTTATCCTGGCGCACAAGCCCGCCACCGAATTCACCGAGCACACCGGCAGAGACGACGACATGATGTTTCTCCAGTTTTACCAGCTCGCGAAAGGGAACCCAAATTTCGATCAGTCTAAACTGGACGAGCAGGCCGGGAACCGGATGATCGGCTTCAAAAATACCAAGGAGATCTATGTACCTCAGCCCAGTCAGACCTCGGATATTGAGGCGCAGCGGAACCAGCAGATGGAATGGGCTACCATGCTGGGCTCGGGTATTGGCGTTCAGGTTTCCCAGCGTGACCCGCACCTGCAACATTTCCAGACCCTTGTCCCTGCCGTGGCGGATCATCTCAAAATTGCTAGCCAAATGCCGCCTGTTCAGGTACCCAAAGATCTTCTGAACGCCTGTAAGCTGGGCATCACTCATGGCGAAGCCCATCTCCAGGCCATGATGCAGCAGGGAAGTAACAAGCGGCAGCTGCGACCCCAGATCTTGCAGATGAAGGATTTGGAAAAGATGTACGGAGAGCTGAACCAGAAGGTCATGCAGGCTGAAATGCAGGCAGCGCAGATGCAGATGATGGCTCAGCAGACCGGCGGTATGATGGGCCAGCAGCCAAACATGCCACCCGCTGGGCCAACTGGGCCCATGGGTATCCCAATGGGAGGCAATGCTGCCGTACCTGGAGGCATGAACGGCGGCGGCGGCGGCCAGTTCGCGGCAGGAGGTGGCCAATGACAGTACCGGGAATCCCCTGGAGCCCAGGTGAGGCCAGCTCGATTAACGAGTTCCTCAATACCCCGGTGGGCAAGAAGTGGCTGGGCATCCTGCTCTCGCGCAAGCC
>Ga0066903_100000705_pt1 | contig 22132 bp, 17 predicted proteins | sample PanSoiMetaGPlot1_FD_67491 | JGI IMG/M metagenome (GOLD analysis project Ga0066903, IMG submission 67491) | Tropical forest soil microbial communities from Panama analyzed to predict greenhouse gas emissions - Panama Soil - Plot 1 (version 2) | ecosystem: Environmental > Terrestrial > Soil >... | reverse complement strand
CCGACTCCGCGTGGAACGACCCCGGCGGACCAAAATACGGCGGCGGCCTGAACTCCGGCCCGGTGCGGCGGATTCCCGGCAGCCGCCGCGCGGTGTTGTACGCGCTCGACGGTCAGACCGGCAAGGAGCTGTGGTCGAGCGGCACGCAGATCGACTCGTGGAATCACTTCAGCGGACTCACCGTGGCGAACGGCCGCGCCTACATCGCGACCTTCGACGGCGTGCTCTACTGCTTTGGAATCAAACCGTAGCCCAATATGTTCAAGACACATCGACTGGTGACCGGGTCAGCGGCGTTCGGCATGGCTGTCGCGATTGCCACGCTGCACGCGCAGGTGGGGCGCGGCACGACGGAGTGGCCGACGCCGGGCGCCGATGCGCAGCGGACGTTCTGGATCCGCACCGACCCGAAGATCTCCGTCGCGTCGATGTCGCAACCCGGCTTCGCGCTGCAGTGGACCGCGAAGCTCGGCCCGAACGGCCTGGCGTCTGGCGTCACCGCAAACGGCGTCACGCTCTTCATCCCGATGTCGGTGGTGGCGGGCGCGAATGGCGTCTCTGCGCTCGACAACGACACCGGCTACGTCGTGTGGCAGCGCAGCTTTCCCAATGCGACAAGTCCGTGCGGCGTCACGGCGGCCACGCGCATCGTCCCGCTCGTCCCGCCGGCGATCGCGGCGCCCGGTGGCGGCGGCGGTGGACGCGCGGCGCAAACCTACCGCAGCGTGATCGGACAGCCGGGCGAAGGAGCGCCGGTGGAAGTCCGCGGCGGCGGACCGGGCAGGGGTGCGGGGGGTGCGGGGGGTGCGGGGGGTGCGCAGGGTGCTCGGGGTGCGGGAGGTGCGCCGGGTGCGGGAGGTGCGCCGGGTGCGGGAGGTGCGGCGGGTGCGGGAGGTGCGGCGGGTGCGGCAGGTGCGCCGGGTGCAGCAGGTGCCGGCGGTGCATCACCCGCAGCGGGAGGCCCACCAGCCGTCGCGGGCCCACCAGCGGCCGCGGGCGCACAGCCGGCGCGCGGCGGCGGAGGGTTCAATCTGCCGCCGGCCGCCGCGATTCCCGGCGCGACGCCGGAGCAACTCGGCGGCGGACGCGGCGGACTCGGACGGCCGTCGGGCGTCGTCTATCTCGTGTCGAGCGACGGCGTGCTGCACGTGCTCGGGCTGCCGTCCGGCAAGGACATCCAACGGCCCGCGGAGTTCGTGCCGCTCAACGCCGGATGGTCCGACACGATCGCGGTGAACACCACGCTCTACGCGACGACGAGCAGCGCGTGCGGCAGCGCGCCGAACGCCGTCTGGGCGATCGATCTCGAGAGCGAGAGCAAGCCGGTCGTCTCGTGGAAGAGCAACGGGGGCGCGATCGTCGGCCGTCTCGCGTTCGGCGCCGACGGAACGATCTTCGCGACGGTCGGCCGCGGCGCCGGCGCCGGCATGGCGAACGCGATCGTCGGGCTCGATCCGAAGTCGCTCGCGATCAAGAGCTGGTTCACGGCGGCGGACGGCGCATTCACGACCGGCCCCGCCGTGTTCAGGCACGGCGACCGTGAACTCGTGACCGCTGCGATGACGGACGGCCGCGTCGTGCTGCTCGACGCGGCGTCGCTCGGCGGCGCCAGTCACACGACGCCGCTCGGCATCTTCGCGACCGGCGGTCCGATCGCGGCCGACGCGCTGGCGACCTGGCAGGAGTTGACGATCACGACTCCCCCGCCGGCGCCGCCCGCGGCGGCGGCGACGCCGCCGGCGCCCGGCACGGCGCTGACACCGCCGCCGCAGCCGATCGTGACGCTCGGGACACGCTGGATTCTCGTGCCGCTCGCGAGCGGCGTCGCCGCGATGAAACTCGTCGACGCCGGCGGCGCGCCGGCGCTCGAACGCGCGTGGACCGCGCAGACCGTCGCCGCGCCCGCGACCCCGATCGTCGTCAACGGCGTCGTCTTCGCGCTCGCCACCGGCCGCGCCGCGACCGGCGCCGGCACGCCCGCCGTGCTGCACGCGTTCGACGGGGTGTCAGGAAAGGAGCTGTGGACGAGCGGAACGGCGATGACGGCGTCCTCGGCGCCTGGCAGTTTCTGGAGCGCGATGAGCCAGCTCTATGTCGGCACCGCCGACGGCTCGATCTACACGTTCGGCTTCAATGACGAACGGCGCTGATCGAATCCCTCATCGCTAATCCCTGATCCTCGAATCCCGGCTCCCGAATCGCGAATCCTGAATTCCGGGAGAAGGGATTCAGAAACAGACCAGTCGGTCTCTGCGTTCGTCGATCTTCTTGAACGGCAGCCCTTCGACCTTCTTGAGGTCGTCGAGCGTCTTGCACGGGCCGTTCTTGTTCCGGTACGCGATCCAGATTGCCGCTTCCTTGCGGAGCAGCGCCGCGACGCTCTCGAGCTCCACCGACGTCGCCGTGTTCATGTTGATCGGCTTCGGCGCTTCGCCCTTGAAGTTCTCGGACAGATAGTCGGTGATCTGCGCGAATTCGGCGTCGGTGGCGCGCGCGCCGAGGCCCGTCATCTTCTGAATCACGCCTTCCCACCCGTCACGGGTCAGCCGAAGCGCGGCGGCGCGGTTCGGCTCGTGGCACTGCGCGCAGACGCGGATCGTCAGGTCGCGCGCGGGTCCGTCGGGCATCGACGCCCGCATCGCGGCCATCTCTTCCGGCGTGAACGTGCGCATCTGCCCCTGCTGGGCGGGCGCCTGCGCCGTCGCTGGCGGCGCCGACTGGGACTGCGGCGACACGGCCGCCGCGGCACATGCCGCGGCGATCGCCGCGGTCGCGATGGTGATCGTCATGCCTGCGAGTATCGCCTATTTCTCGATGTCGAAGCCAAACGCATAGAGCGTGCTGTCGGCGCCAGGCACGAACACGGTGCCGGCGCCGGCCGACAGGCCGCCCTTCACCGCCGACGTGATCGCGCGGCCGCTCGTCCATACCTGTTTGCCGCTCGACGCGTCCAGTCCGTACAGCACGGCCGGCGCGGTGCGCGTGCCGCTCGACGCGGCGAAGAGCACGCCGTTGACGACGAGCGGTGGGAGCGGCGACGCGATGTCTGCCGAGGTCCATCCGGCCTGGAACGCGGGCCGGCCGCCCTCGTCGACGAGCTTGAACGCGACGATGCCTTTCGGCGCCGCGGCCGCGACCCAGCGCACGCCGCCGGCGTCGGTCCAGGTCGCGAGCGCGCCGGTGTCGAAGTCCGCCGACCCGAACGCGGCACTCGTCGCGATCGGTCCGCTCGAGAGCGATGCGGGATCGAACACGTAGAGCTTTCCGCCACCGCCGACGAACAGGGCGTCCTTCTCTTTCCACGTGAACACGGCCGGCGACGTGCTGAAGTTGACGCCCGCGGACTTCGCCGCCGCTTTCTGTTTGAGCGTTTTCGGCTCGAGCGCGAACACGGAGCTCGACTCCGCTGCCGTGCCGGCGGCAGTGGCGATGTACACCGTGCCGTCGCGTCCGATGGCCGGTCCTGCGGTTCCCGCGATCGTCGCGTCGCCGACGTTGAACGCCGTCACGGACTTCTGCGGACTCGCGAGATCCATTGCCCACACCGCGTCCGGCTGGCTGCCGCATCGATGCGTCGTCGCGGCGTACGCGACGGCCCCTTCGTCGCTCGTCGCGATGATGAGCCCCGTCGGGTGTGTGTTGGCCGGCACGAACAGCGCCGGCGTCATGTTGTCCCAGCCGTTCTGCACGTTGAGCGCGTGCAGATAGCCGTCGCTGCCGACAACGTATGCGGCGTCCTGGCCCGGCACGAACGGTCCGCCGCCGAATCCGCCGCCGCCGGGTCCGCCCTGACGCGCTCCGCCCGGGAGGCCGCCCGGCTGATTGCCCGCGGCCGCTGCAGCCGAACCTGGCACCGCCGCACCTGCCGCACCCGGCGCACCTGCCGCACCCGGCGCACCTCCCGCACCCCCAGCACCCTGCGCACCCCGCGCACCCCCGCCGCCGCGCTGCCCCGCCGTCGCCAGCGTCAGCGCCCCCTTGCCCGGCTCGCCGACGCCGCCGCCCGACCCGCCACCGCGGCCGCCGCCGCCAAAGCCGCGTCCGCCTCCGGCCGACGGCGCGAACGCCGTCGGCCGCGAGAGCGCCGCCGTGAGACCGGACGGGCACTCCGGCGTACTCGCCGCCACGGGCGGCGGACTCGCGGTGTAGTTGACGTGATACTTCCAGAGCGTCGTGCCGAAGTCGTAGTCGACGGCGTGGACCGTTTCGGACTGCGTGGCGACGAACGCGATCGACTTGAACCCGCGGAACCCGATGATGCGATCGAGCAGCACGGGCTGCGTCAACGCGGTGGCCGCCTTCGGGTCGTATTCGAGCTTCAGCTTCCACAGGAACTTGAAGGCGCCGAAGTCCGCCGGCTTCGTCATCGTCTGCACCGAGATGCGGGGATCGGTCTTGACCCACGCGGTGCGCTGCGCGTCGAAGCCCGCCGTCGTCCACTCTGCGCTGCCTCGTCCTCCCTGCGCGTGCACGGCTCCGACCAATACGGCCAATCCGAGCGCCGTCGCTCCTGCGATCGCTTGATGTGGTTTCAGCATATGGATGCTCGCTACAGCTTCCGGCTATCGGCTATCGGCTATCGGTCGATGACCGCGCCAGCGACGAGGCGCCGAAGCAATAGAGCGTGCCGTCGAACGTGCCGATGTAGACGCGGCCGTTGGCGACCGACAGGCCCGTGAAGTGGTTCCACGACGCGATCTGATCGCCGCTCGACCAGAGCTCGTTGCCGTTCTGCGCGTCGAGCGCGTAGAGGATCGCGTGCGTCGATTCCTGGATGCGGCCCTGCGCGCCGCCGACGTGGCCGGGCTCGGCCCAACGCTGCGTCGTGCTCTCGCCGCTGCCGTAACCGAACACGATCCCGTTCGCGATGACGGGCGGCTCCGCCATGTACATGTCGCGCGAGATCCACGCGGGCGTAAGGACGATCTTCCCCGCCTTGTCTTCGACCTTGAACGCCGTGACGGCGCCGTACACGACGGTGCCGTGCTCGATCGGCGCCTTGAACTGCGGATGCTTCGGTCCCCAGAACGGTGTGAGCACCCAGCGCGTGCCGCTCGCGTCTTCCCAGCTCGCCAGCGCGCCCCAGACGCCCATCGTGAAATTCACTTCCTCGTTGCAGATGAGCGGCGTGCGATAGGTCGGCGTACGGTGATCCTCGCCGCCGAGCATCGCGGTGTCGAGCAGCCAGATGCGGCACTCCTTGCTGGACGAGGCGAGATACTCCTTGCCCTTGTACTGAAAGATCGGCGACGCGGTGTTGAAGTCGAGGTCGCGCTTGCGCATCCAGTAGGCGTTGCTCGGCGCGTACCAGTCCTTCAGCTCGAGCGCTTTCGAGTCGGGGTTCTGCTTCACGCCGATCATCGCCTGGCCGTAGATCTGCTGCTCGGGCAGGTAATCGCCGTCGCCGCTGCCGGCGTACACGGTGCCGTCCTTGCCGACCGACGGCCCCGTGCGCGGCCAGAGGCCGCCGCTGCCCGGCGCCCAGTTGCCGACTTTCTTCGTCTTGAGATCGAACGCATAGAAGTTGTTGGGATTGCCGCCGCAGCCCTGCGCCGTCGACGTGTAGATGACGCCGTTCACCAGGTTCAACCCGTACGGCTTGCCGTTGGGCGGCACGAAGAGCTGCGGCGGTTCGATCTCGTCACCGGTCAGCACGTCGAGCGTGCGCAGCCGGCCGTCCCACGACACGGCGTACGCGACGTACTTGCCCGGCGATCGCTCTTCGAGAACGGGCGTCGCGGTGAGTCCGCCGGGACAGAGCACGCCGCCGCCGCGGCCGCCCGGCTGTTCCTGGAACGTGCTGTCGAATTTCTTCTTCCAGAGCATCCGTCCCGATGCGACGTCGATGCCGTAGACGTTGTCGGACACACCGGCGAGGATCGCGATCTCCTTGGTGCCCGACGCGGTCGAGACGTTGCCCGCGATGAGCGGCGGAAACAGGTTGTGCATCTGCCGCGGCTGGTTGTCGGTCTGGACTTTCCACAGCAGCTTCATGTCCTTGACGGTGTCCTTCGTCAGGATCGTCTCGTGCTGCTGCCAGGCCGTTCGCTGCGGATCGCCGCCGTCGGTCGGCCAGTCCGCCTTGCGCGCCGGCTGCGCGGACAGCGCCGCTCCCGCGCAAACGGCCACCGCCGCAGAAAGAAGTCGCGAGTTCATCAGGTGTGCTCCCCCGGGGATGACCGGCAGGAGAGGCCGCAGCCCCTCCTGCCGCATCAGTGTCTTCCGTCCTACCGTGTGAATCCGTGTGCTTCCGTGGCTATCACTCCGTGGCCTAGAACGTGAACCGCGCCGCCAACTGGATCCGGCGGGCGCTGTTGGTCGCCCCCGTGAGGCTGCCGAACGCGGCGTTGGTCTGCTTGCCGGTCTGGAAGTCGAACGTGGCCTGCGTGTTGACCGCCGTCCACTGGTTGTTGTTGAACGCGTTGTACAGCTCGCAGCGGAGCTGCAGGTTGCGGTTGCTCCCGCCGAACGGAATGTTCTTGAAGAACGAGAGGTCCCAGTTCATGAACCCGGGGCCGTGGAACTCGTCGTTCTTCGCGTTGCCGAGGCGGAACTGGTCCGACGGCGGCGCGATGCACTCCGTCTTGAACTGACGCTGGTAGGTCCGCTCGCTTCTCGGCAGCGTCGGATCGCACACGATGTCGACGCGGCTGTTGCCGCCGTCGATCGCGCCGGTTCCGCTGAGCGCGCCGCTCGGCACGTTGCTGTAGGTGTAGCTGAAGTTGCCGTAGGCGCCGCTGGTGATCTGCGTGACGCCCGACACCTGCCAGTTGTCGAACACGCCCTTCACGACGGCGTTGTCCCACTTCTTGCCGAGATCCGGCACGTCGTACGCGTAGTTCACCGTCAGCGTGTGCGGCCGCCGGCCGCTCGCGTTGAAGTTGCGCGCGCGGTTGTCCGACACGAACGGATCGATCGCGCCGAGGCTGTTGTTCACGATCTGGTACGTGTAGGCCGCGCCGAACGACAGCCCTTCGCGGCCGCGGCGCCGGTTGATCGACGTCTGGATCGCGTGGTAGTCGCCGTAGCCGGCGAATTCGCGGAGCGTGATCGCGCCGTAGCCGCGATACGGCCGGAGGAAATCGCTGGGCAGCGGCTGCGCCTGGCCGTTGGTGACGTTGGTTTGATCCAGGCTGCTCGGCTGGTACGCGTAGCCGTACGGCCGCCCGTTGATCGGCTCGGTGATGAACTGGTTGCGCGCGGCGTTCCCGACGTAGGCGACGTCGGCCGCGAGGCCCCACGCGACCTCACGCTGCAGGCCGAGGCTCCAGTTGTAGATGACCGGCGGATCGAACGTCGGGAAGTACCGGACCGCCGTCGGTGTCGCCGTCAGCGGGCTCGCCAGCAGGTCCTTCACCGTCGTGTAGTTGGTCGTGTAGGTGTTGAGGAGCGGCGGCAGCTCGATCAGATCGAGGATGTTGTCGTCCGAGAACCGATCGTAGAACATGCCCCATCCGCCTCGGACGGCCGTGCGGCCGTCGCCCGTCACGTCCCACGCGAACCCGATGCGCGGCGCCACCTTGATGGCCGGCGTCTCGAGCACCGTGTCCTGGTAGGTCTGCATGCCGTTGATGAAGTTCCCGGTCCCCGGCACGAGCCGGCCCACGTAGACGACCGGGAAGACCTCGCCGGTCACCGGGTTGACGGCGCGGCGTCCCTGCGGCGTCGTGATCGGCTGGTACAACTGCGGCGCCGCCCCCGCGCTGAACTGCGACGGCACGAACTGCGCCACGGTGTCGCCGGCGCTCTGGGTCGGCTGGATCCAGTAGAACCGGACGCCGCCGTCGATCGTGAAGTTGCGCCGGATCTTCCAGTTGTCCTGCGCGAACCACTCGACGTTGTAGAACAGGCCGTGCGCGCTCGGGTGGCCGTCCGACTCCTGGTACTGCGTCACGGCGCCGAGGAGCGCGTTGGCGAATCCGATGTTGGTGTTCAGCGAATTCGCCGCGTCGGTGTTGAAGCTGAACGTCCCGTTGAAGCTCGACGAGCGCTGCGCCGGGCGCCGCGTCCGCTCGACGAAGACGCCCGCCTTCATGTTGTGCGCGCTCTTGATCTTCGTGAGGTTCGTCGAGAAGTTGAACAGCTTGTTGTAGCCGAAGAACGGCCAGCGCTGCTCGACGCCGAACGACGCGTAGGTCGGGTTCCCGGTGTTGGGCGTCGGCAGGCCGCCGGTGAACGTCGCCTGCGGCAGCACGTTGTCGGGGTTGGCGCCGGGGTAGAACTGCGGCAGGCCGGGCAGCACCTTCGAGCGATCGTTGGCCGCCAGCGCCGCGTCGTCGAATGCGCTCGTGTACTGATGCGACCAGTTCATGCCCGACGTCACTTCCATGAACGTCGTGCTGTTGAACGTGTGCAGCAGCGTGCCGACGATCGCGCGCGTGTCGATCTCGTACTTGCTCGGATACTGCGGCCAGCCGCCCGACGAGCCCAGGAACGACACGCCGCCCGCGCGCTTCTCGTAGCCGTACTGGCCGCGCGCGTAGAACGTCGTGTTCTTCCCCACGTTCCAGTCCATGCGCAGCACCTGGTCGTTGCGCGGCCAGTCCTGTACCGTCTGGAAGGTGTAGTTGAACAGATTGTTGCCGGTCGGATCGGTCGCGTTCGGCATCGGCATCAGGTTCAGCAGCGCCTGCGTGTTCGCGTCGATCCGGTTCGACGGGATGATGTTGCCGGGGAAGCAGGCCGGCCCGCCGGTCGTGCTGCTGCACGTGCCGGAGAGGCTGGGATCGCGGATGAAGATCAGCTTCCCCTGGCTGTCGAACGTCTGCGAGAAGTCCCCCTTCCGCTCGAGCGCGGTCGGCACGCGGCGCTGGTTGACGCCGCCCGGATCCGTGCGGGAGAGGAGATCCTGCGACCAGAAGAAGAACAGCTTGTCGCGCCCGGCGTTGAAGCTCGTGCCCGGGAACAGCACCGGGCCGCCGACCGTCCACGCCGTGTTGTCGAACTTGTAGAGCGGCGGATCGCATTGCGCCGTCTGGCCGAGACCGCACTGCTGCTTGCGCAGGAACTCGTTGGCGTTCAGCGAATCGTCGCGCTTGTAGTACGCGAGGCTCCCGTGGAAGTTCTTCGTCCCCGCGCGCGTGACGACCGTGATCGTCGCGCCGGAACTGCGGCCGTACTCCGCCTGGAAGTTCGACGTCTGCACCCGGACTTCGCCGATCGAGTCGAGCGCCGGCGCCTGGTAGTTGCCGCTGTTCGATCCGGTGTCCTTGTTCGTCACGCCGTCGTAGGAGAAGTTGAAGCTGCCCCGCCCGTTGATCGACAGGTTCTGCATGCTGCCCCAGCCGGGCGCCTCGCGGTTGCTGACGTCGACGACACCCGGCAGCAGCTTCAGATACGCCGCGACGTCGCGACCCTTGACCGCGATGTCGTCGATCTGCTGGCGCGTCACCAGGCCCGAACGCGCGCCGTTGGTCGTCTGGACCTGCGGCGACTCCGCCGCGACGACGACGTTTTCGCTGAGGCCGCCGACCTGCAGCGTGATCGCTTTCAGGCCCACGCGCTCGGTCGCGCCGACCGCGATGCCTTTCTGCTCGTACGTCTTGAAGCCGTCCATCTTGACGGTGATGTCGTAGGTCCCGGCGAGCAGATCGGGAAAGACGAACGTGCCGTCGGGGCCCGTGGTCGTTTCCCGTGTCGTGTTGGTGCCGGCGTTCTTCACGACGACCGTGACGCCCGGCATGATGCCTCCGCCCGTGTCGGTCACGGTGCCGGAGAGCTGACTTGTGAGACCCTGCGCGTGCCCGATCCCCCTCGAGCCGATGAGGGCGAGCACCACGATTGCGAGGAGCCAAGCGAACCTGCGTATCACGACATCCTCCTCCCACCTGAACGTTGATGCGCGAAACGAGACGATTGGAGCGGAGGCTATGAGCGGGCGGTACAGGTGTCAAAAGCAAGGTGCATGAACTCGGGCTTATCGGGCTGTCAAACGCGTGTCAAATCTGTGGCGTGCTTGTTTTTCAACTACTTAGCCGTCAAAAAGCGCGATAGTGGCCTCTGCGGAAGCGCGCGAATATTTTGCAGTGCGCAACAAAAGGTCAAACCACTCAGTCGCCGCGCCGCTTCGAGTATCGTGTCGCATGCCTTCATCACGCGTCCTCGCTGCCGCGGCCGCCTCGGCTGTGGTGCTCCTCCTGCTCTCGGCCTGTAACCGGTCGTCGGCTCCTCCCGCGTCCGGCCTCCGCGTCTTCGTCTCCGACGAAACCGGCACCGAAGTCGTCGTCGTCGATCCGATCGCCGCGACGGTGCTGCAGCGGATCGCGATCGGCAAACGGCCGCGCGGCATCAAGCTGTCGCCCGACGCGTCGCGCCTCTTCGTCGCGCTCTCCGGCTCGCCAATCGGCGGACCCGGCGTGGACGAATCGAAGCTGCCGCCCGCCGATCGCGCCGCCGACGGCATCGGCGTCATCGACGTCGCCAGCGGATCGGTGATCAGGAAATACAAGAGCGGACAGGATCCGGAGTCCTTCGCGATCTCGAACGACGGCAGGACGCTGTTCGTGTCGAACGAAGACGAGGGGGCGCTCTCGGTGCTCGATCTGGACACCGGCAACGTCAAGGCGTCGGTGAAAGTCGGCGAGGAGCCGGAGGGCGTGACGGTGCGGCCTGACGGCAAGGCCGTCTACGTCACCTCTGAAGGCGACGGCGTCGTCACCGCGATCGACACGACGTCGCTGCAGGTGATCGCGCGCATCACGACGGGACCGCGCCCGCGGTCGATCGCGTTCACGAAAGACGGCGCAATCGGCGTCGTCACCAATGAGAACGCCGGCACGCTGACGGTGTTCGAGACCGCGTCGCACACCGTCAAGACGACGATCCAGATTCCGAAGATCGAGGGGGCGCCGACGGCGCCGAGGCCGATGGGACAGGTCGTGTCGCCGGACGGCGGGCGGCTCTTCGTTTCGCTCGGCCGCGCGAAGGCGATCGCCGTCGTCGACACGGCGGCGCTCGCGGTCGTCGGCACGATCGCCGACGTCGGCGCGCGGCCGTGGGGGATCGGCATCAGCCCCGACGGCACGAAGCTCTACACGGCGAACGGCCCGTCGGGCGACGTGTCGATCGTCGACGTCGCCTCGTCGAAGGTCGACGCGCGCGTCAAGGTCGGCGGCAGCCCGTGGGGCATCGCGGTGGCCGCGCCGAAATGACGACGTACCGCGGGCGCCGCGCGGCGGCGATCGACAACGGCACGCTGCGCGTCACCGTGCTCGAGGAAGGCGGCCACATCGCCGAGATCGCCGACGTCGCGTCGGGCGTGAACCCGCTGTGGACGCCCGAGTGGCCGTCGATCGAGCCGTCGACCTACGACGCGGCCAACGACACGGTCTATGGCGCCGGCGTGGAATCGTCGCTCCTAGCCGGCATCATGGGACACAACCTCTGCCTCGACATGTTCGGCGGCCCGTCGGCCGACGAAGCGGCGGCGGGTCTGCCGGTGCACGGCGAGACGGGCGTCGCGCGGTTCTCGATCGAGAAAACCGCCGGGGCGATCGTCATGCACACCGAGCTGCCGTCCGCGCGTCTGCGCGTGGAGCGGCACATCGATCTCGACGGCCGGACCGTCCGCGTCCGCGAAACGGTCGAGAATCTCACGTCCACGGATCGTCCCGTGGGCTGGACGCAGCACGTGACGCTCGGGCCGCCGTTTCTCGAGAACGGCGTGACCGAAGTGCACATCACCGCCGATCGGTCGCTCGTGTTTCCCGTGATCTTCGGCACGGCGGACTACCTCGAGCCTGGCGCCGAGTTCACGTGGCCGCACGCGCCGCGGCTCGGCGGCGGATCGGTCGATCTGCGGACGTTTCCCTCGGCCGCGGCGTCGAACGCGTTCACCACGCATCGGATGGATCCGCGCCGGGAGGAATCGGCGTTCATCGCGTTCTCGCGGACGGCGGGGTTCGCCTTCGGCTACCTCTGGCGCACGGCCGATTTTCCATGGCTGGGTCTGTGGGAAGAGAACGGCTCACGGGCCGCGGCGCCGTGGAACGGACGGACCCGCGCGTGGGGGCTCGAGTTCGGTGTGTCGCCGATGCCCGAATCGCGCCAGCAGATGATCGCGCGCGGCCCGACCTTCGGGACGCCGGGGTTCCGCTGGCTGCCGGCCCGCCGGCGCGTTACGGTCGAGTACCGCGCGATTCTGCGGCCCGCGGCGGCCATGCCGCCGTCGATCGGATGATAGAATCCTCCCGACAACCGAGAGAGGAAATCCTTCATGAAACTCTTTTCAGTCGTGTGTGTGAGTGCCCTCGCGTTCGTGCCGGGACAGGTGGCCGCCAGCCAGACCGCGGCCCAGCCGAAGCCGGCGGCGACGACAACCGCCGCCGTGAAGTCGACGTCGACCAAGCCGGCGTCGACGAAGACGGCTCAGGGGAAACCCGCGTCGAAAGCGCCCGCGGCCAAGACCGAAGCGGCGAAGGGCGCGCCGGGCGCCGCGAGGACGATCACGCTGACGGGCAGCGAGCAGATGAAGTACGACGTCACCGAGATCACCGCGAAGCCCGGTGAGAAGCTGCACATCGTGTTGAAGGCTCAGGGCACCATGCCGAAGATCGCGATGGGCCACAACTTCGTGCTGCTGAAGCCCGGCGTGGCGCCGATGGAAGTGGCCAACGCCGCGTTCAACGCGCGCGAGACCGACTTCATCCCGGCGGCCATGAAGGACAAGATCATCGCCCACACGAGCGTCGCCGGCGGCGGCGAGACGGTCGAGGTCACCTTCGTCGCGCCCGCCAAGCCCGGCAAGTACGACTACCTCTGCACCTTCCCCGGCCATTTCGCCGCGGGCATGAAGGGCACGCTCACCGTCAAGTAACGGCGGGCGGGTGCAACTCACCCGCCTGTCACGCACGTACTCTCGCAGAGGTCGCGGAGCACGCAGAGAGAATACGGTTCTCTGCGAGCTCTGCGGCCTCGTTTGTCATCGTGTCGTGACAGGCGCCGCGATCAGCAACGCCGCCGCAAGTCAGAATTCGGCGCGCACGCGCACCGCGTAGCCGCGGGGCGGCGCGAGCGCGGTGCCGGAGAAAACGCCCGCGAAGTTGATCACGCGCAGGCGGTTCGCGAGGTTCCGGACGTCGGCCTGCAACTCGATCCTCCCCTTCCCCGTCTTCAGCAGCGTCCACCCGGCCGAGAGATCGAAGATTGACGAGGGACGCACGCGCCCAGTCTCGAGGTTCAGCTGTTCGAGCACGCGCGGCGGGACGGTATCCGCGAGATCGCCCGTGTCGTCCACGTTCTCGAACGGGAGGCCGCTGTCGAACGCGCCCGCCAGGGCGAGCCACGCGCGCGGCGCCAGTTGCGCGATCGCGCGCCCGCGCAGCGTGTGCCGCTGGTCCTGCGAGATCGCAATGCGATCGCCGGGCTCGCCGAGATCCGCTTCGTCCCCGAGAAAGAGGCCGCCCGTCACCGGCAGTTCCGCTTCGCCGCGCATCCAGGCGTAGCTCAGGAACCCCGACAGCGCGCGCCAGCGCGCCCCGTCGGCGAGACTGCGCGAAACCGGCGGCACGTCGAGCTTCACCTCGACGCCGTGCACGAGGCCGCGCCGGAAGGCGATCGGAAAGCTCACGCCGGTGTTGAGCAGCAGGTCGTCGTCGGCGAAGTCGTCCATGCGGCGATCGAACCAGTTGACGTCGGCGCGCATCGCGCCGCCGAGCGACTTCGACGCCGCAACCTCGAAGAAGTTGCCGCGCGACGGCCGCACCGGCAGCCGCACGACGGACGGCGAGATGGAGTCGACCTCGGGCGAACTGGCCAGCAGGAGGTTCTCGACGGCCGGCGTCTGGAACGCGCGGTCGTACGACGCGCGCAGCACGAACCCGGGATTCGGCGACCATGCCGCCGCCAGCCGCGGACTGAACGCCGACTCGTCCACCAGCAGGTGATACGCGTCCCAGCGCAGCCCGGCTTTGATCGTCCACGGCCCGGCCGAGATTTGATCCTGCACGAACAGCGCGTGCTCGCGATCCGTCGCGCGATCCGAAAACGAGAACGCCGGCGCGATCTCGTCGTCGAAAGCGCCGGAGTCGGTGATCTCGTACGCGAACTGCTCGTGCACGTGGCCGTAGCTCGTGTCGGCGCCGGCCTTGAATTCGTGGACGCCGGCGTGCCACGCGATCGTCGCTTTGACGTAGCCGTCGTTGATGCCGCGCTGCTGCTCGGCGGCGATCGGCGTCGACGCCGCGTTCGACGTGAGGCCCGCGTCGAGATCGCGCGCCATGCCGTTCACCGACAGCACCGACGACGACGAGAGCACGCGCTGCCACGACAGCTTTGCGGCGGTCTCCCCGCCGGTGCGTTGCTGCAACTGGCCGGCGTCCTGCTGCGTTGTCTCGTTCGGCACCATGAAGTGGATCGTCGCGCGATTGACGATCGCGCTGAACTTGCCGCCCTCGACGTGGAACGTTCCCTGTTTCGTGGATCCGTGGTTCGTGTAGTTCTCCTCGACGGGCGGATCGAGATAGCGATCGGTCGTGGACGTGCCCGCGGCGCCGAACAGAGACGCCTTCGCGCTGGCGTAGCCCGCCGACGCGTCGAAGCCGCCCGTGCTGAAGCTGCCGGCGCCGGCCGACACGTCACCGTGAAATCCGCGGCGCGGATCGCCGATCGTCGCGACCTCGACGACGCCGCCCAGCTTGCGGCCGTACTCCGCCGGATACCCGCCCGTGATGATGCCGAGCGAATGCACGCCGTCGGGATCGATTTCGGGCGCGAAGCCTGGTGACCGATTGTCTGTGAGCGGCAGGCCGTCGATGACGTACTGCGTCTGGTTCTCCGACCCGCGCGGATGGACGATGCCGTTCGCTTCGAGCAGCCAGCCGGGCTGCGTGTTGATCAGTTCCGGAACCGCGCGCCCCGGCAGCGGCGCGGGACGCCGCTGCACCATCTCGGCGCCGACATGTCGCACCGTCGTCGTCTGCCTCGTGTCGATCAACGTGGCGTCGGGCGCGACGTCGACGGCGGTCGAGACGGGCGCAACGGCGAGCGTCACGTGATACTCGGTCGGCGCGGACGTGCTGACCCGGACGAGAGCGGTTGAGGACGTGAAGCCGTCGCGAGCGACGGTGACGCGATACGCTCCGAACGGCAGGCGCTTCGCGGTCGCGGCGCCAGTGTCGTCGGTGTCGATGACGCGGTGCACCTGGTGCGCGTCGCTCTCGACGGTGACGACGCTCTTGAGGCCCGCGCCCGTCGCGTCGGTGACGGTGACGCGCAGGTCGCCCGCGTCAGACTGGACGAGCCCTGCCGCGAGCGTCAGCGCGATGAGGAAATGCACGATCGCCGTATTTTACTTGACGGCGACGGCGGCCTCCTCCGACGTGAGGTAGGCGTACTTCTCGCGGAACTCGTCGGGGCTGCAGTGCGCAATGACGGCGAGTTTGGCGAGATTCTGCGGATCGTCGAAGTCTTCCTTCCGAAGGCGGATCATGTAGCGCTTGGCGATCTGATAACGCGTCGAGCTGGTGTCGCACGAGCGCACTTTCGTCCGGCCCGTCTCGGGATCGATCATCGTGTCGAACGGGATCGGCACGAGCCGGCCGCCCTGCATCGAGATCATCGCCGAGGTGCCGCCGGCGGCCAGGAAACCCGCGGCGCTGTAGCCGAGATCGCGCGTGTACTCCATGTCGAACGGGATCGGGTCGGCGCAGCGCAGCTCGTAGCCGATGTTCTTCGCCGAGATCGTCGTCTTGAGGTTGTGCTCGCGGAGCCGCTTGGTGACTTCCACTTTGAGGATGTCGCCGAGGCTGACCTCGTCGATGCGGATATGGCCGTGCGCGTCGCGCTCGGCGGTCTCGAGCGACGCGATGTCTTCGGGCGGGATGTCGAGGACGATCCCTTCCGCGATGACGGCGACGCCGTCGCGGCGCCCGTAGCTCATGCGCTTGATGATCGCGCCCGCCAGCGTGTCGGCCACCGTGCGAAGACGGATCGGCGGGGTGAACTCTTCGCCGATCAGCGTGATGGTCGCGCCCGCCGCCTTGCCGATGCCGAGCGCCAGGTGCCCGGCCTTGCGTCCCATCGCGACGACGAAGTACCACCGCGACGTCGTCTTGGCGTCGACCATCAGGTTCTGGACGATCTGGACGCCGTAGTGGCGCGCCGTCTGGTAGCCGAACGTGTCGATGTGCATCGGCAGATCGAGGTCGTTGTCGATCGTCTTGGGCACGTGGACGACGCGGATGGCGCCGCGCGCGTGCTTCTCGAGGCGCATGGCCGAGAACGCGGTGTCGTCGCCGCCGATCGTGATGAGCTGCGTGACGTTGAGGCGCAGCAGCGCGTTCACGGTGAGATCGAGCAGCCGCGTGTCCTTGGTCGGATTCGCGCGCGCGATGCCGAGCTGCGACCCGCCGCGGAAGTGGATGCGGCTGACGGCTTCGATGGTGAGCGGGGTGACGTGATCGATGTCCCCCTGCATGAGCCACTCGAAACCGTCGCGGATGCCGACGACGTCGAGCCCTTCGAGCCGCGCGCGGATGGTGGCGGCGGCGATGACGCTGTTGATGCCGGGGGCCGGGCCCCCGCCGACGAGAATCGCGAGGCGTTCTTGATGGTCCGTCATGATGTTATGAAATCGATTTCACATCATACACGTAGATCGTGGATCGATCGTCCTCCGGCATGAAATACGCCCGCAGCCCTGTGGCCGTTGTCTCGATCCAGGCCGGATTCTCCGTCATGACCTGTCCTGATGGCAGCCACAACTGAACCGGCATCTGGTGCACCGGCCGCCCAGCCGCGAAATCCACGAGCTCGAGCCCGCCGAGACGGAAGGGCGTCGCGGTGTTCTGCCGCAGCACCGTGACGCCGCTGCAGAGCGCGAGTCCGCCGCCGGCGAAGTGGCAATCCTGGTAGTCCACGTAGTGCGCGGGGTTGACAGCCGCGAGTGTCGACGGCACGCCCGGATCCGCAACGCGGCCGTCGGCGCTCACCTCCCAATGATAGAACCGCCGCGATCCCCAGCTGACACCGTACAACGTGCGCGTGTCGGTGTCGAACGCGACCGCGCCGATGTGGTCCGCGAAGCGGAAGACTTCCGTCGCCTTCATCGTCTTCGGATCCACGCGGAAGACGATGGCGCTGCTGTCGGGACGATACTCGGCCACCGGCACCCAGAGATCCGTTCCGTCGAAGTCGATCCCGCCCGGATGGAAGATCTCGCCGGCGCCGAGCTTGAGGTCGGTGACGAGCGCGCCGTCCTTGTCGATCTTGAAGAGGTGCCCCGCCAGATTCTCCTTGTCCACGGAGGAGACGTAAAAAGTGTCACCGATCTTCACCATGCCCTGAGGGTGGTGCGTCGGGAACTTGACGGGGATTGCTGCGGTGCGCGTCCAGACCGTCGTCCGCGTGAGTTGCTTCACGCGCGCGGCGAGCTCGGATCCCGGCGGCACCGCGACAGCCGATACGGCTGTGGCAACGAGCACCGCGGTGAACGGTCGCATACGGGCCAAGCGTACACCCGCCGTCTGACGACGGCGTGAACCAAATTCGATTGCACGAGCCGGAAATCACAGGATCATGAGTGCCAGTCGTACAGCCACTGAACCACCCGCATCGTCCCGAGCGTCAGTCCGAGCGTGGCGAGAAAGATCGCACTGTAGGAGAGGGCGGCATGTTTCAGTTCGAACATCGGCTGCGATCGCGCCGAGCGGACGACGCGGCGCCGCACGATCCACACGGCGGCGACGGGAGCGGCGAGCCCGGCGATCACGAGCGCGCCCATCGAGAAGCGGTACCAGGGCGTGACGCCGAGACACTCGCCGGCGCGATCGCGGAACCACGTCCGCGCGGTCCGATCGCGCGCGTCGGTGGCGGCGGCGATCCACTTCGCGGTCGGCACGCGGCAGGCCTGCCGGCCCGCGCCATCGACGACGGTGACGAGAATCAGCCAGACCAGATAGACGACAACCGGGACGCGCCAGCGCCCGAACACCGGATCGATCGACGCGGGCTGGTCGGGCGGCATGCTGCGGCGATTGTACGCACGGGACTTGACAGGCGGGCCCAACTGTCCTACTGTCATATGACAGTTCGCTATGCGATTTCAGGTCCGCTTCACGTCGGGCAAGCCCGTCTACCTGCAGATCGTCGACCAGGTGAAACTGGCCGTCGCGTCGGGCGCGCTGCGCGGCGGCGACGCGCTGCCGGGCATCCGGCCGCTCGCCGAGTCGCTGCGCGTCAACCGCAACACGATCGCCAAGGCCTACGGCGAGCTCGAGAGCCAGGGCGTCATCCAGACCAATGCGGGCAAGGGCTGCTTCGTGAAGGACGGCGGCTCCCCGTATAAGAAGGACGCGCGCCTCGAGATACTCCGGCACGACATCGACGCCGCCGTCGTCCAGGCGCATCATCTGCAAATCGGGAAGGCCGACTTCCTGAAGCTGGCCGACGCGCGGTTCGACGCGTTCCAGCAGCAGCGCGATCAGGCTCCCCACGAGTGAGTGAGACCATGGCCGACACACCCGCGATCGAAATCACCGGTCTCGTGCGGCGCTTCGGGCGCCACGACGCCGTCAATGGCCTGTCGCTGCGCGTGCAGTCCGGACGCTGCTACGGCTTCTTCGGCAGGAACGGCGCCGGAAAGACGACGACGATCAAGTGCCTGCTGAACCTGCTGCGCCCGACGAGCGGCAGCGTGCGGATCTTCGGCATGGATCCGCGCCGCGACGAGGTCGCGGTGAAGTCGCGGCTGTCGTATGTGCCCGACAACGTCGCGTTCTATCCGTGGATGACGGTGCGCGACGCGCTCGACTACACCGCATCGTTTCGCGCGAAGTGGAACCGTGACACGGAGCAGGCGCTGCTCGCACAGTTCCGCCTGGATCCCGGACGCAAGACGACCCATCTGTCGAAGGGCCAGCGCACCCAGCTCGCGCTCGTCGCGGCGATCTGCCCCGAACCGGAACTGCTGGTGCTCGACGAGCCGACGTCGGGTCTCGATCCGATCGTCCGGCGCGAGTTCATCCGCACGGTGATCGGCGCGTATCAGGACGGCGATCCGGGCCGCCGCACCGTCTTCGTCTCCACCCACCTCATCTCCGAGTTCGAAGGGCTCATCGACGAGTTCACGATCATCGACGAGGGACACGAGCGGCTGACGCTCGAGGCCGACACCGCGCGCGGACGGTTCGAGAAATCGCTCGAGGAAATCTTCGTCTCGACGCTCGAGCCGGGAGGGGCGACCGCGTGATCGAGAAGGAACTTCGCGCGCTGCTGCCGGCGTGGACCGCGTGCGCGGTGGCGCTGGTGGCGTCCGCGCGCGGTGTGTACCCCTTGAACTATCTGGGCGTGCCGGCGTATCTCATCGGCATGGCGGCGCTCGGCGCCTTCGCGATGGGCCACGAGTACGCCTACGGCACGGTTGGTCTCGTGCTGGCGCTGCCCGTGCCGCGCTGGCGCATCTGGACCGCCAAAATGGCGGTCCTTCTGCCCATGGTCGCGGCGCTCACGGTGCTGGCGACGTTCGCGGTCCATCTCGACACAGGCGACCGCACGTTCGGCGCCGCGCTCTTCCTGCTACCCGCGCTCGCGGCACTCTTCATCGCGCCGTGGCTCACCATGGTCTCGCGGAGCGCTCTCGCAGGCACGATCTTCACCATGAGCATCGTCGGCGGCTCCATGGCGTTCGGGGAGTGGATCGGCATGGCGCGTCATGCGGTCACGAAGGAGGTCGACGCGTTTCGCGTCGCGTTCCTGTGGTGGACCGTCGGCGGCCTGTCGCTCGTCGGCGCGATCGCCGGCTGGCGGACGTTCGCGCGTCTCGAGATGGCTGACGCCCGTGGGGCCGACGTCGACCTCCTGGCCGTCCGTCCCGCTGGAGCCGCGTCGACGACGGTCCGGCGGGCCCATCCGCTCGTCGCGCTCGTCTGGAAGGAGCTGCGCCTGCAGCAGCTCGCGTTCGTCGTGGCGGCGTTCTACACGGTGTCGATTCTCGCCGTGGCGCTGTTGCGCGCGGGAGACACGACTATCGACATCGCCTCGGTGCTCTCGACGTTCTACATGCTGTTCATGCCGGCCCTCACCGGATCGCTTGCGGGCGGCGAGGAACGGCAGTTCGCCACGCACGACTCGCAGCTGCTGCTGCCCGTGAAGGCATCGACGCAATGGATCGTGAAGACGGCGATCGCCATCGGACTTTCATACACGCTCGCCGTGCTGCTGCCGTTCGTGCTGACACGGTGGATGCCGATGCGCGTGTGGATCTCCGGGCCGGTGGGCCTGTTCACACCGCAGGTCCTGGTCGCCACTCTTGGCTATGGTGCCATCAGCCTGTACGTCTCGACGCTCGCGAGAAGCGGCGTGAGCGCCCTGATGTACTCTATCGGCGCCATTGTTGGCGTCGGCTATTTCACCATCCGCATCGCGCTGGGGCTCGTCGACGAAGCGTTCCTGCGGACTCGACAACTGACACAACTGACGGGCGGCCATGCAGGCGGGCATCCGCCCCCGCACAGCGACATGATCTGGGCGCTTCCGCTCGGAGGGTTCGTGCTTGTGGTTCTGTGGCTGGCGCTGACCAACTACCGCTATGAGGACCGCGGTCCCACCCGCGTCGTGCTCCACGCTGCCGTCGTGCTGGCTCTGATTGCGGTCTCTGCCGTGACCATGGGCGTCGTCAGCGCGCTGTAGGGTGGACCGATCCGCGGCGTATCGCAACCCGGTGCAACTGAGTCCGCACTGCTGCTCCTGGCTCGGGCTTCAACCGAGCATCAGGCTCGCCTGCGCCCGGATCTTGCTCCGGCATTTGTGAGATAGCTTCTAGCTTCGACGCATCCCTAGTGCCACGAGCAGCCAGGCGATCGTCAGGCAGCCAAACGCGACGAACAACGCCGTGACGGCCTCCGCGACGCCCGCTGCGATGGCGTTCCAGGCTCGAACGCTGAACTCCCCCGTCGCGGCGATGCCCTGCAGCACCACGACGACCCCCACCGTGAACGAGCTGAGGCCGCCGAAGATGGCCGCCAGCGACAGCGGCCGCATCAGCGCCAGCTTCTGTTCGTTCGGCCTGATCGCGTACGTCAGGGCCATCCCGATCGCCGCGAGCGACACCACCAGGCCCAGCAGGCCCAGCGGGCTCGAATTCCTGATCAGCTCCCGCACCATGAACATGTCTTGATCTCCTTCTCAGGTTGCAGTGGGATAGAACGCTGCGGCGGGCCTCGCGTGACGACTGTCACGCTCACGCGTCCCGAGCGTTATGACGGCTATGGACCGGAACCAGGAGCTGGCGCTCGTCGCCCGGTTGACACGCGCTGACTGCGGCGCGTTCGACGAGCTGTACACGGCGTTTCATCCGCGCCTGTTCACGTTCCTGGCGCGGCTCTCGCGGCGGCGCGAGGTGGCTGAGGATCTGGTCGAAGAGACCTGGCTGCGCGTTGTCGCGCACGCGCCGCGGCTCCGGACCGACACGCGGCTGGCGCCATGGCTCTTCACGATCGCCAGGAATCTCTACGTCAGCTACTGCCGCTCGCGCGCGCTCGACTACGACGCGCTCGCGGGCGTGCACCTGTGGTCGGCGCCACCGTCCGGCCCTACGCCATTCGAAGTGGCCGCCGCAGGCGAATTGCAGCAGCGCGTCGATGCGGCGCTCGCCACGCTGCCGGCCCCCTGCCGTGAAGTACTCCTGTTGGTCGCTGTGGAAGGTCTGACGCCGGCCGAAGCGGCCGTCGTGTGCGGCGTCACGCAGGAAACGATGCGGCAGCGCCTGAAGCGCGCGAGAGATCTCCTGGCGAAGCGCCTCGACGTATCCGCGGCGCGGTCGATTGTTCTGAACGAGGTACTCCCGTGAATTCGCATGACATCGACGATCCGTTGCTGCGCGCGCTTGCGGCACTTCCGCCCGTACCGCCCCATGAAGGGCGATCCCTCGAGCTCCGCGCGCGCTGCCGGGCCCGGCTGGAGCGCCCGCCGCGGCTACCGCCTGTCGCTCTCGAGCCCGCCGCTGTCGCGTGTGCGAGCGCGATGTATGCGTGGCAGATCGTGCGCATCGTCCTGCGCTAGTCGCCGATTCTGACGGTGATGTCCTTGCAGCGCAGACGGATGTCGGACTCGCTGAGACCGATGCGGACCTCGAGCCCCTCCGACCGCGTGTCGACGTCGATGCCGGAGATCTGAAACACCCCCCTGAAGAGCGCTG
>Ga0066903_100000704_pt1 | contig 22141 bp, 24 predicted proteins | sample PanSoiMetaGPlot1_FD_67491 | JGI IMG/M metagenome (GOLD analysis project Ga0066903, IMG submission 67491) | Tropical forest soil microbial communities from Panama analyzed to predict greenhouse gas emissions - Panama Soil - Plot 1 (version 2) | ecosystem: Environmental > Terrestrial > Soil >... | reverse complement strand
ATGAAGACATCGCGCAGAACCGCCGTCCGGTTCGCGGCGCTGGCACTGGCCCTGCTCCCGCTGACCGGTTGTTCGTACAACAAGTTCGTCAGCCAGGATGAAGCGATCAAGGCGCAATGGGCGCAGGTGGAAAACCAGCTCCAGCGCCGCAACGATCTCATTCCGAACCTGGTGGAAACCGTCAAGGGCTTCGCCACGCACGAAGAGGGCATCCTCAAAGAGATCGCCGATTCGCGTTCGCGCCTTCTTGCCGCAAAATCGCCGGAGGAAACGATTTCCGCCGCTAACCAGCAGACCTCCGCGCTCGGACGTCTGCTCGCCGTCGTCGAGAACTACCCCAACCTGAAGGCGAACGAACAGTTCAACCGGTTGATGGACGAGCTCGCGGGCACGGAGAATCGCATCGCCGTCGAGCGGATGCGCTACAACGATGCGGTGCGGGAGTACAACACCAGCACGCGGCAGTTTCCGGCCAACGTGACGGCGAAGCTGTTTGGATTCAAGCAGCATCCCTTCTTCGAAGCACCGCCGGAGGCGCGGCAGGTGCCCAAGGTCAACTTCTCGAAGTCGTAGCAGGTCGGTGGACGTCCCCCTTCCCTGGGAGCGGCTGCTCTGGAGCGGCCGCCCCACGTTCCTTCTGCTCCACTACGCGGTCCGCCGCGAGCGATACGCGATCAGCGACCTGCGCGTCGTCTGTCTGGCGCCGGATCGGATCGAGGAACTCGCGCTGCCTGACGTCGGCGAGGTGCGGCACACCGAGTCGGTACTCGAACGGCTGGTCGGCGCGTCGACGCTGGAGTTGCGGCCACGTGACCGCCGCCGACGGACCGTGGTGCTTCGAGGGATTCGACGCGGCACCGACGTGGCGGCGCTGCTCGACCTGCTGACCGGCGACGAGCGGACGGCGGTCGACGTCGAGGCGGCCCGCGCCGCAATCGCGTGGCGGCCGCGGCCGCTCCTCATACGGTCGCGCATGCGCCAGGGCCTCGCCGCGACCGCACTGGCACTCGCGGCCATCGTCGCGATCGCGATCGCGCTCCATGGACGCACCATCGCCGTCACGTATGCGCCGGACGATCCCATTACGCCCGGGGGCGTGAAGCGGCCACAGGAAGAAATCGTCCAGTTCATGGTGAGCCAGGTGATGCCGTGGGCGCGTGCAGCGCTGGGACCGATCAAAGGCGGCCCGGCGCACGTCACCTGCGACACCTGCCACGGCGCACACCCGGAAACTCGCGCCTGGACGATGCCCTCGGTCGCGGCGCTGCCCCAGCCTGCCGTCAAGTCGCGGGGATGGGAAAACTACGGCGGTGCGATGGACGCGCAGATGCGCAATGCCATCTACGGATACATCGCCGAATCCGACAAGCAGGACAAGGCGGCTTACATGCGCGAGGTGATCGTGCCCGGCATGTCACGCCTGCTACGCCGGCCTGCGTACGATTTCACCAGGCCGTACGAGTACAACCGCGAGCGCGGAGCGCTCGGCTGCTATCACTGTCACCAGGTGAAGTAGATGGCACTCAAGGACGTCCTGCTGGCCGAGTACGATCACGAAATGGGCGTCACACGCCGCTTGCTCGAGCGCGTGCCGGACGCGCAGCTGTCCTGGAAGCCGCACGACAAGTCGATGTCGCTCGGCGCGCTCGCCACACACATCGCCAGTCTTCCAGAGTGGGGCGGCCTCATCCTCAATGAGGCGGCGTTCGATCTGGGCGGCGGCCCGCCCAGCGTCGTGCCATGCGGCTCGCGCACTGAGATCCTCGAGCGCTTCGACCAGGCCTCGAGTCGTACGCGTGCGGCCATTGACAAGACTGACGCAGAGCTCACCGCTCGATGGACGCTCACGCGCGGAGATCATGAAATGTTCTCCTTGCCCCGCGCGACGGCGTTCCTGAGCTTCGTGCTGAACCATGTCATCCATCACCGCGGTCAGCTCAGCGTGTACCTCCGGCTCAACAACGTGCCGGTGCCCGCCATCTACGGACCGTCGGCGGACGAAGGACTGTGAACGCCGACCGCTTCTCCCCGCGGCCGTCGCTCGAGAGCGGCCACAAGATGACGCTCTTCAGCTGGGGCAACCCGCGATACTTTCCCCGCTTGCCTCCTCCGACGCTGCGCTATTTCGACGTGGCCGACGACGCGCGGGTCTTGGCGCACTGTCATTGGCAGCCCAGACCATGGGAAGCGGCCACACTCATCGCGCTCCACGGGCTGAACGGCTCGAGCGACGCGCACTACATGCGCGGCCTCGCGGCGAAGGCGTTCGCCCGGGGCATGAACGTGCTCCGCCTGAATCAGCGCAACTGCGGCAACACCGAACACTTGTCGGCCGGCCTGTTTCACTCGGGCCTCACCGCCGACGCACGCCACGTCGTCGACGAACTCGTGGCCGTCGATGGACACCGGTGCATCGCGGTTGCCGGCTACTCGCTTGGCGGCAACCTCGCGCTCAAGCTGGCCGGCGAGTACGCCGCTGCGCCGCCGCCGGCGCTGGTCGCCGTCGCCGCGGTCTCACCCATCCTCGAAATCGGCGAGTGCGTCCGAGCTCTCGAACGCCCCGGGAACGCGCTCTATCAATGGAACTTCGTGAAGGACCTGAAGCGCCGGATGAAGCGCAAGGATCGATACTGGCCAGGCCGGTACGATGTGAGCCGTCTTGCTTCCATCCGCACGGTTCGCGAGTTCGACGACGTCTACACCGCGCCCCACTTCGGCTTCGAGAACGCGGAGGACTACTACCACCGCGCCAGCGCCATGCGCGTCATCGATCGCGTGCGCGTGCCCGCCCTCATCATCACGGCGGAAGACGATCCGTTCGTGCCGGCCCATCCGTTCCGTGATCGCAAAGTGACCGGCAACCCGTGCCTTCACGTCGTGATCTGCGAGCACGGCGGACATTGCGGGTTCGTGGGCCGCGCATCGGCGGACGACGACGGCTACTGGGCGGAGAGTCGGATCGTCGATTGGGTGGCCGGACACGCGGCGGACCTGCAGGTCCGCCCTACGTACGCGCAATCCGTTTCGCGTACGTAGGCCGGGCCTTCAGGCCCGGCAGCAAACTACCCATTCGGGCGGTGCGCCGCTTCAACACACGCGCTACGATTTTTTCGTGGCTCCAGCAAATCTCGACACGCTCTACCAGGACGACGACGCTCTCCTGCTCGACGCGTACTCACAGTCCGTCATTCGCGCCGTGGAAACGGTGGGTCCAGCGGTCGCAAAGGTCGACACCGGCCGCGGCGGCGGCTCCGGCGTCGTGTTTACGCCGGACGGCTTCGTGCTCACGAATCATCACGTGGTCGAACGCGCTGCCTCGATCACCGTCACACTGCCTGACGGCCGCACGAGCCGCGCCGATCTGGTCGGCCAGGATGCGCACACGGATCTTGCCGTGCTCCGCATCGACGCGCCCGGCGTCCCGTTTGCCCGACTTGGCGACTCACGCCGTCTCCGCGTGGGGCAGATCGCGATCGCGATCGGAAATCCGTACGGGTTTCATCACTCGGTGACGGCAGGCGTGGTGAGCGCCATAGGGCGATCACTGCGATCGCGCACCGGCCGCCTTATCGACGACGTGGTGCAGACCGACGCGGCGCTGAATCCCGGCAACTCCGGCGGACCGCTGGTCACGTCGACGGGCGATGTGGTCGGCATCAACACCGCGGTCATCATGCCGGCGCAGGGCCTGTCCTTCGCCGTTGCCAGCACGACGGCGCGGTTCATCGCGTCGCGCCTGATTCGCGACGGTCGCGTCCGCCGGAGCTACATCGGTCTCGGCGGTCAGAACGTGCCGGTGCCCCGGCTGCTGGCGCGGCATCACGCGGTCGCGACGACGAGCGGCGTGCTCGTCACCTCGGTCGAACCTGCCAGCCCGGCGTCGAAGGCCGGCCTCCGCGACGGCGACCTGATCGTGTCGTTCGGAAGTCAGCCGATCGCAGGCGTCGACGATCTCCACCGCGTGCTCACGGACGACCAGATCGGCGAACCGACGGCCGTTGTCGTGCTCCGCGGCACCGAGCGGCGGATGCTGACAGTGGTGCCGGCCGAATCACAACGCGATTAGACCGCGCGACACGGCGATCCGCACCGCCTCCGTCCGATTCGCGGCTCCAAGCTTCCCGGAGATCGACGCGACGTGAAACTTGACGGTCTGGTCGCTGACGCCGAGCGACGCAGCAATAGCCTTGTTGGATAACCCTTCGGCCAGAAGCTCCAGGACCTGAATCTCGCGCGGCGTCAGCGGCTCGGGCGCGGGCCGCTCATCGCGATCGATGCGGGCGAGCCGCGCGGGGCCGTCCGGACGCGTTGGCTCGATCAGGATGGCATCAGCGCGCACAGCCGACTGGCGAGCGGCGGCGATCGTCGGAAATTCAGCCACGACCTCGAGCGATGCGCGGTCGGCCTGCACCCGCAGACGCTCGAGGGCCCGCTGATCCCCGACGAGGATCACTTGCAAGATAGTCCTTGGTCCTTCGTTGCTGGTCCTTGGTCCGTCCCTTGGTCCTTCGTCCGATGGTCCGATGGTCGATTGGAGTGCGCGGCTCAGTCCCGCCGCGTGGACCAACGACCAAGTACAAAGGACAGAGGACTATCTGGGCCGTTCTCCAACGATCACCGTCACATCAGTCAACGCCCCGCCGCGAAGGACGCGTAGCGCCGCCGGCCGGCCCACGCGATCGCCAGCCAGCGCGTCGAGGAGGTCTTCGGGCGAGGTGATTTGCCGATCGTCCAGCGCGATGACGAGATCGCCGACCAGCACACCTGCCGCGGCCGCCGGGCCGCCGGCTGTCACCCCGACGACCAGCAGCGCCTCGTCGCGTCCGGCCGCCGCCCGTTGCGGATCCGCCAGCGCGATCGGCTGGCCCGCGATCCCAAGATAACCGCGTTTCAGCCTGCCGTGTTCCAGCACCGAAGCCGCTGCCTTCCAGGCGATCGCCGTCGGGATGACGACGCCCAGCCCGCGGATGGCGGACGAGGTCGTCACGCCGATCAGGCCGCCTGCAGTATCGAGCAGCGCGCCGCCGGCGAACCCGTCGTGCATCGGCGCCGTCGTGCGGATGACTTCATCGATGGCGCGACGGCGGCCAGTGGGCAGCGGCCCGCCGATGACGGCGACGATGCCGGCACTGGCCGTGACCGCATTGCTCCAGGAGCGCGCGACGGCCAGCGTCAGGTGACCGACGCGCGGAGGCGCACTCGACGCCGTCATGGGCGCCGTCTGGAGGCCATTCACCCGGAGCACCGCGAGAGTCGTCGTCGGGTCCCAGCCGGCTAGTTCCGCCTGAAGCACTTCCCCGTCGTGACGGCGAACCTGCAGATCGTCCTCACGGCCGAGCGCCCGCATCGTCGTGACGACCACTGAGTCGGAGTAAACCAGCCCCGACGCGGGGCGACGACGGCCGTGGACCTGGACGACCGAAGGCGCGGCGGCCGCCACCGCGTCCGCGAGTTGATTCGAGATTTGAGTCAGCATGCGGCGATCTTCGCAGGCCCTGAGGTCCGTCACATCACCCGAATGGGCAGATAGTCGATAGTCGCGAGTCAATGGTCGGAGTCGACAGTCAGAGTCGAGAGTCGGAGTCGACAGTCAGAGTCGAGAGTCGGAGTCGACAGTCCGAGGTCGAGAGTCGGAGTCGAGAGTCGCGAGGCGAGAGTCCGAGTCGATCGTCGTCAGCCCCGAGTCGGCGGTAATTGGTTTGACATCATATTAAACATTATGTTTAATGCGTCGTTAGCCATGCGTACTCTGTCGCCGAACAAATTGATGATGACTGACGACGTCGTCGTCGTCATGACGGCCGGCGGACCGCGAAGCCGGCGGATGGTTGCTCGCGCGCTCCCTCAACCTGATGACTGTCGCAAGGACCGAACGATGACGCACGAGGATTACAAGAAAGCACTCGATGCAGCCTGCCGCGAGTACGAAGCGCTGACCGAGCAGCGCAACGACATCGACAAGCGCATGGCGCAGCTCGCGCAGTCGATCGGCAGCCTGACGAAACTCTGCGGGTTCGTTCCGACCGTGCCTTGGGGTCTGACCGACGCCGTGCGGATGGTGCTCAGAGCCGCCGGTCATCCGCTCACGCCCATCGAGATGCGCGCCCAGCTCGAAGCCATGGGCATCGACCTGTCCAAGTACACCAGCGATCTGGCCGCCATTCACACCGTGCTCAAGCGCCTGACCGACGCCGGCGAGGCCGCCTTCGTCGCCGGCTGGGGCAAGCCGCGCTATCAGTGGAAGGCCTTGCCGTCGGAGGTGAAGGACGCGATCGCCAACGTCGAAGCCATGAAGAAGGCCGAAGGTCGGGTGATCCTCAGCGACGCCGAACCCCGGAAGAAAGAGCCGCGGTCGCCGCGGCGGAGCAAGTCATGACGGAGATGGATCTCGCACTGCGCCGGCGATTTTTCGCCGAGGAACTCGAAGCCGTCTGCAGGCTGCGATCGCTCGACCTCGTCGATGCGTTCGCCAGCGTGCCGCGCGAACAGTTCCTCGGTCCCGGCCCCTGGACGGTGCTCGGCGAGGGCGATGCCCTGCTTTCGATGGCGATGTGGCGCGCTGGCGGCGGCGCGCCGACGAAAACACCCACAACGCCGGACGCCGATCCCGCGCGGGTCTACCACAACATCGCCGTCGCGATCGATGCCGAGCGTCAGCTGTTCAACGGGCAGCCAGGGACGATTGCGACGTGGCTCGACACGTTGGAGCTGAAACGAGGCGCCAGCGTGCTCCACATCGGCAGCGGGCCCGGGTACTACACGGCCGTCATCGCGCACTGCGTGGGCCCGGCCGGACACGTCGTCGCGTACGAGGTCGACGAGTCGCTCGCTGCCCAGGCGCGCCGCAATCTGGCGTCGATGCCCTGGATCGAAGTCCGCGACGGCGATGCGTCGCAACCGATTGGCGATTCGTTCGACGCGGTCATCGTGCACGCGGGCGTCACGCATCCGCTCGATGTCTGGCTCGATGCCCTCCGTCCGGACGGCCGCCTGATTCTGCCCTTGACCACGACGATGGGGTCGATGGCGCCGACGATCGGCAAGGGGCTGCTGTTTCTCGTGACGAACACGGTCGACGGCCTCGCGGCCAGGGTTCTTTCCGTGATCGCCATCTACTCGGCCGTTGGCGTGCGTGACGAGGCGGTCGGCGCGCGATTCACGGCCGCCATGACAAAGATGCCGCTGGCCTGGCAGGGGATCAGGCGACTCCGGCGCGATCCGCACGACGCGTCGACAGGGTGCTGGCTGCACACGGCGTCGTTCTGCCTGTCTTCATGAGAAGATCGGCGGCATGCCGATGCTCATCGAACAGCCGACGCTCATCAAGGCGGCCGGCACGAAACCGAAGCAGATTCACGAGTTCGTCGGCCGCGTGAACTCGCGCGACACCTCTGTCAGCGTGGCGCGGATGGTGTCGCCCGAAGGATGGCAGGAGCCCGGGCAGCGGCCGGAGTTCGACGAGGTGACGGTTGTGCTGCGCGGGATGATTCGTGTGGAGTTCGAGGGCGGCGTCCTCGAGGTCCGCGCCGGACAGGCCGTGATCACCCGCCCGGGCGAATGGATCCGCTACAGCACGCCGGAATCGGGCGGAGCCGAGTACATCGCGGTGTGTCTGCCGGCCTTCTCACCCGAAACCGTGCATCGCGATCCGGATTGAAACGACTCCAGAGCAGCTTTCGAAACGGTGAAGTGCTGGAGGCTGATGCGGCCATCCGTCGAGCGAGGCCGGTCGGGAGCGGCCGATGGTTAACCGACTCTCCGACGGCGCTAGCGCCGGCGCCCTCCGCTCATCGAGCCCAGCACGCCGCGGAAGATGGCCCTCGTCAGGCTCGAGCCCATCGATCGCGCCGCGCTCTTGGCGGCCGATTCAATCAACCCATCATGGTGGGCGCCGCGCGGCCCCGTCCGTCCGAACAGGATGTCGCTCAGCGCGCCGCCGACGGTTGACTGGCTTGCGGGCTGGCTACCCGCGCTGGTCGGGAGCGTCTGCGGGCTCGACGCGTCCTCCGGTGCCTTCGACGCCGTCCTCGCCTTGAGCTTCTCGTACGCCGACTCCCGATCGACCGCCTGATCGTAGTGGCCGTAGATCGACTGCGCCGCGCGCTGCAGGCCGGCCCGCTCGTCGTCGGTGAGCGGGCCGATGCGGGACGCGGGCGGAAGAATCCACGCGCGCTCGACAACCGCCGGCCGGCCGCCCTCGTCGAGCAGCGAGACGAGCGCTTCGCCGACCGCGAGTTCGGTAATGGCCTGGACCGTGTCGAGTTTGGGGTTGGCGCGCAGCGTCTGGGCGGCCGCCTTCACCGCTTTCTGATCGGCGGGCGTGAACGCCCGCAAGGCGTGCTGCACCCGGTTGCCCAGCTGCGCAAGAACCGTGTCGGGGATGTCCGCGGGGTTCTGCGAGATGAAGTACACGCCGACGCCTTTCGAGCGAACCAGCCGGACGACCTGCTCCACCTTTTCGACGAGCGCCGTCGGCGCTTCATTGAACAGCAGGTGCGCTTCGTCGAAGAAGAACACCAGCTTCGGCTTCTCGCGATCGCCCACCTCCGGCAGACGCTCGAATAGCTCCGACAGCAGCCACAGCAGAAACGTCGAGTACACCTTCGGCGCCTGCATCAGCGTTTCGGCCGACAGGATGTTGACCATCCCGCGGCCGTCGGCGCCGGTCTGGATGAGATCGTCGACGTCCAGCATCGGCTCGCCGAAGAACTTGTCGCCGCCCTGCTGTTCCACCGCGAGAATGCCGCGCTGGATGGCGCCAATCGACGCCGCCGACACATTGCCGTACTCGGTCGTGAACTGCTTCGCGTTCTCGCCGACAAACTGCAGCATGGCCCGAAGATCCTTGATATCGAGCAGCAGCAGGCTCTTGTCGTCGGCGATCTTGAACGTCAGCGTCAGCACGCCCTCCTGCGTCTCGTTCAGCCCGAGCAGCCGTGACAGCAGCAGCGGGCCCATGTCCGAAACGGTAGCGCGCGCCGGGAACCCGCGCTTGCCGAACACGTCCCAGAACACCGCGGGATTCGCGTGCCACTTCGGCTCGGGCGCCTTGAGCATCTTCAGGCGCTCGCTCAACTTCGGCGACAACGATCCGGCTCCCGCGATGCCGGACAGATCGCCTTTGACGTCGGCAAGGAAAACCGGCACGCCCATCTGCGAGAAGTGTTCGGCAAGTAACTGCAGGGTGACCGTCTTGCCCGTGCCGGTGGCACCGGTGATCAGACCGTGCCGATTGGCGACCGAGGGGGCGAACGCGAGGTCCTGGCCTTCGCCCGTGCGCGCGACGATGAAGGATTCGCTCATAAATGTGGCTGAAGATGACCGATGAGAAGCTGGGCGAACTCAGGGCCCTTGCCCTGCTCCTCGTGCTTGAAATAGACGTACACGTCGCGGCACGAGGCCGTCTCCCGCGCGATCGTGTCGGCCCATCGCTTGATGTCGTCCGGCCCGTACCCTTCGTCGCGGAGGCGGAAGTACACATAGTCCGCCGTCACCCGCACGGGCGTCGACATCTTCTCGCTGTCGGCGATGCACAGGGCGAGGTTCCGGCCCGCGAGGCGTCCGAACACCTCGTCATCGAGCCACGACTCGTGGCGGAACTCGAACGCGGCGCACGCTCGCGGCGGCAGCTCGCCGAGAAACGCGTCAAAGAGCGCCAGATCCTTCTTCAGGTTCGGTGGCAGCTGAAACAGCAGCGCGCCGAGCTTGTCGCCGAGCGTGCCGGCCACCTGACAGAAGCCTCTGACGAGTTCGCCGGCGTTCCGCAGGCGGCTGTCGTGCGTGATGCGCCGAGGCGCCTTGAGCGTGAGCTTGTAGGGCGAGGGCGTCGCATCGGCCCAGCCGCTCACCAGCTTCTCGTTCGGCATCCGGTAGAACGTGTAGTTGATTTCAACGGTCGGGAAGCGCGCGGCGTAGTACGGCAGCATCTTCGCCGATGGAAGATCGGACGGATAGAAGCTGCCCTTCCATTCGGGGTAGTTGTAGCCGGACGTGCCGACCCAGATCACGCGCGCACCCCTTGCTCGAAATGTTCAGATTGTTCAGACAATCGTCTGTGGAGAGTACACTAGATTGATGCGATCTGGTCTTGCCACGCTGCTGTGCACCGCCGCCATCGCGTGCAGCAGCTGCAGCCCGTCCCGTCCTCAACAACGCACGTACCCGCTGCAGGGGCAGGTCGTGTCTGTCACGCCGAATCATCAGGAAGCGACCATCAAACACGAAGAGATCAAGGGCTTCATGCCGGCGATGACGATGCCGTACAAGGTGAAGGAGCCGGCACTGCTCGAGCACGTCGCGCCCGGCGATCTCATCAACGCCACGCTCGTCGTCGAATCGAACGACGCGTACCTGACGCGGCTGGCCAAGGTGGGCGAAGCGCCGCTCGAACAGCCGCCGCCCGATGCGCCGGCGCCGAAGGCCTCGTCAGGCTTCGAGCTGATTCATCCCGGGGACAGCGTGCCCGACGGCCGGTTTGTCGATCAGGACGGCCGGAAACGCACGTTCGCGTCGTTCAAAGGGTCGCCCGTCGTGCTCACCTTCATTTACACGAAGTGCCCGCTGCCCACCTTCTGTCCGATGATGGACCGGCACTTCGCCACCATTCAGGAGCGGACGAAGAACGACGCGGCGTTGAAGCACGTGCATCTGGTGACGGTGAGCTTCGACCCGATCAACGACACGCCGGCGATGCTCAAGAAACACGCGCGCGAGCTCAACGCCGACTTGCAGCGATGGACGTTCCTCACCGGCGATCGGGACGACATCGATCAGTTCGGCGCCCGCTTCGGCCTGAGCGTGGCGCGCGCGATGACGGATCAGCGCGACATCACGCACAACCTGCGGACGGCAATCGTCGACGCGGAGGGGCGTCTGGTCAAGGTGTACAACGGCAATGAATGGACGCCGGACGAAATTCTGAAGGATCTCCAGCCCGTTGCCGGCAACTGACCCGGCGGCGGCGTTCACAGCGCGCGAACGTCGCCTGATCGCCCGCCTTCGCACGCCCGCGTCCGTCCAGCAGTACCTGAACGAACTCCCGTACAACAACGAGCCCGGCGGCCGGGCCACGCTCCGGAGTTTCAGGGGCGTCGTGCGAACCGGATGCGCCCACTGCCTCGAAGCGGCCCTCTTCGCCGCCGCGGCGCTCGAGCCGCATGGATATCCGCCGCTCGTCCTGAGCTTCGAATCCGTGGATGCACTCGATCACGTCATCTTCGTCTACCGCCACCGTGGGCGATGGGGATCGGTGGCGCGGTCGCGCGACCCGGGACTGCACGGGCGCAAGCCGGTCTTCTCGACTCCGCGCGCGCTCGCCCTGAGCTACTTCGATCCGTACGTCGACTTCACCGGCTGCATCACCGGGTACGCGGTCGTGAATGTGGACGAGCAGATGGGGACCTACGACTGGCGGCTGTCGGACGGCAACATCTGGAAGGTCGAACGGATGCTGCTCGACTACGCGCACCGCCCGATCGCATCGTCGCGAACACGGGTCGACCAGCTGCGCGCGCGGTATCGCGCGTTCAGGGCACGGCACCCCGGCCACAAACCGGTTCAGTATCGGGGGATCGAACGATGGTCGGCGTTGCCGAGCGAATTCACGAGGAGCAGGGACCTAAAGTGGTAGGCAGGATTCTGCAATCAGTCCAGGTCGAAATCCCGCGTTGGTTTCGTGATCGGCTCCTGCTTCGCCTGACGCAGCGCCTCCTCGAACCGGCGCGACAGCGCGTCGCCGCGCGTCTTCTCGGCATCGACCGACTGCTGGAAGATCGCTTCCCGGCGCTTCGCTTCCTCCGCGAGGATCCGGTGCGCGTCGTTCAGTTCAGGCTTCAGACCGCTCTCGGGCTCGTTGTGCGACACCACGCGCCCAAGGTTGGTGTCGATGACCAGCGTGGCGCCGCAGCACGGGCAGGTGACGTCGATTTCTGATTTGAGGCGGGCCATCTTCGTGTTCTCGCGAGATGTCAGGGTTTGCCGTTCATCTTTTCCATCACGCCGGCAAGCCCGCCCTTCTGGAAGTCGTACTTCAGTTCGAGCGGTTTACCGTCGGGCAGTTTCGCCGTCAGCTTGAGATCAGTCAGCTGAATGCGGTGGCGGTCGAAGCGCTGGCCGTATCCGCTGATGAACGTGTCGAGCATCACGTCGGCGCGGCTGTGTGCCGGAATCGACGGCACGATCGCGCGGAAATACCGGTTCACCCAGATAGCCACGTCCGACCACGGCTCGGCTGTCGTGTTGGTGACGGTCAGCATGTTGCCCTGCAGCACGAGCGGTTCGATCTTGGACGACGAGCACGCGGCAGCGGCGATCGTCAGCAGCACGCCGGCACAGACGGCGCCGCACCGAAAGGCACGCGCGACCACGGTCTATCATAACGTAGTGAGTCAGAGCGCGACGCGGACGCTCCGGATCGCGACGTACAACGTGCACCGGTGCCGCGGCCTCGACGGCCGCACGCGGCCTGATCGCACGGCCGCGGTGCTGCGCGCCATCGGCGCCGACGTCGTCGCCTTGCAGGAGGTGATCGGCGCCGGCCCCCGCGGCGGCAGCCATATCGAGGAACTGGGCGCGTCGCTCGGCATGGGCTGGGTGATGGCGCCGGTCCGTCACCTGCGCGGGCATCAGTTCGGCAACGCCGTGTTGAGCCGCCTCCCCATCCGCCAGCATCTCGAGCACGATCTCTCGTGGAAGACCTGCGAACCGCGCGGCGTGCAGCGCGTCGACGTCGTGGTCGAGGGCTCGGCGCTGCACGTCTACAACGTGCACCTCGGCACCGCGTTTCTCGAGCGGCGGCACCAGGCGCAGCGGTTGGCGGCGCTGGTATCGGATCGGCACACCAGCGGTCCCAAACTCGTGCTGGGCGATTTCAACGAGTGGACACGCGGGCTGGCGACGACCCTTCTCAGCTCAAAGCTGCGCAGCGTCGACCTGACGAAGTTCGTCCCGCGGCGGCGGACCTACCCGGGGCTATTCCCAATCCTGCACCTCGATCACATCTACTACGCCGGACGGATCGAGATCATGCACATCGAGCTGCCGCGGACCCGGATGTCGCTGGTGGCCTCAGACCACCTGCCGTTGGTGGCTGATGTGAAGGTAGGCTGAGAATCAGCCTTCCTCTTCGAACTCTTCCTCTTCGGGAGGGCCGAGTCGCGTGGAAGGGCGGAGTGCTTCGCGGTAGTCGTAGAGCGGCAGATCGCGGACGTGCAGCGTCATCGTGCAGGACGGCGACTTCTCGTCGACGATGACGGTGACCGGGCTGCCTTCGACACCTTCACGGAAGGTGATGCGGCAGCCACAAGCCAGGCGGGCGTGCGTGAACCCCTTCATGATCGTGGGCCGATCATACCACGCCGACGCACGCCGGGCGGCACACCTCGAGCGTGCGCGTTACAACAGCGCCTTGATCGTCGTCTCGAAGGATTCCTTCGAGGAAATGCCCGCGTGCTTCATGCAGATCTTGCCGTCGCGCGAGATGATGGCGGTGACGGGAATGCCCCACATCGGTCCGTACGCGTTCTGCAGGTCGTCGTGGTCCTTCCCCTGGAGCACGACGTAATTCATCTTCATGTTCGCGACATACGGGCGCAGCTTGTCGGCGGTGTCGTCGACCGAGACGCCGATCGCCTGAAAGCCCGCCGCACCGTACTTGTTCTGGAACTCGATGAACCAGGGGATCTCGGTCTTGCAGGGCACACACCACGTCGCCCAGAAATCGAGCAGGACGACCTTGCCCTTGTAGTCGGACAGCCGGACGTCTTTACCGTTGACGTCCTTCACCGTGAAGTTGAGGTTGGCCGTCTTCGCATCAGCCGGGCACGCTCTGCCGGCGGCCGCGGCGTGAGCCGATTCCCCGAGCCATGGCGGATCGACCGGCAGCGTCAACAGCGCGAGCGCCACCGCGCTCAGCGTCGCGAGAATCCAGCGGAACGGCATCAATCGACTCCCTGAAGCCATCTTAGCTCACCGAAACGCGGTCTGAATGTACGAGGTCAGCCGTGCCATCTGATCGCGGGGCTCGCGCGCGATGATGACGAACGTCCGGTTGCCGCTGGACCACATCGACGCGCGATGGCCGAGCACGTCGATCATTTCCTCGCCGCGCGTCGTTCTTGGCAGCATGAACACCGACACGGGCTGGCCGTCGTGGCGATACATGATGTGCGCGACCAGGCCCTTGCCGTACAGGCACGGGCGCGCGCCCACGAGCTCGAGCCCCGCACCCGCCGGCGCCGCCGGCAGCCGTACCGGCCACTCGAAGCGCGACGCCATCGACGCCTCGACGTCCGCGGCGTCGTCATGCGTGTGAAGAACCGGATTGACGATGCCGAAGCACTTCACGTGATCGGCGGTGAGCTCCGCGGCAAGAAGGCGAGACGACGCGCCGGTCTGGTAGACAACGGCTCCGCCGACGATGACGACGATCGTCGCCGCGAGTGCGAGCGATCCGCTGTGCCGACGCAACGTCGCCAGCAGCACGTTCACGCGGCCGGACGGCGTCGCGGCGCGTCCGGGCGCAAGCCTCGCGCAGCGTTCGCGGAGCGCCGGTGATGCCTGCTCGCGCGCGAGCTGTCCGCGCCGCATGCCGATCAGATCCCGGACCGCACGCTCGGCGGCCAGACGGGCGTAGCACGACGCGCAGCGGCGGACGTGCTCGTCGACCTTCAGCCGGTCGGCTGCGCCCAGATCATCGTCCACGTAAGGGGTGACAAGCGAATCGATCGAAGTACAGTTAGCCATTGTTCACTGCAAGCCGTTGAATGGGATGATGATGTCTGGTGCGCTGAAGCGCATCGAACAAGAGGCGCCGGCCGCGCGAAATGCGCGACATCACGGTGCCCGCGGGGATCTCGAGCATCGAGGCGATTTCGGCGTAAGAAAACTCTTCCACGTCGCGTAACCACACGGCCTGGCGGAAGGCCTCGGGCAGGCTGTCGATGGCTTCCTGAATGTCGGGCGCCAGGGCCTCGCCGATCAGGAGACTCTCGGGTGTGGGCGCCGGCACGCCGAACGACGCCGCATCGCCGGCACGTTCGACGGCGTCGCTGTCGGCGACAACCGTCTCGCGGGCGCGGTCGCGGGCGCGATTGCGCGCGGTGTTGTGGAGGATGGTGAACAACCACGCCCTCAGGTTCGTGCCGCGCTCGAAGCGGTCCGCGGCGCGGAAGGCCTTCAGGTAGCTCTCCTGCACGAGGTCCTCGGCGTCCGCGGGATTTCGCGTCAAGCGAAGCGCCGTCCGGTACAGACTGTCGACGAGGCCCAGCGCCTCCGATTCGAAGGTGTCCGGCTGGGTCGCCTGCGCCGGTTCGAGGCGTGAAGTGCGCATCAGCACGCGCGTCCTTAGAAGAACCCTACCACGGCCTCCATTATTCCGGGGTTGTCCTCTGCCCGCATCGGAGGCGACCCTTTTGGGCGACAGAAGGCCCGCAATCGACTCGGAATCAGCAGGATCAGCGTTTGCAGGCGCGACGGCGTCACAGTAAGATCCGCGTGGCCCCGACCAAGTTCCCCGAGGTACTGCCTATGCGTGTCCGTCTGTCCTCGCTGTGTGCGCCCTGTCGATCCGTCGTGCTGGCAACGGCGATGGTGGCCAGCCAAGCTGCGCTGGTCGCGGCACAGACGCCCTATGTCCCGTATTTCGGGAAGAACAACGTTCATTACGACAAATTCAAGTGGCAGATCTATACGACCGACCACTTCGAAATTTATTACTACCCCGAGCTCGAACAGCACCTCGAGCGAGTGACCAGCTACGCGGAAAGCGCCTATCAGGAGATCAGCGCGGACCTGAAACACGACCTGTCGTTCAAGGTCCAGATGATCCTGTTCAAGACGCACAGCGAGTTCGAGCAGCAGAACGTCGACCCGGGGGCTGCGCAGGAAGGCGTGGGCGCCTTTGCGGAGCCGACGCGCGACCGGATGCTCCTCCCGATTGACGACCCCTCCGATCGGCTGTACGGCCTGGTCCGCCACGAGCTCACGCACATCTTCCAGTTCGACATCATTCCGCCTTCGCTCATCCGCCGGAACGTGCCCCTGTGGGTCAACGAGGGTCACGCGGACTACGAGCGCGGCCAGTGGAGCCCGATCGATCTGATGGCCGTGCGGGACGCCGCGGTGGCCGACACCGTCCCGAAGATGACCGAGCTCGAAGAGTACGGGAATTCGAACAACCCGCGCCTCATCTATAACCTCGGCCACGCCGTCTTCGAGTTCATCGAATCCAAGTACGGCAAGGAAGGCATCCGCCAGTTTCTCTTCGCGCTCCGCAAGAGCGTGATCGGCGGCGGCGAGGACGCGTACGAAGAAGCGCTGAAGCTGAAGAAGGACGAGTTCGATCAGGCCTTCGACCGGTACCTGAAGGAGCGGTTCAAGCCGTTCCGCGACAAGGAACGGCCCGCCGACTACGGCCGCGACCTCGCGCCCAACCGCGAGAAGACACCCTATGCCGACGCCCTGTCGATTGCGCCGGCGCCGTCTGGCGATCTGCTGGCCGTGATGACGATCAACCGGAAGGACCGCGAAGTCGACATCGTCCTCATCTCCGCCAAGGACGGATCGATTGTCCGCAACCTCACGGACGGCTTCGACAAGGACATGCACTTCGACCACATCGTGCTCTACGGCGAGCGCATGGAAATGCCGTGGATGGCGTGGTCGCCGCGCGGCGATCGGCTGGCCTACCTGGTGCGGACCAACAAGGAACGCACGCTGATCATCCAGAACGTCCTGACGAAGAAGATCGAGCAGCGCATCGACATGAAGTCGGTGGACGAACCCGAATCGCCGTCGTTTTCGCCCGACGGCAAGACGATCGCGTTCGGCGCGCTGCGCGGCGCGGTCGGCGACATCTTCGCCCTCGATCTCTCGACCCAGCAGGTGACCAATCTCACCGACGATCCGTTCTCGGACGCGGCGCCAAGCTACTCGCCGGACGGCAAGTTCCTCATCTACAACGCGCGCGTCAGCGGCAATCAGAAGCTGTTCCGCCTCGATCTGGATACGAAGAAAAAGACCCAGATGACGTTCGGCACGACGGACGAGACGGCGGCGCAGTTCATCGACGACCACACGATCGTCTTCTCGTCCACGATGACGGATCCGAACGTGCCGCTCGAGCCCGAGGTTGCCCGCAACGGCAACATCTACAACATCTGGACGCTCGACCTGCGCAACGGCGAGCTGCGGCAGTACACCGACGCGCTCGGCGGCAACTGGTCGGCGGTCGTGCTGAACGAGGGCCAGAACAACCGCATCGCGTTCATCAGCTACTACAAGGGCGAATACAGCATCCACACGCTCGAACGGAAAGAGCCGATTCACTCCGCCGCGTCGTCTGATTTCGGCGGCCCCGGCCCGATCATCGACTTCCAGCCGCCGCTCCAGCACACCATCGTCGCGGAGAACAAGCGCGAGAAGAAGCGGTTCGAGAAGATGTTCCTCGAGGGGCGGCCGCCGGTGAACGTCGGCGTCACGAGCAACGGCGACGTGTTCGGCGGCACGGCCGTCGCCTTCGGCGACGTCCTGGGGGATCAGCAGTTCACCTTCTTCGCCTCGTCGATTGCGCAGTACCGGTCGATTGCGTTGTCCTACGCCAACCTCTCGGGCCGATTCCAGTACGGCCTCCAGGGGTTCTCGCAGTCGCAGTTCTTCTACGGGAACACGGGCGGCACCTTTTACGATCCCGCGTACTCGCCCTTCATCGATCGCGATCTCGCCATCGCGACACGGACGGTGCGCGGCGGAAGCGCCATCGGCATCTATCCGCTCGATCGCTATCGCCGCCTCGAGCTGAGCGGCTCGTTCATCAACCTCGACGAGTCGTACAACGATCCGAACCTCGAGGCGCTGTCGAACCAGTACACCGAGTCGGTCCCCGGCGTGCAGCAGGTGTTCCGCAACGGCTCGCTCATCCCGCTCGGCGTGGCGTTCGTGCAGGAAACCACCGTCTTCCGCGAATTCGGACCGCTGGCGGGCAGCACGATGCGCCTCGCCTACGACTACGCGCCGAAGATCGGAAGCCTGTTGTCACGCCAGACGTTCGACGCTGACGCCCGTCACTATCTGCGCCTCGGCAGCACGGGGCTGCTCGCCACGCGCATCCGCGGCTTCCGCAGCAGCGGCGACTACCCGGACTTCCAGTACTTCGGCGGCAACTCCGAGCTGCGGGGCTACGACTACCTGCAGTTCGCCGGCCAGAACACGCTGTTCATGAACGCCGAGCTCCGCTTCCCGCTGATCGAAGCGGCCCTCACACCGATTGGCGTCATCGGCGGCATCCGCGGCGTCTTCTTCGCGGGCGTCGGCGGCGCGTGGTTCGACGATCAGCGATCGTCCACGCCCTGCGTCGGCATGGATACCTATAAGTTTGTCTCGAATTCGACGACGACCTGTCAGGTGATCACCTCGTACCAGACGGATCAGTTCGGCCAGTACATCTTCACGACCGACAAGTTCGGCAATCGGGTCCCTGTCACCAATACCGTCCCGGTGCGGGTGTCCGGCTTCCGCCTGCACGATGCGAGGGGGTCGTACGGCGTGGGCCTCGAAACGTTCGCGCTCGGCTTCCCCATCCACTTCGACTGGTCGTGGCGCACGATGTTCAACAGGGACTGGGAGACCGTGGCGTTCTCCTGCGTGGGCGTCACGGCGACCGGACAGTGCATCAACGGCGCCGACGACTTCCGCAAGGCCCGATTCGCGGTCTGGATCGGGTACGACTTCTGACCACGAAGGACACGAAGTCAGCGAACTAGAACAAAGATCGGGGACACAGACGCAGAGGCGGCCACGCCCCTCTGCGTCCCTTCGCGAGCGGCTCCGGCTCAACCTCCTGACCCTTCCACAGGCTGCGCGTCCGCGTAGACTGTTCAACCATGGATCTCACGCCAAAACGGGCGGCGGACTCGGCCACGGAAATGGTCCAGATCGTGTTGCCGAACGATGCCAACCTCCTCGGCTACATCCTCGGCGGCACGGTGATGCACTTGATCGACATCGCGGGCGCGATCGCCTGTGTGCGTCACACGCGCACGCTGCTCGTGACGGCGGCCGTCGACAACCTGGAGTTTCTCCATCCGATCAAGGTCGGCGACCTGATCATCCTCAAGGCGCGCGTGACGTGCGTCTTCACCACGTCGCTGGAAGTCCAGGTGGAGGTCTACTCGGAGGAAACACTGACCGGCACGCGGCAGCTCACGAGCCGCGCCTACTTGACGTTCGTGGCGGTGGCGAAGGACGGGACGCGGCTGCCGGTTCCGCCGCTCATCGTCGAGACCGACGACGAGCGGCGCGTGTGCGAGGAAGCGAAGGTGCGGAGAGCCGAGCGGCTGAAGCTGAAACGCGCCGTCAAATCGCCTTCAGCCTGAGCACGCTCTGTTCGAGGTCGATGCCGACGCGGTACTTGCTCAGGAACTTGTGGCCGACGATGCCGCCCAGCTGGAATCCGAGCAGCGCGCTCGGCGCGTTCAGGTTGAGCACGACCACCGGAAAGTTCGTGTACTTGATCGATTCGAAATCCAGATCGACGCCCGGCAGCAGGAACGCGTCGCGATCCCACCCCGACGACCCGTACACGCGAAGCGCGATGCGCCGCATGCCTTCGCGGATGTTCAGATGGCTGGCCGTCGCCTTGCTGATCGAGATCACCTCGCCGCCCGTGTCGATGACGAAGTTCGCCTGATGCTCCTTGGCGACGACGCCGCGCACCGTGGCGAGGCGGTACAGACGCAGCGGCAGCTCCAGATCGCCCGTTTCGGGCGGCAGGTGTTTGCCGAACGTGAGCTTGTGCGTCTTGTAGTCGATGATCATCGAGTAGCCGAGCGACAGCGGCGACAGGCTTTCCATCTCCCTCGTGGGTAAGTCGCGCAGCGGCGGGTTCTTGATGATGCACGGCACGTTGCGGACCTTGAGGGTGCCGAGCTCGAGGGAATCGATGCGCCCGAGCTGGAGCCCGCGAAGCCCGGTCTCGCCAACGCCTGCGCTCAGCGTGTAGGTGATCGGCGCGATGCCGAGACGCCGCGCGGTGGTCTCGCCAATCACCGTGCTCTCCGACCCGGTGTCCACCACGAAATCCTGCGGCGCGGCGCCGTTGACCTTGGCGCGGACCAGCACCTTGTCGTTCAAGAGCCGGAAGTCGACGGTGTAGGTCTGGTCGTCGGCGCCGGCATCGGTCTCGAACGGCTGGCGCGCGCCGAATGATCGCAGGAACCGGATCTCGGCGCGCGACCACGAGGCCTTCTCGCTCGTGTCCTTGTTCGGCAGAAGGTTGACGTAGTTGCCGTACGCACCGGCCGCCTCTTCGAACTTGTGCATCCGCTCGTAGATGGCGCCGACCGTGTGATGAATCTCGAGGTCGCGGGGAGAGAGCTTGAGCGCGGCCTGAACCTGATTCATCGCCTCGGCCAGCCGGCTGCGGGCGAGCATCGAGCGCGCCATGCCGTGGAACCCCCGCGCGAGCTCGGGGTTGATCGCCAGGGCATCGCGATACTTGCCTTCGGCTTCCTCGAACAACCCCGCGGCCCACAACGAGTCGCCGTACAGGGAGATGGCTTCGGCGTTGCGCGGCGCGGCCTTGGCGAGTTCCTCCGCTTCCCGGCGCGCCAGGTCGAATTCGGCGACCCGCAGGGCCGACTGAATGAGCCCCGAACGCGCCACCCGCGCGCGCTCGCTGTCTTCCGCCCGGGCACCGTTCTGGTAGGCCTCTAACGCTTCCGGATAACGTCCTTCGGAAAAGAGCAGGTTCCCGAGCTGGATTTGAATATCGGCCGCCTGCGAAGGCAGAGTGCCATCCGCGTGGATGACGAGAGAGATCGCCGCGACGAAGACCAGAACGGACGTCGAACGGACGCCGTGACGCATGGTTCCTCCGAGGAAGCCTAGCCTGGACGCCGACCGAATGTGGGCGCTCGGGACGCGCGCCTTTTCAAAAATCGAGCCGGCCCCGCCGGCATGATGTGCGGATCATGCATCCGCTGACGGGTTTCGAGAAGCGAAAATATTTTCGCCCTTTTAACGCGTGTACTGCTCGATGGGGACGCCGTCGTACATCTCGTCGACACGCAGGATCTGCGTATCGCGGCTATACGTCCCAAGCTCGTAATCCTCGCTCATGATGAGCGCCTTGATTGGCTTGGTGGGGCAGACTTCCGCGCACAGGCCGCAGAAGCTGCAGCGGGAGAGATTGAAGTCGAAGTAGTCGAGAATCTTGATCTTCTGGCCGGGCTCGCGGTGCCCGCCGAGCGCGATCAGGTCGTCCGGGCAGGCCTTGGCGCACTGGTCGCACACGATGCAGGTCTGCGCCCCGGTGCCCGGTTCGGTCTGCAGGCGCAGCACGCCGCGGAAACGGGGGGCCGTCGGCCGGCGCTCGGCCGGGTACTGGAAGGTGAACGCCGGCTGGGGGGTGTATTTCAGAGTGACCCACAGCCCCTTCAACAGGTCGACCAGGAAGATCGTCTTGAAGAACTTGATGATCGGGTTCATAGAAGTTCGCTACGCGCGCTCGCCGATGATGGTGGGCTCCGAGTGCCCGCTCATGATGATTCGTTCCTTCCGCAGCACGGTCCCTTCCTTGCGGATCTTGTCCTGCAGCCGCATCAGGCCGTACAGCAGCGCCTCGGGCCGCGGCGGGCAGCCGGACACGTAGACGTCGACGGGCACCACCTTGTCGACGCCTTGGAGCACGCTATAGGTCGGAAACGGGCCGCCCGCGTTCGAGCAGCTGCCCATCGAAATCACCCACTTCGGTTCGGGCATCTGGTCGTACAGACGGCGCAGGACGGGCGCCATCTTCTTGGTGACCGTCCCCGCGACGATCATCAGGTCCGACTGGCGTGGCGACGCCCGGAAGACCTCGGCGCCGAAGCGCGCGATGTCGAACCGCGAGGCCGACGCGGCCATCATCTCGATCGCGCAGCAGGCCAGCCCGAAGCCCATGGGCCAGATCGACGATTCGCGCGCCCAATTCAGCACGCGGTCGATGCTGGTAGTGATGAAGTTGTCCTCGAACCGGTGATCAATGAGACCCATAGTAGTAGTCGCGATTGGTCCCGATGAAGGCCGACCACTTGGCCGGCGTTTCGTCGAGCGAGAAAATGGCCTCGACCGGGCAGGCCGGGACACACGCGCCGCAGTCGATGCA
>Ga0066903_100000703_pt1 | contig 22144 bp, 18 predicted proteins | sample PanSoiMetaGPlot1_FD_67491 | JGI IMG/M metagenome (GOLD analysis project Ga0066903, IMG submission 67491) | Tropical forest soil microbial communities from Panama analyzed to predict greenhouse gas emissions - Panama Soil - Plot 1 (version 2) | ecosystem: Environmental > Terrestrial > Soil >... | reverse complement strand
CGGCGCAGCGGCGCGCGCGAGCGTGTGTAAGGGCGTGCCAACGGGCAACGCCGCACGACGGCGCGAGCGAGCGCCGCGAGCGAGCCACGCGATCGGAGCGCGCCGGCGCAGCGGCGCGCGAGAGCGCGTGTAGGGGAGTCCGAGGGGCAAAGCCCCTCGGATAACTAATGCGGCGCCTGGTGCGAACGCGTGTGGAAGCCGGCGGCCTCGAGATGGCGACGGACGTCGGCGACGATCGCGGCCGCCTCGGGCGGCAGCGGCGCCGGCGGATGTGTCACCAGGCGGTCGACGTTGTAGATCCGGAAGCGGATCCCCTCCAGGTGAAAGGCGGCGATCGCGCGGCTGAGCGCCTCGGTCTCGTCGATCAGTGCCGAGAGCGTGTCGTGCTGCGGCGCGCCTTTCAGCAGCGCCAGGAGATCGGTGACGCGGCCCTGCGCCAACTGCCGTTCGTCGGTGGACATCACCGGCAATTGTAGAATGAGGGGCGCGCGGGAGGGAAACCGATGGACAAGAGACAGGCCAGCATCGAGCCGCCCGACCTCAGCGAGAAGGGCGGGATGCGGAACGGCGAGCCGCAGCGGTCCGACGACCGGCTGTTCATGCAGCTCCTGGCGTTCGGCGGCTGTCCCGACGTCTCCGCGGTCGCGAGCCATCTCGACAGGGCCGGCATCGAGGGCGTCCTCTACGAAGACGTGAACGACCCGCGCGGCATCGCGGTGCTGACGCTGACGCGGACGCCCGCGTCGTTCGTGGAACACGTGCGGCCGGTGCTCAACAGTGGCGCGTGCGCCGCGCTGGCCCTCAAGCCCGACTACACAATGCTCGGGCGCACGTACGCGATCGGCTACGAGCCGGACCTGCGCGAGACGCTGATCGACCGGCCGCGCCGGACCGTGCTCAATCCCGACTGGCGATGGGCCGTGTGGTACCCGCTGCGCCGCAGCGGGCGGTTCGCCCAGCTCGACGAGCACGAGCAGCGGAAAATCCTCGCGGAGCACGGCGGCATCGGCATGGCGTTCGGCGCCGGCGATTTCGCGCACGACATCCGGCTGGCGTGCCACGGCCTCGACCGCGACGACAACGACTTCGTCATCGGACTCATCGGCAAGGAACTGTTTCCGCTCTCGGCGGTCGTCCAGTCGATGCGCGGCACGCAACAGACGTCGCTCTACCTCGACCGGCTCGGCCCCTTCTTCGTCGGCCGCGCGATCTGGCAGTCGCGCGGCTAGGCCTGCTCTTTGCTGGAGGCCTCGCCGATGGCCATTCCTCTTCGTCCCTTCGGCCGGCATGGCGGCGTCATGGTGTCGGCGCTCGCGCTCGGCGGCTATCACATCGGCGAGATGACGAGCGCGCGCGAGGCCGTGCGCGTCGTGCACGCCTCGATCGACGCCGGCATCACGTTCATGGACAACGCGTGGGAGTACAACGACCACGAGAGCGAGATCCGGATGGGCCGCGCGATCGCGGACCGCCGCGACCGCGTGTTCCTGATGACGAAGGTGTGCACGCACGGACGCGGCGCGGCCGTCGCCATGCGGCAGCTCGAGCAGTCGCTCCGGCGCCTGAAGACCGACTACCTCGATCTGTGGCAGGTGCACGAGTGCGTCTACTACAACGAGCCTGACCTGCACTTCGCGCCGGGCGGCGTCATCGAGGCGCTCGACCGCGCGAAGCGTGAAGGCAAGGTCCGCTTCGTGGGGTTCACGGGCCACAAGGATCCCGAGATTCACCTGCGCATGCTGGCGCACGGCTATCCGTTCGATGCGTGCCAGCTGCCGCTCAACGTCTTCGACGGCACGTTCCGCAGCTTCGAGCGTCAGGTACTGCCCGAGCTGCAGCGCCAGGGGATCGCGCCGCTCGGGATGAAGAGCCTGTGCGGCACCGGCAATCCCGTCGCGAAGCGCGCCGTGACGGTGGAAGAGGCGCTGCGCTACGTCCTGAGCCTGCCGATTGCGAGCCTGGTCAGCGGCATCGACTCGATGCAGATCCTGAAGCAGAACGTCCGGATCGCGTCCGCCTTCAAGCCGTTGACGGACGTGCAGATGGACCGTCTCCGGCGCCGTGCGGCCGCCGTGGCGGCCGACGGCCGGTTCGAGCGGCACAAGACGACGACCGAACACGACGGTCCCGAAGGCCGGCAGCAGCACGGCTTCCCGCTGTCGTAAACCAAACGCCCGCCAGATCCGTCCAACTCCACCAGACATTCTGGTGGAGTCATGACCATCAAGAGGAAACCGGCAAAACCGGGGAGCGATCTGCTCCAGGGCACCCTCGACATGCTGGTGCTGCGGACGCTGCGGCTGGGGGACGCGCACGGCTACACCATCGCGCGGCTGATCGACCAGCGGTCCGATGCGTTCCTGCAGGTCGAACAGGGGTCGCTCTACCCGGCGCTGAACCGGCTGGAGGATCGCGGCTGGGTCGATTCCTACTGGGCGACGTCCGAGAACAACCGGCGCGCCCGGTACTACTGCCTCACGCCGAAGGGCCGGCGCCAGCTGCAGCTCGAACGCGAGCGGTGGGCGCAGCTCGTGCGCGCCATTGGCCTCGTGATGCGCCCGGCGGAGGAATGACGTGCGCCGCTTCTTCCGCCGCGGCCGACTCGATGCCGAACGCGCGCGGGAGATGCAGGCGCACCTCGATCATGCCGTCGACGATCTGATCGCTGCGGGGCGCACTCGCGACGAGGCCCTGCGCGAGGCGCGGCGGCGCTTCGGCAATCCCACCGCCATCCGCGAGGAGATTTACCGCATGAACAGCGTGCCCGTTCTCGAGACCGTCGTCCGCGACGCGCGCTACGCGCTTCGGATGCTGCGCAAGACGCCCGGCTTCACGCTCGCCGCGGTCGTGACGCTGGCGCTCGGCATCGGCGCAAATGCGGCGGTCTTCAGCGCCGTCAACGCGCTGCTGTTCGAGCCGCTGCCGTTCCCGCAGCCCGATCGTCTCGCGGTGCTCGAGCATCACATCCGATCGCCGAAGGGCGGCGAAAACAGGAGCGGCGGTTCGAACGGCCGGATGTGGGAGGCGGTGCGCGACCACACCTCGAAGATCGACGCGGCCGTCGTCGGCGGCACGTCCGGCGTGAACCTCGTCGCCGACGAGGGCGCGGCGTATGTATTCCAGCAGCGCGTCAGCGCCGGCTATTTCCACGTGATGGGCATTCCCCCGATGATCGGGCGCGAGTTCACGCCCGACGAGGATCGCGCCGGCGGCAACCCCGTCGTCGTGCTGAATCATGATCTGTGGACCCGCGTCTTCGGGGGCAATCCGTCTATCGTCGGCCGGCCGATCAGGCTGCGCGGTGAGGCCTATACGGTCATCGGTGTGATGCCGGCCGACTTTCCGGTCACGCAGCGTTCGAGCTTCCAGGCCGGATCGGCCGTCGACCTCTGGACGCCCTTGAAGCCGTCGAGAACGGGCGAGGGGTCGGGAACGAACTTCGAAGTCGTGGTGCGGCTGAAGGACGGCATCAGCTGGGCCGAAGGGCAGAACGACGTGCACGGCGCCTCGTCGGAGGCGTTCGTCAACGTGCCGGAGGGCGGGATCGCGGAGCTGGAACTGCTGCCGATGCGCGACAGCATGACGGCAGAGGTCCGCCAACCGCTCCTGCTGCTGTGGGGCGCGGTCGCGATCGTGCTGCTCATCGCGTGCGTGAACGTGGCCGGGCTCCTGCTCGCGCGCGGAGCGACGCGGACGCGCGAGATCGCGACGCGCATGGCGCTCGGGAGCGGGCGCGGCGCCGTGATCCGCCAACTGCTCGTCGAGAGCGCGATCCTGGCGCTGCTCGGCGGCGGCCTCGGCCTCCTGGTCGCCTGGGGCGTGCTCACGGGGATCGGTTCGCTCGGCGCGGACGTGTTCGGGCTCTGGCAGCCGCTCGTCCTCAATCTTCGCGTGCTCGTCGTCACGATTGCCGTCGCGCTCGGCACGAGCGTGGTGTTCGGTTTGATTCCAGCCGTCCAGACGTCGCGACTCGACGTCCAGGCCGCGCTCGCCGAGACCGGCACGCGCGGCGTGGCCGGCAGCTCGAACCGGTGGCCGCGGCGGATCCTCGTCGTCAGCGAAGTGGCACTCGGCGTGATCCTGCTCGTCAGCGCAGGGCTGTTGATCCGCACGTTCATTCATCTGCGCGACCTCGCGCCGGGCTTCGACGAGTCGAATCTGATTACGGCGAGCGTGTCGATGCAGGATGCGCGCTACCGTGACGCCGCGGCCGTGGCGCGTCTGTTCGACGATTCCCTGGCGCGCATTCGCGCGATTCCGGGCGTCCAGGACGCGGCCGCGGGTCTCGGCATGCCGTATTCACGCTTGCTCAACGACGGGATCCGGCGCGTCGACGGGCCGGTCATCGACAAACCCGAAGACACGACATGCGGCAACGTCAATTGGGTCACGCCGCGCTTTTTCGAGACGCTGGGCATACCGATTCGGGAAGGGCGCGGCATCCAGGCCGGCGACGTGACGGGCGCGCCGCTGGTGACCGTCGTGAACGACGCGTTCGTGGCGCGCTACTACAAGGATGGCCAGGCGATCGGCCGTCACATCGCCACGGAGGGCCGTACGCTGCAGATCGTCGGCGTCGTTGGCAACACGCAGCAGGGCAATTCGGGCTGCGGCGGCCGGGTCGGGCCGATCACGCAGCCGCCGTGCATTTATGTGCCGGTGACGCAGCTGTCATCAGGATTCCTCACGATCATTCACGTCTGGTTCGAGCCTTCGTGGGTCGTGCGCAGTTCGCTGCCGCCGGCGTCGCTCGTGCCGCAGCTGCGGCAGGCGATCCAGCAGATCAACGCGGAGCTGCCGATCGCGCAGATCAAGACGATCGACGATTTGCGCGGGCAGAAGCTGACGTCCCAGCGCTTCATGATGTGGCTCGTGGCCGGCCTCGGGCTGATCGCGCTCGTGCTCGCGGGTGTGGGGCTCCAAGGCCTGATCGCCAGCAGCGTCAACGAGCGGACGCGCGAGATCGGCATCCGGCTCGCGCTGGGCGCCAGCGCTCGTCAGGCGATCGCGGCGGTCGTTATGCCCGGGCTGATCCTCGCGCTCGTCGGCGTCGTCATCGGCGCCGCGGTCGCGCTCTGGTCGGCGCGGCTGCTGCAATCCTTCGTGTGGGGCGTGACTCCCGCCGATCCGCTGACCTTCGCCGGCGTCCTAGCGCTGCTGCTCGCGATTGCGTTCGCCGCCAGCGTGATCCCGGCGCTGCGCGTCCTGCGGCTCGACCCCGCGTCGACGCTTCGCGCCGAGTAATCGGCAGCCCTCAGGGAAGCGGGCGCGCGCAGCCGGGACGTTCGAACGGCACGGACGTTGTTGCGATCACGTGCAGGAGCGGACGGCTGCCGTCTTTCCGGCAGCCCGCCCGAAACACGTGATGACCAACCCCCGCCTCGTTCCGGTCTTCCTCGCATCGCTCACCCTCGCCGGCGTGGTCGCGAGCGCCGCGCCTGGAGCGCAGACGCCCAAAGAGCCTGGCGCCACCGTTCTCGCGGATTCGCCGCTTGGAGCGGTGACGCTGAATCACAAGGCGCATACGAAGCTGTACGGCGCCGCATGCGACGCCTGCCACCATGCGTCCAAGGCGGAGAAGGCGCTGGCGACGCCGCATCAAAAATGCGGCGACTGCCATACGAAATCCGCCGTCCCGCCCATGACGACGAAACGTCAGGCGGCCTTTCACGACGTTCGAGGAAGGAAAGGCACCTGCATCGACTGCCATCAGCAGGCGTTGGGAAAGGGGAAGACGAACGCGCCGGTGAAATGCGCGGACTGTCACAGGAAAAAGTAGTCACAGCGTCTTGGTGCCTGCGTCGACGGCCGGCACGGGCAGAATGCCGCGCTCGACGTAGATCGGCCTGACAATGGCGCGCAGCGCCGGCAGCCGGGCGGCGAACCAGAGACCCGCCGCGATGACGATCGCGCCACCCGCCGCGATCGTCCAGCGCGCGCCGATGCGATCGGCGAGAATGCCGGCGAGCAGGCTGCCGATCGGGGCCGTCCCGAAGAACGCCATCGTGTAGAACGCCATCACGCGCCCGCGGAGCCTGTCGTCGACGAGCGTCTGCAGCACCGTGTTGGTGGCGGCCATCTGGACCATGAAGGCGCCGCCGACGATCGGCAGCACGGCGACCGCGATGCGGAGCGAGCCTGCGAATGCGAACGCGATCAACGCCGCGCCGAAGACCAGCGTCGACACCATCACGACGCGTCCGAGCCCGACGACGGACTGGCGCCCCGCCAGATACATGCCGCCCGCGAGCGCGCCGATGCCGGTGGCCGCCATCAGGACGCCGAGCGTATTGGGGCCGCCGTGGATGACATGGTCCACGAACGCCGGCATGAGGACGGTATAGGGCATCGCCATCGTGCTGACGATGGCGAGGACGATCAGCGCCGTGCGGATCGGAACCGACTGACGGACGTAGTGCCAACCGTCGCGCAGTTCTTCGCGCATGCGCGCCTCGACGGTGCGCACCGGCGCGCGAGGCACGCGCATCATCAGCAATGACGCCACGACGAACACGTACGACACCGCGTCGGCCATGAAGCACCATCCCTCGCCGACGGCGGCGATCAGCGCGCCTCCGATCGACGGACCGATGACACGGCTGCCGTTGACCATCGCCGAGTTGAGGGCGATCGCGTTCGGCAGGTCGGCGCGGTCCTCCACCATCTCGACGACGAACGCCTGGCGCGCCGGCGTGTCGAAGGCGTTGATGATGCCCTGCGCGATCTGCAGCACGAGGAGCCAGGCGACGGTGATGGTGCCGTCGAGCGTCAGCAGCGCGAGCGTCAGCGACTGGAGCAGCGACAGCAGCTGCGTGACGACGAGCACGCGATGGCGGGGCGTGCGATCGACGATCACGCCGGCGAACGGCGCCAGCAGCATCGTCGGGATCTGTCCGCAGAAGCCGACGAGTCCGAGGAGCCATTCGGACCCGGTCAACCGGTACACGAGCCAGCTCGTGGCGACGCGGGTGATCCACGTGCCGACGAGCGAGACGCTCTGGCCCGAGAAGAAGAGGCGGTAGTTGCGGTGGCGCAGCGCGCGCGTGAGCCGGCTCATGGCATCGGCCGTCTCAGCCGTGGCGGCGGTGCCGGAATCACGCGCATCGCATCATTCTCGCTGAACGCTGTCATGTCCGGCGCTGATACTCGTGTCAAAACCGTTGCGCGTCCTCGCCCCGGGGGTGTATACCGAGTGAATCCAGAGGGAGGAGATCATCATGCGCAGAGTGGTTGGATACGGGCTCGCCTTAGCGTGGCTCGTGATCGCCGGCGTGGCCCCCGCGCACGCGCAGGTGCAGACCGGCAGTCTCTCGATCAAAGCCGTCGACGATCAAGGTGCGGTGATGCCCGGCGCGAGCGTCAGCATCACGAGTCCCGTTCTGCCCCGGGCGATCGAAGGCGTGACCGACAGCAGCGGCGTCTTCCAGGTGCCAGGTCTCACGCCGGGCACCTACAGCGTCAAGCTCACGCTCCAGGGTTTTCAGACCTACATCCGTGAGGACGTGATCCTCAAGCAGGGCCAGACCATCAGCATCGAGGCGCCGATGAAGGTCGGCACGATCAGCGAAGCGCTCACGGTGAAGGGGGAATCGCCGATCGTCGACACACGCACCGTCGGCTCGAAGACCAACATCGACAGCGCGCTGCTCGAGTCGACGCCGGGCGGCAAGGACATCTGGAACATCCTCGAGTACAAAGCGCCGGGTGTCGTCGTCGACACGCCGGACGTCGGCGGGAACCAGGGCGGCCTTCAGCGTGCCATGAGCGCGCGCGGCACGCCGAACGCGCAGAACACGCAGATGCTGAACGGCGTGAACGTCAACGACCCTGGTGCACAGGGCTTCTCAATGAACTACTACATCCCGAGCGCGTTCGACAACATTCAGGTCTCGACCGGTGCGCAGGATATTTCGATCGGCACCGGCGGCGTGCTGATCAACATGGTCACCAAGAGCGGGACCAACCAGTACACCGGCCAGGCGCTCCAGACGTATCAGAGCGACGCGACGCAGGGAGCCAATGTCGATCAGAACCTCCTGAACCAGGGGTTCCGGCCCGACGCCAACTCGACGCAGCTCATCTCGAACTCGAACTTCCAGATGGGCGGGCCGATCCTGCGCAACCGCATGTTCTTCTTCGGCTCGGCCAACTATCAGGCGACCCACATTAACGTGCCCGACTTCCCGAGCGCCGTGCCGTCCTACATTCCGACGCCGCTCGCCGGCACCAGCAAGCAGGACACGACCGACATCGTGGCCGGCGAAGGGAAGATCACGTATCAGCTCGGCACTGCCGACCGTTTCGAGGGCTATGTGTCGAAGCAGCGGTACGACAAACCGAACCGCGCTGCGGCATCAGGGCTGACGCAGGAGTCCTCCTTGAAGGAGCTGGACACGTTCGTGATTGCCCAGCTCTCTTACAACCGCGTGCTGAGCGAGCGGTTGTTCCTCGACGCGAAGGCGAGCTACAACAACACACACTTCCCGTTGACCCAGAAGACGGACCTGCAGCCACTGACCGATCAGTCGAACAGCAACGCCCAGTATCGCAACACGACCAGCAGCGTGTTGCGATTCCGGCGGCGGCTGCAGACCGTCGCAAACGTGCAGTACTACCTGCCCAACGTTGCCGGCGGCCGCCACGAGTTCAAGGGCGGCTTCGACAACGGCTACACGCCGGAAGACGTGGATACCAGCCGTGCCGACGATGTCAACGTCTCGTTCAGGAGCCTGCCGACGGCGACTCCGACGACGGTTACGATATTCAACACGCCCTTGCATCAGGAACGCGCGGTGATGAGCACGGCGTTCTATGGGCAGGATTCCTTCACGAGGGGACGCCTGAACGTGATCGGCGGGATCCGGTGGGAGCGGATCGAGGGGTACCTCCCGGCGCAGACCACACCGTCGAGCCGGTTCTTCCCGGACGGCCTCGTGTTCCAGGGGGTCACGATCAACGGCGTCGTTCAGAACTACACCGTGAAGAAGAGCTTCGACGCCATTCACGAAGATCCGCTCTGGTACAACTGGGCGCCGCGCATCGCGGGCACCTTTGATCTGTTCGGGAACGGAAAGACAGCGCTCAAGGCGTCGTGGGGCCGCTACCTCGATCAGATCAACACGGGCACGCCGCCCAACCCAAACGCCAACATCAACCAGGTCTACACGTGGAACGACCTGAACGGCGATCTGAACTTCCAGTCGGGCAGCGCGACGTGGGACGGCCAGAAATACGTCGGCGGCGAGTTTGGCACGCTCAGCCAGACGAACGGGCTGGCGGTCGCCGTCTTCGACAAGTCCGTCAGACGTCCGAAGCGCGACGAGATCACTGTGACGCTGGACCACGAGTTATTCCGGAACTTCCTGCTCGACGTCTCGTACCTCCGCACGCGCGAGAAGGATCAGCAGGGTACGATCGACGACTCGATCGACGCGTGGGGCCAGAACTACACGCCGATCACGCTCACCGATCCCGGCCGTGACGGACTGCTCGGGACGGCCGACGACGCACCGTTGCTGGTGTACAACCTGAATGCGGGCGTCACGCCGACGACCAAGACGATCAACGACCCGCGGCTCGCGAACCGCTACGACGGCGTCGACTTCATCGTCACCAAGCGGTACGAGGACGGCTGGACGCTGCTGGCGGGCTATACCTACGCGCACCAGGAAGTCGATCTGACCAGCCTGGCGAACCCGAACAACGCCTACGTCAACGCCGCCGGCGTCAGCGGCGGGCGGCGCCATAACCTCAAGGCCAGCGGGTCCTATCTGCTGCCGTACAAGGTGCTGCTCGCGGCCAACTTCCGCCTGCAGTCGGGGCTCCCGATCACGCGCACCTGGAATGTGCCGACCTGCAGCAGTTCCATCACGAGCAACTGCACGCGTCAGACGCTGACGGTCAACGCGGAACCGCGGGGCAGCGTCGAGCTGGGGACGCTCCCCACGCTCGACGTGCGCGCGGGCCGGTTCTTCGACTTCCGGCGCGACCGGCTCGAGTTGAGCGTCGATCTCTACAACCTGACCAACGCCAACACGATCTACAACGTCCGCACGGGGACCGGCACGACCGGCATCCGCGTGAACGGCGACTCGTCGCAGCCGCTGACCCAGATCACGACCTTCCTCTCGCCGACGCAGTTCCTCGCGCCGCGGGTCCTGCGGTTCAACGTCACCTACAGCTTCAACCGCCGGTAGGCGGAGCCGTCGCCACGGTCATGTCCCTTACAATAGAAGGGACATGACCGTGCGTCAGCAGATCGAAGAGATGCTTCGCCAGCCCCGGACGATGTCGTCCATCGCGCACGAGCTGAAACTCACGCGTGAAGAGGTTGACGACCACCTGAGGCACCTGCTCAAGTCGGCGAAGGCCGCCGACAAGGACATCCGCGTCGAGCCCGCCCGCTGCCGGAGCTGCGGCTTCGTGTTTCCGAAGGACAAAGTCACCCGGGCGTCGAAATGTCCCGAGTGCAAAGGGACCCGCCTCTACGAACCGTTGATCCAGATACGCGCCTGAGGGTATCGTCTGGCGCATGCAGACAGCACACCGCGCCACGGTCCTGGCCGCCAGTTTTGTGATCGCCGCGGCGGGCCCGGCTCTGGCCCAGAATGAGTCCGCGCTCCGCAACTATTTCGAGGGGAAGTCGATCCGCGTCAAGATGGACATGCCCGCGACGCAGCAGGGCGTCGACGTCTATCCCGACGCGCAGCGTCCGGTGGACTTCGGGGCCTACGGCAACCGCCTGAAGTCGTACGGCACCGCGCTCCGCAACGGCGACTCGGTCATGATCACGCGCGTCCGCGTGAAGGAAAAGGTGATCGAGTTCCAGCTCGGGGGCGGCGGCTACGGCACGTTCGGCGACGACACCGGCAGCGTGACGGCGAGCACCGTCCCGAAGTCGAACCGTGAGAAGGACCTCGAGCGGGAGATCAAGAACGAGAAGGACGCCGATCGGCGGCGCCGGATGCAGCGGGAGCTCGACGATTTGCGGCGCGAGCGCGAGCGCGAAGACACCTATAACCGGAACGTCGCGGCGTCAGCCTCGGAGGCCAACAAGGCGCGTATCGCCGACAAGCGGCTGTCGGCCGGGTCCCGCTTCAACATCCGTTACCAGAACGGCGTTCCGCCCGGCCTCGAGCCAGCCGGCGTCATGCGGGCGCTCGACGAGTACGTGGACTTCTCGCCCGTGACCAACGCGCGCCCGCAGCGCACCGGCGGACCGCAGCCGCGCGAGATCCTCCCGATGGGGACGCCGGGGAGCGACATCCGCAAGGGCATGACCGCGGCGGAGGTGGAGCAGGTCCTGGGCAAGCCGACGAAATCGACCACGCGCACGGAAGGCTCGCTCAAGGTGGTGAATTCGACCTATACGCGCGGCGACGAGGTCATCACGGCCGAGTTCATCGGCGGCGTGCTGACCAAGTACTCGATCGCGTCGAAGTAGGCGCATGGCCGAGGAGCCCAAGGCCGCGGCGGGCGACCGCTGGGAACAACTGAATCGCTGCCCCGACTGCGGCGCCGACATGCAGCGGATGCCGCAGGTTGGCGAGCAGATTGGCTTGTACTACCGCTGCGGCGAGCACGGCCGCTTCCGGTATTCCTGGGACCTGGACGCGCTCGAGCGCGTCCCCGACGCGGAGAAGCGTCCGTGATGCGAACAACCGTCTGCGCGGCCGTGTGTGCCGCCTTCCTGCAGGCTCAGACACCGCCGCCGGCGCAGACGCCCGCGCCGGCGCCCGACGATCCGATCAAGACCATCGCCGGGCGGCTGGATCTCGAGAAGTACAAAGCCACGATCAAAGGGCTGACGCAGTTCGGCGACCGGCGGCAGGGGACAGCGCGCAACCGCGCGGCCCTCGACTGGATCGAGGCGCAGCTCAAGAGCAACGGCTGCACGAACACCGAGCGCATCACCTACACCTATACGCCCCGCGCCGGACGCGGGCGCGGCGCGCCGCAGGTCGATCCGACGACGGGCGAGCCCGTTCCGCAGCCGGCCGCGCAGGGGCGCGGCCGCGGCAACGCCGATCCGAACGCGGGGCAGGGCGGCAGCCGCATTCGCGGCACTCAGGCCCGCCGGCCCGTCAACAACAGCGCGGACGCCCAGCCGGATCCGAAACTGCGCGAACTGAACACCGAGCCGACGCCGGCCGAACCCGGCGAGCGCCAGGACGTCTTCTGCACGAAGATCGGCGCGACGCACCCTGAGGAGATGTACATCGTCGGCGCGCACATGGACGGCATCGGCTGGGGCGAGGCCGCGAACGACGACGGATCGGGAACCGCGCTCGTCATGGAACTGGCGCGCGTCTTCAGCAGCCCCGACGTGCGCACCGAGCGATCGATCCGGTTCGCGCTCTGGAACAACGAGGAGTCCGGAACCGAAGGGGCGGGCGCGTACGTCGCGCAGCGGAAGGATCGGCAGGGCAAGGAAGATCCGGCGGGCTCCGGGAAATACCCGGAGCCGAAATGGCTCGGGATGATTCAGCACGACATGATGCTCTTCGATCACGGGATGCCGCTCGCCGACGGCACGCTGCCGAAGGAGCAGCGTCCGGAGGCCGACGTGAACATCGAGTTCGCGAAGACGTCGAAGTTCGCGGCCGATGCGCAGGCGCTCGCCTGGGTCCTGCACGCGGCGAACGAGAAGTACGCGACCGACTATCCGGCGTCGGTCGGGCCGCACATGACGAATACCGATTCCGGCCGCTTCCAGGACGTCGTCGCTGCCGTCAGCCTCCGCGAGAACGAGCGCGGCGCGCAGATTGGGGCGGGCTGGGATCCGCAGTGGCACCAGCCCACCGACCTCTTTAGTACGTATTCGGACAAGGATTTCAGGCTCGGGTTGAACGCCGCGCAGACCACCCTGGGCGGCGTCGCCCAGTTGACCGGCGCGACGATCGTCAAGTGAGCTGTTTCATTCTGGGACCATGACTGTCTACAATTTCGCTGCGCTTTACGAAATTGCATGTGTCGCTTCAGCACACTTTTGATCCTTGTTCCAGTTTTCAGACGACCAATGATGTAATTTGTGTTCAGACTGTAAACACTTGAGCAAATAGTGTTTACCCTGGCGTCAGGACCGCACAGCTCAGCCGTGGATCGCTTCTTGCTGTGTCACCGCTACACATGCTCCCGGCTCGTACTGTCTGGTGGGGTCTCCGTTCGTGGAGTCTGCCCCCACTGATTTTTCTTTTTCTTGTACTTAGCAGCGGTCTCGCCTCCGCCGACCCGATTCATCAGAAAGTCGATCGCCGGCTCCGTTCGCTGATCGCCTCGGGTGGTGCGACCCAGGACGTCATCATTACGGTGGTTCCCGGCTGCCGCGCCGCTGTGCGCGACGCGATGCAGAGACACGGCGACCGCGTCGAGGTCGAGCACGAGATCGTCGACGCGGTCAGCGGCGAGCTCCACACGCGCGACATCGACGAGCTCGCCAAGAGCCCCTGCGTCAAGGCGCTCTCGGCTGACGCGCCCGTGCATGCGGCCGGCGCGCCGTCCGCCGGCAAGAAACCGGCGGCGCCCGTGCTTCCCGATCCGACGCCCGTCGCGACCAGCACGCTGCGCGACACACTCGGGCTCCCGCACTTCGCGGCGCTGGATCCGTCCGTGCCGACCGGTGCGACCGGCGTCGGCGTGGCGGTCATCGATTCGGGGATCGCGCCCGGTCCAGACTTCGGCAGCCGGATCATCGCGTTCTACGATTTCACGCGCGGCGGCCGCGCCAGCGCGCCCTACGACGACTTCGGCCACGGCACGCACATCGCGGGGCTGATCGGCAGTTCGGGCAAGCTGTCGAACTACGACTTCCAGGGCGTGGCGCCCGACGTCCGGTTCGTCGGCCTGAAGGTGCTCGACCGCACGGGTGCGGGCAAGACGAGCGCCGTGATACGCGCGATCGAGTTCGTCATCGCGAACCACGGCGTGCTGAACGTGCAGGTCATCAACATCTCGCTCGGGCACCCGATCTTCGCGCCCGCCGCCGACGACCCGCTCGTGCAGGCCGTCGAGAAGGCGAGCGCCGCCGGCCTCATCGTCGTCACCTCTTCGGGCAACCAGGGCCTGAAGGCCGATGGCACGCCCGGGTATGCCGGCGTGACGTCGCCGGGCAACGCGCCGTCAGCGATCACGGCCGGAGCCGCCAACAACAAGGACACGGTCAGCCGACTGGACGACGACGTCGCGCCGTACAGCTCGCGCGGCCCGACGTGGTTCGACGCATTCGTCAAGCCCGACGTCGTGGCGCCCGGGCACCACCTGACGTCGGACACGAGCCTCGCGAGCTACCTGTTCGATCAGCTTCCGAAGAACCGGGTCAAGAGCAAGAACGGACAAGTGTTCCTGACGCTCAGCGGATCGAGCATGGCGGCCGCGGTCACGACCGGCGTCGTCGCGCTCGTTCTGCAGGCGCACAACCAGAACGGGCTCAAGGGGCAGCGCGCGCTGACGCCGAATCTCGTGAAGGGCATCCTGCAGTACAGCGCGATTCCGATCGACGGCGCCGACTGGCTGACCGATGGCGCGGGACAGATCAACGCGGCCGGCGCCATCGTGCTCGGGGCGCGGATCGACACGTCGAAGGCGATCGGTTCGGTGTGGCTGAAGCCGGTGACGCCGATGTCGGTTATCGGCGGGCAGGCGTACACCTGGGGCCGCCACGTGCTCTACGGCAACACGCTGCGGCGCGGCGATCCGCTCTCGGCCAACAACATCGTCTGGGGCACGAACATCGTCTGGGGGACCTTCGACGACATCGAGCACGACAACATCGTGTGGGGCACCAGCAGCGACCTCGAGGACGACAACATCGTCTGGGGCACCAGCACCGATGGCCAAGACAGCAACATCGTGTGGGGCACGAACATCGTCTGGGGCACGCGCGTCATCGGCGAGCGCGTCGGCGGCACGAACGTCGTGTGGGGCGCCAACATCGTCTGGGGCACGAACATCGTGTGGAGCACGATGTCGTTCGACAACATCGTCTGGGGGACGATGGTCGACGAGGGCACGATCCTCTGGGGCACGTCGTTCCTCAACGACGTCGTCTGGGGGACGAATGCGAACGACGGGCTTGTGAGCGCGACGTCCAACGACGATGAGGGCGGCAACATCGTCTGGGGGGCGTCGTTCGATCGCTAGTATTCGGTGAACTCGTCGTCGGGAAAGCAGTACAGCCAGCGCTCGCCGGGTTCCGCCGACGCCACGACCGGATGGGTCGAGGCGCGCGCGTGCTTCGAGGCGTGCTTGTTGGGCGACGAATCGCAGCAGCGCGTGGTGCCGCACGTCTGACAGGTGCGCAAGTGCACCCAGCTCGCGCCGATCTTCACGCATTCCTCACACTCGTACGCCTTTGCCGGGCGGACCTTGTCGAGCGCGACGATGTGCTGGCAGGCACCGGTTTTCATCGGGCGATCTCCTTTGCGCCACGCCAGTCCACCGACGGGCGCTCGAGCGCGTCGCGATCCCACCGCGCGAGCGCCGCGGCCGCGTCGTAGGTGGTGCGGAGGAACGCGTACAGCGCCGACTCCGGCGACGCCGCTCCCCGCACCGCGTCGTAGGGCAGGATGAACTCGGAAAACTCCTTGGAGTAGAACGCGGCGGCGGGCTCGACGCGCGCCGTCTTGAAGCCGTCGGGTTCGGGGGCCGCGTACGCGTAGAAGGCGGCCTCGTCCACCGGGCCGCCGCCCGGCCACCAGCCGTGGCTGATCACTTCGTGCGAGTACGATTCGCGCGTGATCGCGTCGGCGCCGGGCCGCTCGGGCGCGCGGCGGCCCGAGAACCGCGTGACGGCGAGATCGAAGCTGCCCCAGAAGAAGTGGACGGGGCTGCACTTGCCGACGAACTCCGCGCGGAAGCGCTCGAACACCGGCTCCATCGCCAGCACGGCCTGCCAGAAACGCTCCACGGCCTCGCGGTCGTACGAACGATGCGTCGTGTCGAGGTCGAAGCGGATCGGCTCCACGACTTCGACCGGCATCGTCCAGACACGCGGGTGGATGCCCAGTTCGTCGAGCGCGCCCATGACGCCCACGTAGAAATCGGCGACCGTCTGCGGCTGCAGCGGGACCGTCAGGCGCGAGCCGTCCGAGACGAGGATGACGAGTTCGTGCGCGACGAAGTCGAACGTCAGCGTCAGCGTGCGGTGATCGTGAAAGAGCGGGTGCGTCTGGAGACCGCGCGGAGTGATCTCGAGCGCAGAGTTCCAGAAGTGATTCACGCGAGGCGTGAGCGCCAGCGCGATCTTTCCGGCGACCTGCGTCCACATCTGGAGCGTATCGCGCGTGTCACGCCAGGGTGCGAGCGGGAGTGGTGGCCAGGGCATACCGACGAGGATACTCCGCCGCAGCGCCTGCGGTAAGCTGTGCGGCATGTTCCGACGCGAATTTCTGTCCGCCCTGCCGATGCTGCCGGCGTTCGCGCACGGCCAGACGGCGTCGCCCGGCGGCGAGACGGTGCCGTCCGTGTATGAATGGCGTCAGTACGCGCTCCGCACCGGCACGGAAACCCGGCGGTTGGACGACTACCTGCAGAACGCGCTGTTGCCGGCGCTGAACCGGCTGGGCCATTCGCCAGTCGGCGTGTTCCAGGTGACCTTCGGCATGCCGACGCCGACGGTGTTCGTGCTCACGCCCTCGACCGACGGCGGCGGCGCGGATTCGCTGCTCGCGCGCGAGGCGAAGCTCGACCGCGACGACGGGTATCTCAAGGCGGCGGCGCCGTACCTCGAGGCGTTGGCCACCGATCCCGTGTACGTGCGGCAGGAGGTGGCGCTGCTCGCGGCGTTTCCGCAGTTTCCGCGCATCAGCGTGCCGGCCGCGACGGCGTCGAAAGGGCCGCGCCTGTTCGAGCTGCGGACCTACGAGAGCCACAACGAACGCGCGCATCGGGCGAAGGTGAAGATGTTCGCCGAGATGGGGGAGATCGACATCTTCCGCCGCGCGGGATTGACGCCCGTGTTCTTCTCGCGCACGGTGGCGGGATCGCGGATGCCGAGCCTGGTCTACATGCTCGTCCACGAGAACATGGCCGCGCGCGAGAAGAGCTGGAGCGCGTTCAGCAGCGATCCCGACTGGCGCAAGCTGGCGCAGACGCCCGGCTACACGGATCCCGACATCGTGTCGAACATCACGACCGTGTTCCTGCGGCCGGCAGCCTATTCGCAGCTGTGACACGCGCCGGCGACCGACTGGTCCCGCTCTTCTACGCTGCCGCCGCGCTGGTTGTCTACGCGCCGGCTCTGTCGGCGTTCTTCGTCGCAGACGACTACTACTTTCTCGATCTGATCATGCCGGCGCCGGACGTGCGCGTGGTGTTCACGCCGCTCATCGGCCGCTTCGCCCGGCCGCTCGTCGTCCTTCTGTACTACGCCTGCTACCATGTGGCCGGTCTCACACCCTGGGTGTTCCACTCCCTCGTCCTGCTCGTGCACGTGCTGAACGCCTGGCTGGTGTTTCTCATCGGCCGCCGACTGCTGCCGGGTGATTCGCGTGCCGGAGCGATGCTTGCGGGATTGCTGTTCGTCGTGTTTTCGTCGCACAGCGAAGCGGTCGCGTGGGTCGCCGGCGCCGCCGATCCGATCGCCGCGCTCGGACTGCTCTCAGGGTTCCTGGCGTTCCTGCGCGCACGCGACCCGGGATCGTCCCCGGCCTGGATCGCCGTGTCCGTGTGCGCGGCCGCGGCCGCGGCGCTCGCCAAGGAATCGTGGATCGTGTTTCCGGCGATCGTCATCGCCTACGCGTTGTGTTTTCCCGCCGGCGATCCGGGCGCCCGGCGCAGAACGATGACGATCGCCGCCGCGACACTGGTTCTCGCGGCGCTGTATCTCGTCCGCCGTGTGCTCGTCTTCGGCAGCGTGACCGGCGGGTACGCCGGACTGGGGACGACGCTGGGGTCGGGCCGCTGGCCTCGCGAAGTCGCGAAGTTCGTGTTCCGATGCTTTCTGCCGGCGGGGCAGTGGGTGCTTCGATTCTGGCCGCTCGCCGCAGTATGCGTCACGGTCGTCGTGGTGCTCGTCGTGATGCGCGCGCGGGGAGCGACGTGGCGACCACTGGCGTTCACAGCCGCTGCGGTCGCGATCGCGCTGGCGCCCGTGCTGCCGCTGAGCATTTCGATCGTGAACACCGAGAGCGAGCGCTTTACGTATACGGCGTCCGCGTTCTCGTCGTTGCTCGTGATCTGCGCGGCGGGCGTCGTCTTTCAGGGAAGGGTGCTGATGACGCTGGCCAGCGGCGCGCTGATCGCGTGGCACGGCGCGGTGCTCTCGCAGAACGCGAGGCGGCTCAACGCCGCGGGGCTCATGGTTCGGCGCGTGGTCGCCGGATTCGTGGAACAGGCGCGCGCTCACGATCCCGACGGCCGCAGCGTGATCGCGATCCTCAACCTGCCGGACAACCTCGGCGGCACCTATGTGTTCCGCTCGGGCTTCGACACGGCGGTGCGGCTCGCCGCGCCCGACGCGATCGATCTCGTGGCTCGCACGACATGCGTGGCGACGCACGGCATTCGCGACGAGAGCGACAGTGTTGCCGTGCAGCCTGAAGCGGCGGGCGTGTTCGCTCTGGATGTCGCGCCCAACGCGTTGATCCAGCGGCAGCTGCAAGACGGTCCGTCTCATCGCATCCTGTCGATGAGCCCCACCGGCTATCGCGCGGAATTCCGCGATCCGGTCCGGCGCAGCGTCGTGCTCGCCTACAGCGCCGGACGGATGGTCTACGCCGGAAGCGTGGAGCCCGCGCGCGAGGGTTCTTCACCGCGATGACACCGTCGCTGTCCGTTGTCGTGCCGGCGGTCGCGGATGCCGACGGCCTCGCCGAGCGTCTGCCTCGTATCGCCGGCGTGGCACAGTCGCTGGAGCCTCGGAGTGAGCTCATCGCATCCGGAAGCGCGGAGTTGCTGCGGCGCCTGCCCGGCCTTCCGGCTCTTCGCCATGCCCCCGCCACGTCGCCGGGCTTCGGGGCGGCCGTTCGTGCCGGGCTCTCGGCCGCGTCCGGCGACTTCGTGATGACGGTCGATCCGACGATTCTGGATCCGGCCGATGTGATGACCACGCTCTGGACGAATCGCCGGTGCGATGCCGTGGTGGTGGCGTCGCGTTACGTTCCAGGCGCGAGCGTTCGCATGACGACGTGGCGCCGCGTGGGCAGCCGCGTGTTGAACGCGGTTTTCAGCCGTGGTCTCAGCGTCGACGTGTCCGACCTGTCGAGCTCGTCCCGCATGGTTCGCGCCGACACGGTGCGTGGCGCGTCGATCGAGGGGATCGACTACGACATCCTGCCCGAAATGCTGGTTCGGGCGATGGCCGACGGATGGCGCGTGCAGGAAGTGCCGTTGCGGGCCGAGTTGCTGCGGCGGGGCGCCGGTCCCGCGGCGTCGGCAAGACTGGCGCTGGCGTATGCGCGGACGTTCGCGGCGCTGTGGGGCCTGCGCAACTCCATTCACGCCGCCGACTACGACGCGCGTGCGCACGACAGCATCATTCCGCTGCAGCGCTACTGGCAGCGGCGGCGGTACCGGCACGTCACCGACCTCATTGCCGGTCAAGGGCCCGTGCTCGACGTGGGCTGCGGCTCGAGCCGGATCATCGGGGCATTGCCGGCCGGCAGCGTCGCGCTCGACGTCCTGGCGAACAAGCTGCGGTACGACGCGCGCTACGGTGCGGCCCGCGTTCGGGCGTCCGGCGGCGCGCTGCCGTTCGGCGACGCGTCGTTCGGGTGCGTCCTGTGCTCGCAGGTCATCGAGCACGTGCCTGCGGATCTTCCGATTCTTGACGAGCTGCAGCGCGTGCTGAAACCTGGCGGGCGGCTCGTGCTCGGGACGCCGGACTACAGCCGGTGGGAGTGGGTCTACATGGAAAAGGCCTACGGGTTTTTCAAGTCCGGCGGCTACGCCGTGGAGCACATCACGCAGTACACTCGGGACGGTCTTCTGCGGTACTTTGCCGATCGCGGGTACGCGCACGAAGCGACCAGGTACATTCTGCGTGGAGAGCTCATCCTCGCCTTTCGCAAGCATCTGTAGGTGGCCATCGTGGGCACGCTAGGACGCGCCACGCTCTGTCTGGCGGCAGCCGTCGCGTTGTCGAGTGAAGTCCGGCCGTCGGCCCAGCCGGGGATCGACTTCAGGACGCAGATCCAGCCCATCATCGCGCGCGCGTGCCTCGAGTGCCACAGTCAGGATCGCCGTAAAGGAGGCCTGTCGCTCGCCACCTATGGCGACGCGCTCGACGGCGGACGCAACGGCGCCGTCATCCGGCCGGGCAATGGCGCCGGGAGCCCGATCGTGCACCGGCTGACCGGCGCGCTCGATCCGCAGATGCCGAAAGACGCGGATCCGCTGCCGGCCGCCGACATCGCGCTCATCCGCCTCTGGATCGATCAAGGAGCACGCGAAACGCCCGGCGGTCCGCCTGCGCCGCAGCCATGGGAGGCGCCGCTCGAACTGCGGCGGCCGGCGGCGCCCGCGGCCGTGTGGACCGGCTGGTCGTCGCCGATCGATCGACGCGTCGCCGCGTACCTGAGCGACCGGCGCGCGCCCGAACCACGCGCGGTGAACGACGCGATGTACGCGCGGCGCGTGTATCTCGACATCTGGGGCCTGCTGCCGCCGCCCGAGGATCTGCAGGCCTTCGTGGCGGACCGGTCTCCCGCCAAGCGCGAGGCGCTCGTGGCGCGCCTGCTCGCCGACACGGGCACGTACGCCGAACACTGGATCTCGTTCTGGAACGATCTGCTGCGCAACGAGGACGGCGTCACGTACTTTTCGGAGACGGCCGGGCGAAAAAGCATTACCGAGTGGCTGCTGCCCGCGCTGCAGGCGAACATGCCGTACGACGCGTTCGTCCGCACGCTGTTGAATCCCGCATCGCCGGGCGATCCTGACGGCTTCCTGATCGGCGTGAACTGGCGCGGCGAGACGACCGCGGCCGTGATGCCGTGGATGCAGGCGTCGCAGAACACCGCGCAGGTGTTCCTCGGCGTGAACCTGAAGTGCAACGCGTGTCACGACAGCTTCGTGAGCAAGTGGAAGCTGAAGGACGCCTATTCGCTCGCGGCGTACTTCTCGCCGGAGCCGACGCTTCAGTTGTATCGATGCGACGTGGCGCAGAACCGCTACGCCGAGCCGGCGTTCCTGTTCCCGGCGCTCACGCACGCCCCCGCGTCCGGATCGCTCGTCGATCGCCGCGCCGCGGCGGCGGCGACCTTCACCGATCCGCGCAACGGCCGTCTCGCGCGCACGTTCGTCAACCGCGTCTGGCAGCGTCTGCTCGGCCGCGGTCTCGTCGCCAACCCGGACGAGATGGATGGACGGCCGTGGAGTCCGGAGCTGCTCGACACGCTGGCGTCCGACTTCGTCGATCACGGCTACGACGTGAAGTGGCTGATCGCGTCGATCGCCGCGTCGCGCGCGTATCAGATGCCCGCGGTGGCGCGGACCGCGGAACCGCCCGCGCGGGACTACGTGTTTGCCGGACCCGAGGTGCGTCGGCTGACCGCCGAGCAGTTCGCGGACGCGGTGGGCGCGATCACCGGCGAGTGGAACACGTATCCCGGCAAGCCCGCAAAGCCCGGCGGCGTGTACGCGCGCGAATGGCGCGTCGCGTCGAGCGCGCTGACGCGCGCGCTGGGGCGCCCGGTCCGCGATCAAGTGACGTCGGTCCGCGCCTCCGACGCCTCGCCGCTCCAGGCGCTCGAGCTCGTGAACGGCGAGAGCTACACGCGGCGCCTGTCGCGCGGCGCGCGCCGGATGGTCGGCGAACTGGCGGCGGAACCGGCGAGCCTCTATAACGGATCGTTCGCGGGACGCTCGCCCAAGAGCGGCTCGTTCGACGTGGACGTGTCGAACGCCTCCACGCTGTGGCTGCTCGTGCAGGACGAAGGGTCGAACGCGCCCGAGCGCCTGCGTCCTGTCTGGGCCGACGCGGAACTGCTGGTCGGCGATACCGGCAGCGTGCCGTTGTCGTCGCTCGCGCCGCGCGACGCCGCCGGTCTTCGCGCCGGCGAACGCGACCCGGGCGGGGGCGTGCGCGTGAAGAACCCGTCGGCGCTGGTCTACGACATCGCCGGCAAGGGCTTTACTCGGCTGCGCGGACGCATCTTCTCGGACAACGCGGCCGCCGAGATCGGATCGACGCTGAATCCGCAGCTCC
>Ga0066903_100000702_pt1 | contig 22150 bp, 21 predicted proteins | sample PanSoiMetaGPlot1_FD_67491 | JGI IMG/M metagenome (GOLD analysis project Ga0066903, IMG submission 67491) | Tropical forest soil microbial communities from Panama analyzed to predict greenhouse gas emissions - Panama Soil - Plot 1 (version 2) | ecosystem: Environmental > Terrestrial > Soil >... | reverse complement strand
AACCGCGAGAACAAGGGTGACGGCCGGTTCTCAGCGCTCACCAAGATCGCCGCCAACAAGAAGCAGCAGGTGGTGGAGATCGAGAACTACGGTGATGCGCCGGCGCGCATTACGGAAGTCAAACCGCTCGACAAATGAGACGCGCATCGGTCGAACCGGGTGAACGTTCGTGAGAACTGTGCTTGGGCACAGCGCGATCGCTTTCGTAATGTGCGCATGGGCCGCGGGGTTGGCCAGTGCGCAAACGGAGCCTGCGCTGTCGTCGGTCGGGACGGCGACCGGCGTCTCGGTGGCGCGGCCGAGCGAGACGGCGCCGGCGGAGGGGCCGGCGCCGTCCCGCGGGACGGCGAGCCAGGGCAACTTCGGGTCGAGCTTTATCCGAGACGTCGCCGGCGACTACAAGCACTACTTTTCGAAAGAGAACGCGATCTGGCTCGGCGGCGGCGGCCTCACGGCCTGGGCGGTCCACGCCGCGGACGATGACATCGCCCGTCACGTCCAGGAAGACCATCCCGACGAACTCACGGGCGGCGCGACGTACGGCTCGCAGTGGCTGCACATTCCCGTGGCGATGGGCGTATGGGGCATTGGTGCCCTGGCCGGAAGCGATCGTTTTGCGGAAACTGGCCGCGATCTCCTGCGCGCGCAGATCTCCGTCGTCAGCTGGACGTACGCGATCAAGTACGCAACCGACCGGACGCGGCCGAACGGCGATCCACGATCGTTCCCGTCCGGCCACGCGTCGACGTCGTTTGCGACCGCCGCCGTACTGCAGGAGCATTTCGGCTGGAAGGTCGGCGTGCCTGCATTTCTCGCGGCCGCCTACACGGGCGCCTCGCGCGTGGTCGCCAATCAGCACTGGACGAGCGACGTCGTCTTCGGCGCCGCAGTTGGCATGGCTTCTGGACGGACGGTGACGCTCCATCTCCGCGACAGCCGTTTCTCGTTCGCTCCGCTCGCTGTCCCAGGAGGCGGTGGCGTCCTCGTCACGGCGTTGAGGCAGCCATGAAGCGGTCCGTGAGTGGGATCGTTCTCGCCGGAGTCCTCGGCGCGGGTCCGTTATGGGCACAGGAACCGACCACCCGCACGGGGGCGATTGAACAGGCGGAGGACGCCAAGGCCGCAAACATGATGCCCGCGGCGCCGGGCAAGGCCGAAGCGTACGTCACCCGTATCTCGGACGTGTTCCTGAGTGGCCAGATGCACTGGCACACATTCTGGCAAAGCGCGTACTCAGGCGGTGGCTTCACGCTCGGCGCCGGCTACACGCGTTACGTCAGCTCGTACAACTTCATCGACGTCCGCGGGAGCTACACGTTCTCGGGCTACAAGCGCATCGAAGGCGAGTTCATCGCGCCCCAGTTGTTCGGGCGGCGCGGGAATCTGTCGGTGCTGGGCGGCTGGCGCGAGGCGACGCAGGTGGGCTTCTACGGGTTCGGGATGACGTCCACCGAAGCCAATCGCGCGAATTACAGCTTCAAGCAGCCGTACGGATCGGCGCGGCTCGAAGTGTTTCCGATGCGGCGCGGCCTCATGTTCCGCGGCGGCCTCGAATCGACGCGATGGGCTCAGAACCCTGGCCAGGGCGATGTGCCGTCGGTCGAAACCGTCTACACCCCGTCGACACTGCCGGGGCTCGACACGTCGCCCGTGTACTTTCACAGTCAGGGCACGGTCGGATTCGACTCGAGGCTGGCGCGCGGCTACGCGCGCCGCGGCGCGTTCTACGGCGTGACCTTCCACGACTTCACGGACACCGACGGGAAGCAGGGGTTCAATCAGGTCGATTACGAAGGCATTCAGCACATTCCCATCCTGCGGGAGACGTGGGTCATCTCGCTGCACGGCCTCGTCCAGAACGCCAGCAGCAAGAACGGGCAGCAGATTCCGTTTTTCATGATGCCGTCGATCGGCGGCGGGTCGGATCTGCGCGCGTACGCCAGCTGGCGCCTGCGCGATCTGAACAGCCTGCTCCTGCAGGCGGAGTGGCGCGTCATCGCGAACCGCTTTCTCGACATGGCGCTGTTCTTCGATGCCGGCAAGGTGGCCGCTCACAGGAGCGATCTCGACTTGAGCGGCATGAAGACCGACTACGGCCTGGGCTTCCGTCTGCACGGCCCGATGGCGACGCCGCTCCGGATCGAATTCACCAAGGGCAGTGAAGGATTCGGCCTCGTACTGGCCGCGTCCGAGGCATTTTGAGGCATTCCATGCGCAGACCAGTCGTCTGGCTGTCGATCGTGATTGCCTTCGCGGCGGCGGCCGCGGGTGTACGGACCGCCGCGCCGCGCTTCTATGACGACGACCCGATCGCGCGGGTGCCGGAGAGCCGCAGCGCGGCCAACGCCAAGCCGCTCAGTATCGAGCTCTTCTTCGAGTACTCCTACAATCTGTTCGTCGTCGCCAACCGACAGCCCTCGAACACCAAGGCGGGCAACGTCAATACCGTCGACGAAGTGCCCGATTCGAGCTGGTTCACCAACCGCATCGGCGTCGAGACTCTGACGCCGGAGCGGATTGCGCGCGGCGTCAACTCCGAGAAGGGGCCGGTGCCTGAAAAGTGGACCTTGCTGCGCGAGAAGTCGGTCGGCACCAATCCAGGCTTCACGGCTCGTGACGCCAACGGCGAGGTGTGGTTCCTTCAATTCGACGCACCGGCGAATCCGGAAGGAAGCACAGGGGCGGTCGAGGTCGCGACGAAACTGTTCTGGGCGCTCGGTTACAACCAGGTCGAAACGTTCATCACCACCTTCGATCCTGCCAAGGCTGACATCGATCCCGACGCGACGGTGAAGCGGCCGTCGGGCGCGAGAACGAAATTTTCACGCGACGACATCAGCCGCGTGCTCGAACGCGCGGCCCGGAATCCGGATGGCACGTACCGCGCGTCGGCTGGCCGCACCCTGCCGGGCAAGATCCTCGGCCCGTTCCGATACACGGGCACGCGCTCGGACGATCCGAACGATCTCGTGGCGCACGAGCACCGGCGCGAGTTGCGTGCGCTGCGGGTGTTCGGCGCGTGGACGAATCTCGTCGATTGGAAAGCCGGCAACACGCTCGATACCCTCGTCGAAGAGAATGGCCGCGCCCTCGTGAAGCATTTCCTGCAGGACGTGGGCTCGACGTTCGGGATGGCCAACAACCCGCACGAGTGGGACATGGGCTTCGAGCACTTCTACGAACCAGATCCAAGCCGTCGACGCTTGTTGACGCTCGGGTTCGATCTGAGTCCGTGGCAGACCGTGCCCTACAAGGAATACCCGTCGATTGGCCTGTTCGAGGGTGACGAGTTCGACCCGACGACGTGGAAGCCACAGACGCCCGTGCAGCCGTACATCGAGCTTCGCGCCGACGACGCGTTCTGGGCGGCGCGCAAGGTGATGCTGTTCACCGACGATCTGATCCGCGCGGCGGTCCACAGCGGTCAGTACAGCGATCCCGCCGCCGAAGCCCATCTCGCCGCGGTGCTCGGCAAGCGGCGCGACAAGATCGGCCGCACGTATCTCCCGGCGGTCAATCCGATCGTCGACCCGAAGATCGACGCCGCGGGGCAGCTGACGTTCGGCAACGCGGCGGTGGATGCGGGATTCGCCGAGAAACCGACCGCGTACCATGCGGCCTGGTTCCGCTTCGACAACGCGACCGGCGCGACGCAGCCGGCTGGCCAGACCGAGAACGCGACGCCGGCCATGGCGATGCCGTCGGCGCTAGCGGCCACGTCGTCCGGCGCTTTCGTTCAGGTGGATGTGACCGCCGACAGCACACAGTATCAATCGTGGAAGGAACCGGCTCGCTTGGTCTTCCGGCGCACCGCCGGAGGCTGGAAGCTGGTCGGCCTCGAGCGGATGCCGAACGCCAAGCCCGCGGTGCCGCCACCCGCGCAGCAGCCGGCCGCAGCAGCAGGCAAGAAATGACCGCGATTCCGGCGCGCACGACCGGCGCTCAGGACGCTCCCGACAAAGGGTGGCTGGAGCGCGTCCTGTCGCCGGTGGCCGACGTGCGCCGTGGCGAGGCTGCCACCACACTCCTCATGATGCTGACAATGCTGCTCGTGCTCGGCGGGTACTACCTGCTGAAGACGGCACGCGAGATCTTCATCCTGAGCGAGGGCGGCGCCGAGGTGAAGAGCTATTCGTCGGCGGGGCAGGCCGTGATGCTCCTGTTCATCGTCCCCGCGTACAGCGCATTCGCCTCGCGCGTGAATCGCACGCAGCTCGTGCAGTGGGTGAACCTGTTCTTCGCGGGCAATCTGGTGCTGTTTCTGGTGGCCCTCCGCGTCGGACTGCCCATCGGCATTCCGTTCTTCCTGTGGCTCGGCATCTTCAACGTCGTGGCGATCGCGCAGTTGTGGGCGTTTGCGGCCGATCTCTTCACCGAGGAGCAGGGCAAGCGGCTTTTCCCGCTCATCGGCGTCGGGAGCAGCCTTGGCGCCTGGATCGGGTCCGAGCGCGCGGGACAGCTCGTCGACCGCTACGGGCCCTCGAGGCTTCTCATCGGCGGCGCCATCTCGCTGGTGCTATGCGTGGGTCTGGTACGGGTAATCGATCGGATCACGCGGCGCGTATCAGCGGCGACACCTGCCAAGACAGCCGACGAGAAGCTTCAGGCAGGCCCCTCGGGCTTCAGCATGATCGCGAGCGATCGCTATCTGATGCTCATCGCCGCGCTCGCGCTGCTTCTCAATGTCGTGAACACATCCGGCGAGTATCTGTACGGCCGGTATGTCGTCAGCACCGCCGAGGCGATGTACGGCGCCGGCCCGGCGAGCGCCGCGGCGCGTCAGCAGTTCATCGGGGAGAGCTACAGCAGCTACTTCGGCGCGATCTCGCTGGTCGGATTCCTTCTGCAGTTGTTCGTCGTCTCGCGGGTGTTCAAGTTCCTCGGCGTCGCTCGATCGCTCTTCGTACATCCCATCGTCGCCCTCACGAGCTACGTGATGATGCTGCGGGCGCCGTCGTTCGAGGCCATCCGCCTGCTCAAGATTGCCGACAACTCGATCAACTACTCCCTCGGCAACACGACGATGCAGGCGCTGTGGCTCCCGACCAGCCGCGAGAAGAAGTTCAAGGCCAAGCAGGCGGTCGACTCGTTCTTCGTGCGCATGGGCGACGTGGTCTCAGCAGGGTTCGTCTACATCGGCGAGCTGGCGGCGCTCGGCGTATCCGCGTTCGCGGCCATCAACGTCGCGGCCGCGTGCCTCTGGCTGGCCGTCGCGACGGGCCTCAGGTCGCAGCTGCACGCGCAGGCCAACCAAAGCGGCAAGGCGGAACTGTGACCGGCGGGAGTGCCAGGCGATGAGCGGCTCCGACGGCGGCGGCCAGGGTCACCCGGCTGTCACGCCGTATCTCAAACCGCAGGAATTTCCGCCCCCGTCGGCGACCGTGAAAGTGGCGTTCGGCGCGGACTCGCGCCGAGGACGATCGCGCACCGTCAACGAAGATCACTATCTGATTCTTCGCCTCGGGCGCCATCAGGAGACGCTGCTGACGAGCCTTCCCGACGACGTCATCGGGACGCGGTTCGACGAATACGGCTACGCGATGGTCGTCGCCGACGGCGTGGGCGGCACAGGCCCCGGCGAAGGCGCCAGCCATCTGGCGATTGCCACGCTCGTCTACCTGGTGCGCCACTTCGGCAGATGGGACCTGCGCGTCGACAACGCGATCGCTCGGGAGATCATGGAGCGCGTCGAACGGTTCTACCGGCACGTCGACAGCACCGTCGTGCACGAGCGCCGAAAGGACGCGGCGCGCGCCAGCCAGACCACGCTGACAGCCGCGTTCAGCGCGGGCCGCGATCTGTTCTTCGCGCACGTCGGACACTCGAGGGCGTACCTCTTCCGCCGAGGCCGTCTGATGCGGCTCACGCGCGACCACACGACGACGGGAGGCCAGCCGGCGACGTCGCCCGCGCGTCTGGTGGACGTGACAGCGGCGGCGCGAGATCTCTCCCACATCCTCACCGACACCATCGGCATGAACGGTTCCACGGGGCCGACGATCGATGTCGAGCACGTCCAGCTCGACGACCACGACCGGGTGCTGGTGTGTACCAATGGCCTGACCGACACGGTCGACGAGCCGATGATGGCGCAAGTCCTGGCCGAGCCTCACGCCCCATCCGTGCAGTGTCAGGCGCTCGTCGACCTTGCGATGGCCCGCGGCGGCGAGGACGACGTGACCGCTTGCGTGGCGTGGTATCGCATTCCTGAATAGGTGGCTGCCCCCGTGGGGAATGTGGCGAACCTGGTGGCGGCGTGCGCGGCGCGACTGAGGCGGTTGTCGCCTTCGGGACGCATCGCGCTCGGCATCGGCGTGGGCGTGGCGCTCGGCCTGTTCCTCGGCGAGCGCACGGCGGTGCTGCAAATCGCCGCCGACGCGTACATCAAGCTCCTGCAGATGACCGTCCTGCCGTACGTGACGATCTCGATCGTCGGCGGGCTGGGCGCGCTCGACGGCGCGCAGGCGCGCGCGCTCGGCATGCGGGTGGGGCTCGTGCTGGTGGCGCTGTGGGCCGTCGCGCTCGGCGCCGTTCTGCTGTTTCCGCTGATGTTCCCGCCGCACCAGAGCGCGTCGTTCTTCAGCACGACGCTCCTGCAGGAGCGCGAGCCGTTCGATTTCCTGGGTCTCTACATCCCCACGAACCCGTTCAATTCGCTCGCGAACAACGTAGTGCCGGCGGTCGTGCTGTTCAGCGTGATCGTCGGGATCGCGCTCATCGGCGTTCCGAACAAGGCGCCGCTTCTGGCGGTGCTCGCTGTCGCCGGCCAGGCTGTGTCGAAGGCGACGACGTTCGTGCTGGCGCTGACACCGTACGGCGTGTTTGCGATCGCCGCTGTCGTGGCCGGCACGCTCGGCCTCGAAGACCTCCAGCGCCTGGAAGCGTACCTCGTCAGCTACGTCGCCATCGCGCTGTTCCTCAGCCTGTGGGTCTTGCCCGGTCTCGTCGCCGCGCTGACACCGGTTCCATATCGCGCACTCCTCTCCCGCACGCGCGAGGCGCTGCTGACGGCGTTCATGACGACGAGCCTGTTCGCGGTGCTGCCGCTCATCACTGAAGAGGCCAAGTCGCTGATGCGCGAGTACACGCGGACGGGGGTGGACGATCCGGCGACGGACGTGATCGTCCCGACGTCGTTCAATTTCCCGCACACCGCGAAGCTGTTGTCGCTCAGTTTCGTGCTCTTCGCCGGGTGGTTTGCCGACGCGCATGTGGCCGTCGCCGACTATCCGCGGTTTGTGGGCACGGGCCTCCTCGTCATGTTCGGCAACGTCAACGCTGCCATTCCGTTCATGCTCGACCTGCTGCGGATCCCGGCCGACACGTTCCGCCTGTTCATCACATCTGGCATCGTGAACGCGCGCTTTGGGACGCTGCTGGCGGCGATGCACACGGCGGCGGTCGCGCTCATCGGCACCTGCGCGGTGGCGGGCACGTTGACCTTCAGCGGCCGAAAGCTGATGCGGTTCGCGATCCTCACGCTCGCGATGACGGCCGGTCTCGTTGTGGCGACGCGCGTCCTGCTGCAGGTGGGCCTCGATCGGCCGTACGACAAGGACGTGCGGTTGACCGAGATGGGGTTGTCGCGCGGGGAGGGAGCCGCGACAGTCATCAGGGATCATCACGCCGGAGGTCCGTCGCCTGCCGGATCGATGCTCGAACGCGTGCGCGACCAGCGCGTCCTTCGGGTCGGCTACTTCGACGACAGCCTCCCCTACGTGTTCTTCAACCGCCGCGACGAGCTCGTCGGTTTCGATGTCGAGATGGCGCTCGAGCTGGCGAAGGATCTCGGGGCCCGCGCCGAGTTCGTCGCCGTCGATCGGGGCGTGCTCGACACGGGGTTCGACGCCGGCGTCTGCGATCTGATCATGTCGGGCGTCGTCGTGACGGCGGATCGGTCGATGCGCGTGCAGTACACCTCGTCATACCTCGATGAGACCGTCGCGTTCATCGTGCCCGACAACCGTCAGGCCGACTTCTCGGAGTGGTCGACCGTGCGCGCTGCCGGGCGCCTGCGTGTGGGCGTGCCCCGCGCGCCGTACTTCATGCAGAAGATTCGCGAGGAGCTGAAGAACGTCGAGATCGTGCCGATCGATCGCATGGACGATCTCTTCGTCCCGCACGATCCGCCGATCGACGCAATGGTCGCCACGGCCGAGCGCGGCTCGGCGTATACGCTGCTCCATCCCGAGTTCTCCGTCGCTGTGCCGAAACCTCGACCGTTCCGGGTGCCGCTGGCGTATGTCGTGGCGGGTCGGGACGCCGCGATGACGGCCATGGTGAACACCTGGATCGAGCTGAAACGGAAGGATGGCACCATCGATCAGCTGTTTGCGCACTGGATTCTGGGGCAGGACAGCAGACCCAGGCCGCCCCGCTGGTCCATCGTCCGCGACGTGCTGCATTGGGAGCGGTAAAGGAGTTGTAACGGGCGTGTAACGTGCGCCAGTGGGCTTGCACCGTCCTCCAGTAAGATCGTGAGCCACGAGACTCCCACCAAGGATTGTGAGTGCCACGCTCCCTGACCGCTGTGACATCGGACGAGCCTGAGGGCATCGTCACCGAGCCCGGAGACGCCGCGAGCGAGCCGACGCCGTTGAAGGCTGTGCCGATGCCCGAGCCTGTGGCGGCCCCACCGCCGCGGCGATCGCGGCGCCCGCGCGCACGCACGGCAGCCGGCCATACACTTCCCGACTCGCTCGAGCGCGTGCTGAAAAACGTGGAGCGCGTTCGCGACGGAAGCGACCGCGACGCCGTGCACGACCTTCGAGTGGCGCTGCGACGATGCCGTGTCGTCGCGACCACATTGGCGGGTCTCGATCCGGATCCGTCCTGGAAGGAACTGCGGCGCGAAGCGCGCCCGCTGTTCCGCGCGCTCGGCGCTCTGCGCGACGTTCAGATTCTCGAAGAGTGGGTGAACGCGCTGACGGCGCTGGACGATCCGCTGCGACAGGAGCTCGTCGACTCGCTGCGGACGCGGACATCGGAACCGCACGCGTCCGCGACGGAAGCGGTCGAGGCGTTCGATCGGAAGGCGTGGAAGCGCCTGGCGCGGCGGCTCTCCGGGCGCGCGGCGATCGTCCGGCCGGGCGGCACCGCGGCGCAGTGCCTCGCGCTCGAACGTCTCACCGAAGTGCGGCGCCTCCATGTGCGCGCCGTTCGCGCCGAAACGGCGCACGACTGGCACCAGCTGCGGATTGCGCTGAAGCGCTTTCGATACGTCGTCGAGAGCCTGTTGCCCGCTCGTTACGCAGCCTGGGAGGCGAGCCTCAAGTCGATTCAGGACGCGCTCGGCAAGCTGCACGATCTTCAGGTGCTCGATGCGTTCGTGCGCGAGACGGCCGGTGCCGAAGGTGCCAAGACGATGGCGCTGCGCGCGACGATCGACGCGGAATGCCTCGCGTGCATCGAGCGATATCGTCGAGAGGCTGACGTGCTGCTCGAGTGGGGAAAAGCGCTGCCGCGCGGCGCACGCGTCGAGGCCGCTGTCGAGGCGCGGTTCCGCGCCACGGCGCGGGCCCTCGATCCCCACCCTGGTCGGACGACGAGCGTCACGCGGCTGGCCCTCGGATTGTTCGACGCGCTTGCCGCGTCGGATGCGGACGAGCGCTTTCACGACGCGCGGGCGCGCGCCATCCTTCGCGGTGCCGGTCATCTGCATCGCGTGCGGCTGCGCGGAGAGCGGCGCGCGAGGCACAAGGCAGCCGCCGACATCGTGCGAGCGTTGTCAGTGCCGGCCGGCTGGAAACTGGCCGAGCTGAAAACCCTGGCGCTCACGGTCAGGTATCACCGTGGAGCGGAGCCCAGCGCCACGCACGAGGAGTTCGCCAGCCTGACGGCCGAGCGTCAGCGGTGCGTGAGCCTTCTCGCCGGCGTGCTGCGCTTTGCGCGAGCTCTGCACAAAGCCGGTGCGAGTCACGTGGATAGCACACCTCAGCCGGATTTCCGGCTGCGCGCGTCCGGCATCGATGACACGCGGAAGAACGCCGCGCGTCTCGCGTCGGGCAAGCACTTGCTGGAAGTCACGCTGGGCCGCGAGATTCCGCTCGAGAAGACCGCTCCCCCCGCTCCCTGACCGTCCTGTCGCGCTGGTACTTCCCTTGCCAAGATGTGCGGCATTCCACACTTATTCCGTTCGTTTTCTTAAAAGCTGGAGGCGCCTGTGACTGCTCGGAGCACTCCTGTCGTGAAGGGTTCAGCGTCGCTGCATGGCAAGCCGACGGCGGCACGGCGTCGCGTCGAGGACTGGATTCAGATTGTGCGCGGTGAGTACCTCGAGATCCCCGGATTACTGCTGACCCGAAGCCAGGTGCAGCGGTTCTGGGGACTCGATGCCGTTTTGTGCGATCAGATCCTGGACGCGTTGACCGGGACGCGCTTCCTGGAGAAGACGCGCGGCGGCGCATTTGTCCGCGCGCATGCCTGACCTGATTTACACCGCGTTTGCATCGTTTACCGGGGTCGTTTGAGGAGCACGGTCGCGCGGGATGCGTCGAAGACGACGATGCCGGTCGCTTCCCAGCCGTCCTGGCCCAGCCCCGCGAGGGCGCGCGCGACGTCCTGGCCTGCCATCAGCGTCACCGTCTGGTATTCCCACGACTGCCGTGTGAGATGAACTGGTAGTGGTGTTGCGGTGGGGAAGCCATGCACGACAACCGGAATCGCGTTCTGCGCGCCGCGGTTGTCCACGAACACGCTCGATCTCGTGAGCTGACCGGGACGGTCGGACGTGCGATCCTGGCCTGGTGCGGCGAGCATGGCGGTGCCCGCGACGAGCGTGGCCGCGAGCGCAAAACAGATGGCAGGCTTCATGTGGACTCCTCGTCAGGCAATCGTCAAAGTGCGAGCGCGATGGCGATGCGGGATGGTACCTGTCCGCGCGCTCGGAGTCACTCCGAGCGCTTGGACCGCTGGTTGGGCTCAGCGACTCGCGCAGGTTCCCTTCATCGCCTTGATGGTGGAGACGAAAAAGTCTTCGACACGGATGTTGCCGGTGCCGGCGAGCCCCTGGCCTCGCGATTCGATGGCGGCTTTCCCCGGGTCTATGGCGCCCGCCTGGGCAGCCACGTTCGCGTTCGGCACGAGGCCGCCGACGATGCGCACCTTCTTGCCTTCGTAGGCGCTGATGTCCTTGCCGGTGAGCAGGTAAGTGATGCCTCGCTTCTGGTCGGTGAGGGAGAACTTCGAGGTACTCCCGTTGGCGGCCTGCACGCAGCCCGCGGCACTGACCGACTGGTTGGAAAGCTTGAGCCCACCCGACGGAGACTGTTGCGACGGTTGGGCGGCGGTGCTCGACGGAGGGGCGTCGCCCTGGGCGCCGAGCGCTGCCGGAAAAGCGGCGACGGCAAGGAGCAGCGCGACAGAACCGGCCAGATGTCTCATGGCAACGACGTGCAACACTTTTGCAATGAGGATGCCCGAGAGTTTTCGGGTATTGTTGAGGGGAGCGCCGCCAGCGCCTAAACGGGAGGCTGTTATGAACCGCACGAGGGTGACGATTGCCGCCGCGCTTCTGGCCGCGTGCGCCATCGCCGCGCCGGCTGCCGCGCAACACGGCAGCGCGCGGGGAGGCGCCGCCGTCGGCCGCGCAGCTCCGCGCACGGCGGTTGCAGCGCCGTACCACGGGTACGGCTACCGGTATCCGTATCCGGTCTACGGCTCGCGCTACTACGGATATCCCTACTACCGCTATCCGTACTACGGGTATCCGTACTACGGCTATCCCGGGTTCAGTGTCGGCGTCGGCTTCGGCGTGGGATTCGGATTCGGCGTCGGCTTCTCGTACGGCTATCCCTATTACGGGTATCCCTACTACGGCTATCCGTACTACGCGTATCCCTACTACCCGTATCCGACGTACGCAGTGCCCGTCCCCACGTACGGACGCGTGCGGATTCAGGGCGCGCCGGTGGATGCGAGCGTGTACGCGGACGGCAACTATGCAGGCGTCGCTGCGGAGTTCGACGGCGGGCCGCTGCACCTCGGTCCGGGCGTCCATCGGATCGACGTGACCAAGCCCGGGATGCAGACGATGTCGATCGACGTGAACATCCAGCCGGGGCAGACGATCACGTATCGGGCGGCATTGCAGGCGCAGCACTAGCTGCGTGAGCGAGTGGTCTGGAGCGACGTGTCAGACGTCGCTCGGGATCGCCTGTGTGTCAGGTTGGCCTCGGGCGACCCAGTCCTTCGCGAGCGTGTAGGTCGCGGCGAGCAGAACAGGGCCGACGAAGAGACCGACCACACCAAACCGGATCAATCCGCCGATCACGCCGGCGATGATCAGCAGCAGCGGCAGCTGCACGCCGCGCCGGATCAGGATCGGGCGTACGACGTTGTCGAGCGCTGCCACGGGAAGGCTCCAAATCAGCAGCGCGGTTGCCCAGCCTCCGCTCCCAGTCCAGTACAGCCAACCCACCGCTGGCAGCAGCACCGGCAGCGGACCGAGCTGGGCCACGCCGAGGATGAATGCGGTCGCGGTCAAGAGGCCGGGATGCGGGATGCCGCTGACCCACAAACCGGCGCCGGCCAGCAGCGACTGGACGAGCGCTGTCAGGATGACGCCGAGCGCGACGCTGCGGATGGCCTGTCCGGCGAGACGGACCGTTCGCTCGCCGGTCTGTCCGCCCAGACGATTGGCAAACGCGAGCGCGCCACGGGCTGCGGTTTCGCCACTACTGTAGAGAATCGTGAGGATCACCACGGTGAGCAGAATCAGCACGATGGTGCTGCCGATGCCGCCTGTTGCCGCGATCGCCCATGCCGCCGCTCTTCGCGCGTACGGTTGGACGGCCGCGGCGAGCGCCTCGGGGCCTCCCGCCGCAATGGCTTGCCAACGCTCGGCCAGCGACCGGCCTACGAGAGGAATGTGCTCGATCCACTCCGGAGGAGGCCCAAGTCCTCGGGCGAGAAAGTCCCTCATCACCGCAGGGCTCCGCTGGGCGGCGTCGAACACGGCGCTGACCGCCAGCACGAACGGGACGATGAAGACCAGCAACACGACGAGAATCATGATGGCGACCGCGAGCCCGCGTTTTCCCCAGGCGAGATGTTGGACGCGGAGCAGCAGAGGCCATGTGGCCACTGCAATCGTCGTGGCCCAGATGATCCCGCTCATGAACGGCAGCAGCGTCGCGGCACTGCCAACCATCAGCACACCGATCACCAGCACGAAGAGGACGACGCGCGTGATGTCAGTCGAGGTCTCTGATTGCATTGATGAGAGCCTACAGGATCGGCCGACGTGACGGCTACCTCGTCACGTCGCTGGACGCTCGTCGCGACCATTCTCGGATCGAGCATGACGTTCATCGATGCGACGGTGGTCAACGTGGCGCTGCCGGCCCTGCAGGAAGACCTGGGCGCCACGATCGCGGAGGTCCAATGGGTGATCGAGGCCTACGCGCTCTTTCTCGGCGCGCTGATTCTGGTCGGCGGCTCGGCCGGCGATCAGTTCGGCCGGAAGCGCACCTTCCTGGTCGGCCTCCTCGGATTCACCGCTGCGTCGATCCTGTGCGGCTTTGCCGGGTCCGCCCAGCTGCTCATCACTGCCCGTGCGCTCCAAGGCGTCGGGGCCGCCTTGCTCGTGCCAGGCAGCCTGGCGATCATCAGCGCCGCGTACGACGCCGACGATCGGGGCGCGGCGATCGGCACGTGGTCGGCGTTCAGCGCCATCACCACGGCCATCGGTCCGGTCGCAGGCGGATGGTTGATCGAGCACCTGAGCTGGCGCGCGGCGTTCTTCCTGAACGTTCCCCTCGCTGCGATCGTCGTCGGTCTGTCGCTCGCCTACATGACCGAAAGCCGCGACACGTCGCGAACGGCCGGCATCGATTGGCGCGGCGCCGCGCTCGCCGTCGTCGGGCTCGGGGGCATCGTGTTCGGCTTGCTCGAATGGCCCGCCCTCGGAGGCGGTCACGCGCTCGTCTGGGGAGCGCTCGCTGTCGGTGCCGTCTCGGTGGCGCTGCTGCCATTCGTCGAACGGCGCGCCGCGAGCGCGATGGTGCCGCTCCCGCTGTTCCGGTCGCGCGCCTTCACGCTGACGAATCTCCTCACACTGCTCCTGTACTCCGCGCTCGGCGTGATTCTGTTCCTCGTGCCGTTGAACCTGATTCAGGTGCAGCACTACAGCGCGACGCAGGCTGGCGCCGCGTTCTTGCCGTTTCCTGTAATCATGTTCGCGCTGTCCCGATGGTCGGGCGGCCTGGCCTCGAGGATCGGCAGCCGTCCGCTGCTGACAGGGGGTCCGCTCGTCGCCGCCATGGGTATCGCGCTTTATTCGCGTCCGGGTATCGGCGGTTCGTACTGGACGACGTTCTTCCCGGCCGTCGTGGTGGTGGGCCTCGGGATGGCGATCGTCGTGGCGCCGCTGACAGCAACCGTCATGGGCGCGGTCGAGACGGAGCACGCTGGCGTCGCGTCCGGCATCAACAACGCAGTGGCTCGAGTAGCGGGTCTGCTGGCCATCGCCGTGTTCGGGGTGGTGCTGACGAGGACGTTCGACGCCCGAGCGACGGCGGCGCTGGATGGTCTCAGGTTGCCCGCCACGGCGAGGGCGGAGATCGATCGCCAGCTGCCGAAGATGGCCGGCGCGGATCTCGCCGCTGCTGCCTCGCTCGACGTCGCGCACCAGACAACCGTGCGGCGCCTCATCGACGAGGCCTTCGTGTCGGCCTTCCGCGTGGTCATGCTCTGCGCGGCGTCGCTGGCGCTCGCCGCCGCTGGCATGACGTGGGTTCTCTTTCCCCAACCCCGGGCGCATGACATGGACGAGGGATCAATGCCGGCGGACAAGATCGAAGCGATCATCCGGCGCTACCTGCAGGCGCATCCGCAAGCGTCGGACTCTGAGGGCGGCATTCACGACTGGTGGCTGGGCGAGTCGGGCAGAACGTACACCCGCGCCGATGTACATGCGGCCATCCAGGGACTGGTCGCCAGCGGTGAGCTGGTCGAGCGCCGGCTGTCGCACGGCCGGTCGATTTACACGAGTGCAGGCAGGCCTCGGTCGCGCCAGCCCTGACGGTCCGTTTAGCGCCGCAAGTGATTCGCAATCGCAGGCGCGACGTCGTCGGGGCGCTCGCGCGCGAACAGGTGACTGTCCTCGTCCAGCTCGAACAGTGTCGCGTGTGGCAGCAACGACGCGAGATGGCGGCCGACAGACGCGAGGATAGCTGCGGCGATAGTCGTGGCGCCAGTCTTGCGGATTGAACGGCGTGAGATCGAGGCCGCCTGACGTGACGGTGAACACGAGATGGCTCACCGACCGCGGGTGAGCCAGCGCGGCGCGCATCGCCAGCACGCCGCCCATCGACTGTGCCACGAGCGCAACCTTGCCGTCGATCCCCTGTTCGACCGTGCGATACAGGTCGTCCCAGCCGTTGATGGCGGCCGACGGCGGCTGGCTGCCGAGCCCGGGTCAGCCGAGCAGTGTCTTCTGCCACTCCGTCGGCAGGCGATCGGCGACAGGCTTCCAGAATTGCGGATCGCCTCCGACACCTGGCATGAACAGGACCTTCATGGCTCTGGTCGTGCGCCGTCGACGAGCGCCCAGATGACGGCGAGATGATGATCGTCGTGCTCCGCGGCGAAGTAGAGATGATCGACCAGGCGCATCGGCTGCTTCAGCCGCGGATGGAGCATCGTTCGCGCGAACGCCTCGGCAGGTAACGCGCCGACACGGTCAAGCAGGCTTGATCGTGCCGCCCGAAATTCAGCGGTGATGTCGTGCACGTCGCGCGCGTTGTGGTTGGCTTCGTCAGTCTTACGATTGCGAAGATCGGCGGCCGTGAGCGTGTCGCTGTCGCGGAGGAAGTCGTCCACGCGTGCGGCCCACAGCGGCTCGAGGTCGAGGAGATGTCCGGCGTTCTCCTGCGCCGACCACTTGTCGCCAGCCTTGCGGGTAAGCATGGCGCGCGGCACACCGCGCAGAATCTCCTCGAGACGCGCCGGAGTGCCGCGCAGCCGGATACAGAGAGTCGGGTACTGCTCGACCGGGAACGTGAAGTCGAACTTGCGTTCGAACCAGACCGGGACGCTGTTCATGCTTCAGTGAGCGTACCCTGATCCGTCCCGCCGCCCTCAGTGGCGTGCGAGCTGGGTAAGCTGAATGAGGTTGCCGCAGGTGTCGTCCAGCATCGCGATGGTCGAGGCCGTCACGTCGGTGGGCGGCATCGTGAACTCGGCCCCGCGGGCCTTGATCCGCTCGTAGTCGCTTCTGACATCGTCAGTGTAGAACATCGCCGCGGGCTGGCTTTGCTGGAAAATCGCCTGCTGATAGGCCTTCGCTGCCGGGCTGTTGTTCAGCGCCAGCTGCAGCTCCGTGCCGTTGGGCTCCTCGGGCGAGGCCACGGTCAGCCAGCGAAACGGGCCGTTGCTGAAATCGGCCTTCTTGGCGAAGCCCAGCACCTCCGTATAGAACCGCAGCGCCTTGTCCTGGTCGTTCACGTATACGCTCGTCACCCTGATTTTCATGTCGTGCTCCTTGTTTCTCCCTGGGCGCGCCTCGTGCGCCTCGCCTGTCACATCGGCGTCGTCTCGTCCGTCACTACAATGACGGACCCAGACGGAGGAATGTGACTGATGCCCTCAACTGAGCGGCTGGCCGAGCAATTCGAAGAGCACCGACCGCACGTCCGGGCGGTGGCGTATCGCATGCTCGGCTCGGTCAGCGAGGCGGAGGACGCGGTCCAGGAAGCCTGGATCCGATTGAGCCGCACGGATGTCAGCGGTGTCGACAACCTGCGGGGATGGCTGACGACGGTTGTGGCGCGTGTGTGCCTGGACATGCTGCGCACGCGGGCGTCGCGCCGGGAAGATCCCTTGGAGGTGCACGTGCCGGATCCGATCATCCGCGCGATCGATCACGGGTCCCGGGGGCCCGAGGCAGACGCCATGCTGGCCGACTCCGTCGGCCTGGCGCTGCTCGTCGTGCTCGAGAAGCTGGAGCCGGCGGAACGGCTGGCGTTCGTACTCCACGATGTGTTCGGGATGACCTTCGAGGAGATCGCGCCCATCGTGGATCGTTCGGTCGTCGCTACGCGCCAGCTTGCGAGCCGCGCGCGCCGGCGGGTTCAGGGCCAGGCGCCGAAATCTGACTCAGATCTCCGAAGGCAGCGTCGCGTCGTCGACGCGTTTCTCGCGGCCGTCCAGGAGGGCAACTTCGAGGCGCTGGTCGAAGTCCTCGATCCGGAGATCGTGCTGCGGGCCGATGGGGGAGCAATGAAGGGCATGTCGCGTCTCGTGCGTGGGGCGCAGGCCGTCGCAGGACAGGCTTCGTCGTTCTCGAAGCTCGGGTTGTCCAGTCAGCTGGTCCTGGTGAATGGCAACATCGGCGTCGTGTCGCGCCTCCCGGACGGGCGACTGTTTTCCGTGATCGGTTTCACGATTGCGGACGGCAAGGTCGTGGAGATGGACATCCTGGCGGATCAGGAACGCCTCAGCCGGCTCGACCTCTCGGATCTCGAGCGCTGAGCCATTGGCGGCGGTCACACTCGTTGTGTTCGTTCCGTCCTCCTTGCGTGGGAGGAACATCATGAACACGCAAGCGCCGGGACAGACGATGGCGGTACCGCCATCGGTCACGATGCCACGGGTCAGGACCGTCATCTATTGGCTTGTGAGCGCGCCGATTCTGCTGGAAACAGCCGTCGGTGCCGAGTGGGACCTCGCGCGCATTCCGTATGTGCGCGACATCTTCGCGCACCTTGGCTATCCGCTGTACCTGCTGACCATCCTCGGAGTCGCCAAGGTGCTCGCCGTGATCGGGCTGGTCGCGCCGCGCGCCCGACGCGTCAAGGAGTGGGCGTATGCAGGCGTCTTCTTCGTCTACATTGGAGCCGCCTGCTCGCATTACGCCATCGGCGACGGCGCCGACAAGATCGCGGCGCCTCTTGTCTTCGCGGCGCTGACATTGGTGTCGTCAGCCCTGTGGGCCCGATCGCTGCGGGACGCGAACGCACGCTGACGCGAGCTGCGGACTATGAACGAGCTGCGGGCTATGAAAAGGACGAACGCGATGACGATGGGTGAAACGGCGTCTCAGGCGATCGACGGACGGATCAAGGAACTCGGAGACTGGCGAGGGAAGACCCTCAGCCGAATGCGCACGCTGATCAAGCAGGCAGACCCGGACGTTGTCGAGGAGTGGAAGTGGGTGTCAGCCACGAAGCCCGGTACGCCGGTCTGGTCCCACGACGGCATCATCTGCACGGGCGAGGCGTACAAGAGCGTCGTGAAGCTGACTTTCGCCAAGGGCGCGCTCCTGAAGGATCCGGCGCGACTCTTCAACTCCAGCCTCGACGGGAATCTCAGGCGCGCCATCGATATCCGGGAAGGCGAGAAGATCGATGAGGCGGCCTTCAAGACGCTCATTCGTGCGGCGGTGACCCTCAATTGCGCGGGGAAGAGCAAGGCCCGTGATTGAGAGCCGACCGAGCGTGACGGCGGAGAGCGTGGCGATGCGCCGCGCGGCGCATCAGGTTCTCGACGTGCCGTCCGTATTTCACGATTCGCTGGCGTTGAGAATCCTGGGGCTTTCGGCAGGCGACGTTCAGCCGGACGAGGGAGAAGGCGCCCGCGTGAATCGCCTGCGCCGGGCATTCATTGCGGCCCGCAGCCGGTATGCGGAAGACGAGCTCGCGCGGCTCGTCGCGAGCGGCGTCGACCAGTACGTCGTTCTGGGCGCCGGTCTCGATACATTTGCATATCGCAATCCTCATCCACACCTGCGCGTGTTCGAGGTCGATCACCCTGCGACCCAGGCGTGGAAACGCGAACGCCTGGCCGCCAGCGTTATCGCTGTTCCCGATTCGCTCGCGTTTGTGCCGATCGACTTCGAACACGAGTCCCTCGACGCGTTGTCGCGAGCGGGATTGAATCGGGGTCGCCCTGCGCTCTTCGGATGGCTCGGCGTCGTGGCGTATCTCGAACTTCCGGCCGTTATCGACACCCTTCGATTCGTCGCATCCGGCGCGCCAGGCACGACGATCGTGTTCGATTACGCCGTTCCGCCTGATCGCCTGACGCCGCCCCAGCGCGCACGCTTCGACGCCGTCGCCGGACGTGTGGCTGCTGTCGGCGAGCCATGGCGAACATTCTTCGAGCCGGCGGAGCTCGAAACGACGCTGCGTCGGATCGGCTTCGGCGATATGGAGGATGTGGACGCGGACGCGCTCAATAGCCGGTATTTCGCGTCTCGCACCGACGGACTGTGCATCGAAGGCATCGGGCGGCTGGCGCGTATAGCCCGAGCGGTCGTCTGAAAGCGACCAAACAGTCGAAGTCGCCTTCGCCAGGCTTCGCCGCCCCCAGGCCAGCGACCCCCACGCCCAATGGCTCAGTAACGTGTTGAATCTACTCGCACTCGGGATTGGCGCGCCTGCTGCACATGCTTGGCCTCAGCCTCATTCGGCCAGACCGGGAACTAAACGGCGCGCCTCCGTGAATCAGGTAAGTGAGTAGAACGTTTTGTCGAGGCCACGCGTCTAAGGATCGACCGCGGCCCTGACATCACACGTGTGTCAACGATGGGGCTTCATCGCGAACGACACCTTGCGTTGTATCGGCGGTAGGTGAGCCAGTCGGGTTTGCCTACTGGGGCGGGACGAGGCCGCGCAGCCACGCGGTCTCGTCCCTAATCGCAATCCGCAGCGACGTGCGGACTGGACTTCGCTGAGTATAGGAGAAGCGCCAGCCTGCATCAGGAGGTTGGCGTGTGGTCCGCCTCAACGGTGTTGGTGTGTGCGCGGGAACGGTGTGGACGACCTCCGAGCGCTCGACACGGCAAACACCCTAATCCTTCAGCCTCCACTCGCCGGTCGCCCGCGTCCTCCCTGGCGTGAAGCGCACAGGCCGAGCTCGCCCCGCTCGGCGGCCGCAGGTCGGCGGTACGCCGACGCAAGCCCGTTGCGTCACGCGCTGGCCCTGGATTCTTGGCCTCACGCTGGTCGTCGTCGCGGCGTATGCGAACAGCCTTCAGGGCCCGTTCGTCGCGGATGATCTTGTGACCATCACCGACAACGCGGCCATTCACGACTGGTCGCACCTCCACGATCTGATCGTGTCGCGCGAGGAAACACCCGTCAGAAGTCGGCCGCTGGTGGCCCTGTCCTTTGCTCTGAATTACACGATTGGGCAAGAGAACGTGCGCGGCTACCACCTGGTGAATGTCGCGGTGCATCTGGCTGTGGCGCTGATGCTATTGACCGTCGTCCGTCAGTTGCTCGAGGTCGAGCGAGTACGTGATCGCGTTGGCCCGCCTGCCATGCCGATTGCCTTTGCCGTTGCCGTCCTCTGGGCGGTGCATCCGCTGAATACCGAAGCCGTCGATTACCTCACGCAGCGCACGGAGAGCCTCATGGCGTTCTTCTATCTCGTGGTTGTCTCTGCCAGCGTGCGCGTCATGCGGCGGGCCGGCGCGAGGTGGACCGCTGTGGCTGTCGCGTGCTGCGCGGCCGGGATGGCCTGCAAAGAGTCGATGGTCACGGCGCCGGTGGCCGTGCTGCTCATCGATCGCCTGCTCGTCTCGGAATCGCTCGCGGACGCGCTCCGGCGACGCTGGCGTCTCTATGCGGGTCTCGCTTCCACGTGGCTCCTGTTGACGATGCTCGTGGCACAGGCACCACCCACGCGCTCCGCAGGTTTTACGTCGGCGGAACGCAGCTGGACATACCTCCTGAATCAGTCGGTGATGGTGCTCCGTTATGTGCGCCTCACGCTGTGGCCGACCTTCCTGGTCGCCAATTACGGTTGGCCGGTGGCGCTTCAGCTGAGCGACGTGTGGCTGCAAGCGGTCGTCGTGCTGGGCCTCCTCATGGCGACGCTGTGGGCGTTGTGGAAATGGCCATTCGCAGGGTTCGTCGGCGCGTGGTTCTTTGTGACGCTCGCGCCAACGTCAAGTGTGATGCCCATTGCGACGGAGGTCGGTGCGGAGCGCCGCATGTACGTGCCGTCGATGGCGCTGATCGGAGGCGCCGTCATCGCGATCGTCCTTCTGGCGGATTCTGTCGCGGCACATCACGGCCGTTTCAAACGAGGGATGCCGATGCTCGAGTGGACGGTGCTGGCTGCACTCGTCCTCGCGTTGTGTGCGGGCACGGTCCTTCGCAACCGCGAGTACCAGTCGCCGCTCGTTCTGGCGCAAACGTCGGTGGACCGATGGCCGTCGAGCGTGGGGGAACATGTCCTCGGCACGGAGTGGCTGTCCGCGGGGAACAGGCCCGAAGCCCGTCGGCACTTTCAGCGGGCAGTTCCCGGCGCGCCACGCGCGTATTACAGCCTGGGGGCGGTCGAGGCCGATGATGGCCAGTGGGACCTGGCGATTCGTGATTTTCAGACGTTTCTCGCGGCGGAGCCGCTGCTCTACGAAGCGATTTCCGCCCGCTTGTATCTGGCACAAGCCTTCGAACACACCGGCCAGTGGCAGGCCGCGATCGACCAGTGTCGTCTGGTGCTCACGATGCATCCCTCGCGCGAGGCGGCGCTCAACGCGCAGCTGTTCTTCGCAGAGGGGCTGCGCGGGCAGCAACACTTCGAGGCCGCCCTGGAACAATACGCGGCGTACATGCGGTCGCGGCCCGGCGACGTTCGTGGCGCCAATGGGTTAGGCATCAGTCTTGTCGGCCTCAATCGTGTCTCGGAGGCAGCGCCGTGGTTCAGCCGCGCCGCCGACCTCGCGCCGATGGACGACGCCGTGCTGCGGAATGCCGCCATGGCACTCCTTGAAATCGGCCGTGTGGACGACGCGGCTCTGTACGCCGAACGCGCCGTCCACGTGCGTCCGGATAATGCTGCGTCGCACGACGTGTGGGGACAAGTCCTCCTGCAGCAACACAAGGTCCAAGCGGCCGCCGAGCAATTTCACGTCGCACTCAATCTGAATCCAGCCGACTTGGACATTCGTGCGCATCTCAACGATGTTCGAAGACGAACTGTGCGGTAGGCCAGGAACTCGGGGAAGAGGTGGGGCGACCCTTCGACTCGCTCAGGATCGCCCCGTGGAATGTCGATCGGGGCGACTGGATTCGAACCAGCGACCCCCTGCGCCCAAGGCAGGTGCGCTACCAGGCTGCGCTACGCCCCGACTCAGCCGTCGATCTTATCACCCGTCGCCGCTGGCCGGTCCCGCGTTTGAATCGCGAACGTCAGCGCC
>Ga0066903_100000701_pt1 | contig 22170 bp, 15 predicted proteins | sample PanSoiMetaGPlot1_FD_67491 | JGI IMG/M metagenome (GOLD analysis project Ga0066903, IMG submission 67491) | Tropical forest soil microbial communities from Panama analyzed to predict greenhouse gas emissions - Panama Soil - Plot 1 (version 2) | ecosystem: Environmental > Terrestrial > Soil >... | reverse complement strand
TCAGCGAACGGCTGCAGGGCAGCCCGCAGAACGTGCTGAAAGAACAGTATTCAGCGCTCGAAGAGGCGCGAGCCGACCTCGTGGCCCTCTATTTCATACCCGACGACAAGCTCGTCGAACTGGGCCTGATGACGAGTGGCGAGCGCGACGACGTGGTCCGCGCCGAGTACGAGGGCTACACGCGCAATGCGCTCGTGCAACTGCGGCGCGTCAGGCATGGCACCCAGATCGAAGAAGACCACATGCGGAACCGTCAGATGATCGTGTACTGGCTGATGGCGCATACGAAGGCAATCGAGGTCCGCAAGCGCGATGGAAAGACGTACTACGTTCTGACCGACGTGTCGGCATTTCGCGAAGGCGTGGGCCGCCTGCTCGCTGAAGTGCAGCACATCAAGTCCGAGGGCGACTACGCCGGCGCGAAGAAGCTGTTCGAGGATTACGGCGTGCACTTCGATGCTCGTCTGCGCGACGAAGTCGTCGAGCGGGTGGATCGGCTGCATCTGCCCTCGTACACCGGATTCGTCATGCCAAAGCTGGAGGCTGTGAAAAACGGCGCCGGTGACATCACGGACGTGAAAATCTCGTACCCGCACGACCTCACGGTCCAGATGCTGGAGTACTCAGCGGCCACCCGCCGCCTGCGGCCCTAGGCGCCGCTCACTCGCGTCACCCGGGCGTCATGTTTTCGGACCGTTTCCCGTCGGAGCTTTCGTTCAACCGGTTCACGCAGGCGATCCGCGCTGCCCGCGCGGTCGGGCGGACGCTCGTCGATCTGACAGAATCGAATCCGACGCGCTGTGCTTTCGAGTACCCGGCGAACCTGCTCGACCCGCTTTCCGACTCGCGCGGCCTCCTTTACGATCCTCAGCCGCTCGGCATGCCGGCGGCGCGCGCGGCGGTGGCCGACGAGTACTGCCGGCGCGGGCAGCGTGTCGCACCAGAGCACATCGTCCTCACGACGAGCACGAGTGAGGCGTACTCGATCCTGTTCAAGCTGCTGGCGGGCCCTGACGACGACGTGCTCGTCCCCAGACCCAGTTATCCGCTGTTCGATCATCTCGCGCGGTTCGACGCGGTTCGCGTCGGCTCATACGACCTCGATGAGGCTGGCGCGTGGTCGATCGACATGGACAGCCTCGAGCGCGCGCTGACACCCCGCACGCGCGCTGTCCTGCTGGTCAGCCCCAACAATCCGACTGGCTCGTTCGTCACCCAGGAGGCATTCGATCGTCTGATGGCCACGTGCGCGGCGCGTGACATCGCGATCATCGCGGACGAAGTGTTCGCCGACTACGAGCTGACTCCCGGCAGCGCTCGAGTGGCTGCGCGACCGGCCGAATGCTGCGAAGGCCTCGCATTCGCGCTCGGCGGATTATCCAAGGCGGCAGGGCTTCCTCAGATCAAGCTCGCGTGGATCGCGGTCGGAGGTGCTCCCCATCTTCGTGACGCCGCACTCGAGCGGCTGGAGCTCCTCTGCGACACGTACTTGTCGGTGTCGACGCCGACACAGGTGGCCGCGCCCGTCCTGATAAAGGCCGGCGCAGCTGTTCGAGCGCAGGTACAGGCGCGGGTCGCGGCGAACTACCACGAAGCGTTGTCACAAGCAGGCACCGATGGCCCGTGCCGCGTCCTGAATGCCGAAGGCGGCTGGTACGTTGTCGTGAGGCTGCCCTCGCTCGGCTCCGAGGAGGAACTCGTCGTAGACCTGGTCGAACAGGAAGGCGTCGTGGTGCATCCCGGTTACTTCTTCGATTTTCCACGGGAATCGTACGTCATCCTCAGCCTCTTGCCGACGGCCCAGGTATTCGCCGAAGGCTTCGGCCGGATCCTGCGCCGCTTCGAGGCGGCCGGCGCGCGTTCATGAACGGCACGTCCCAACGCCGACGGTCGGGGCTGCTGATTCCCCTGTTCTCGTTCCCGACGACGACGAGTTGGGGCATCGGCGACATCGGCGACGTGCCGGCGATGACAGCCTGGCTCGCGGGAGCCGGACAGCGCGTCCTCCAGCTCCTCCCGATCAACGAGATGGCGCCGGGTCAGCAGTCGCCGTACTCGGCGATCAGCGCCATGGCAATCGATCCGATCTTCATCGATCTGCGGACGCTGCTGGATTTTCAGGCGATCGGCGGCGAGGCGTCGCTCGCGGCCGATCTGCGCGATCGGCTGGCGTACGCCCGACGATCGGAGACGGTCGATCACGTCGCGGTGCGATCGGTGAAGAAGCAGGCGCTGCTGTCGGCGTTCGTGCGGTTCCACGACGAGGAGTGGTGCCGCGGCTCAGATCGGGCGAAGGCATTCAACATGTTCGTGGCGGAGCAGGCGTGGTGGATCGAGGACTATTCGACGTTCCGCGCGGTTCACGCGGCCGAGGGCGAGCGCCCGTGGATCGAGTGGCCCGAGTCGCTCCGCCGCCGCGACCCCGAAGCGATTGCCACCGCGCGCCGCGAGCTCGCGCGCGACGTGTTGCTGTTCAAGTACCTGCAGTGGATCGCGCACGAGCAATGGCATGAGGCGCGCGCGCATACGCACGGCGTCGAGCTGTTCGGCGATTTGCCGTTCATGGTCGACGGAGACAGCGCCGACGTCTGGGCGCGGCAATCGTTATTCCACCTGGACGTGTCGCTCGGCGTCCCGCCCGACGCGTTCAGCGCTACCGGCCAGGACTGGGGCATGCCGGTGTACCGCTGGGATGCCATGGCCGCGGAAGATTTCAGATGGCTTCGCGAGCGCGCCCGGCGCAGCTGCGATCTGTACGATGGCTATCGCATCGATCACCTGGTCGGCTTCTACCGCACATATGGTCGCCCACGGGACGGTGGCGAACCGTTTTTCACGCCTGCCGACGAGCCTTCGCAGGAACGGCTCGGTGAACGGCTGCTGGCGATCTTCCGCGAGCCGGGCGCCGAGATCATCGCCGAGGACCTTGGCACCGTTCCCGACTTCGTGCGCGACTCGCTCGCCCATTTGGGAGTGCCCGGGTTCCGCGTATTTCGTTGGGAGCGCCACTGGCACACCGAGGGCCAGCCCTTCCGAGACCCGCGTGAATATCCGTCGATCTCCGTGGCGACCTCGGGCACGCACGACACCGAGACCATGGCAGTCTGGTGGGAAGGTGCAACGGCTGAGGAGCGGGACGGCGTGCGTGCGATTGAAGCGATACAGGCCACGGCAAGGCGTCGCGGCGCCAGCGACGCCGTTGCGTCCGACGAGTGGAGCGATGAAGTGCGCGACCTGTTCCTCGAGGTTCTGTTCGGTTCGGGATCCGATCTGCTGCTGCTGCCCGTTCAGGACGTGTTCGGCTGGCGGACGCGCATCAACGAACCAGCGACCGTGACCGCCGACAACTGGACGTTCCGTCTCCCATGGGCTGCGGATGAGCTCGATCGATCGCATCAGGCGCGGGCCAGTCAGGCGGCGCTGCGCGTGTGGGCCGAGCACTACGATCGGCTTCCGCGCACGCCATGACGCGGCACGTCATGATTCACGACACCATCGGGCAATATCGTCCCGCTGTTCTGTCCCGAGTGCACATGGCCGATGGCCTTTGTCCACGTCCGATCGGGTGTCATGGCTGGCCTAGGTTTGGCAGGCTGACGGTTCGTGGACGCCTTTCCCAGGTACACGCGCACTTATTCTGTCGCTGACCTCAAGCGAAGCGGCGTGACGCTCGCCGCCCAGGAGGCCATCGCGATCGTGCAGAAGTTGATTCACGACCGCGTCAGCTCAGCCGCATCTCCCCCGTACGGTCCCCCGACCATCGAGAACGTCGAGCTCGGCCAGGACGGAAGCGTGACGTGCCGCGCTTGCGAAATCACGCCGGCCGTGGCCGAAGCGGCGATCCTGCTGCAGACGCTGCTCCCCCCTGGCGCGCCCTTGCCCGGCGGGTTGCGCTACGCCCTGGCGCGCGCGCTCCACGAGGTGGACGCGCCGCCGTTCGATTCGCTCAACGATTTTTCATCGACCCTGTCTCGCTACGAGCGTGGCGACCGAACAGCGATCGTGCGGCGGCTTGTCCGGCGGGCGATGGCGCCGGCGGCGTCACGCACCCTGGCCCACGGCGAGCGGCGTCGGGCGTCTCAGGCCATCGTCGACGTGCGCCGGCGTTTGCGCGACGCCGACCGCGCGCGGTACGAGCAGCAATCGCTCGTCGGCTTCGCGCCGAAAAGGGGCACGCAGCTGGGCGCGGTGTGGCGCACCAGCATGGCCGTGGCGGTCGTCGTCGCGATGCTGGTTGGCGCCGTCTCGGTTTTGGCGCTCTTCAGCGGATCGCCTGCTACGGCAGTGCCCCAACTGCCTTCCGTAAACGCGTCGATTCAGCGTGACATTCAGCTGCCGTCCGAGAGGGTTGCCCCTCCCGTCGCCAGGCGCACGGCGATCGCTCGTACGGGTACTCGCGACGCTCGCCGTCCGGCCGCGCGTCCCCAATCGCAAACACGCGGATGGTCCAGCATCTTTCACATCAAACTGGTGGACGATTTCTCGAAACGGGGACGGCACTAAGGCCTGCAGGCGGTCGCATATACTTCAACGTATGGCGACCGTGCGACCGTTTCGCGCGATGCGGCCGAATCCGGCCGACGCCGCCCGCATCGCGTCGCCGCCCTACGACGTCGTCACGACGGCCGAGGCGCGCGCGCAGGCCGCCGGCAATCCGCTCAGTTTCCTCCATGTGTCGCGCGCCGAAATCGACCTGCCGGTCGACACCGATCCGTTTGCCGATGCGGTCTACGATCGTGCGATCGACAACTTCGATCGCCTGAAGCCTCGACTCGTCGTCGAGACGGAGGCGTCGCTGTACGTCTACGAAATCGAGATGGACGGACATCGGCAGACCGGCCTCGCCGGGTGCTACGCGCTCGACGAATACGATCGCGACGTGGTGAAGAAGCACGAGCGAACCCGACGAGACAAGGAAGACGACCGCACGCGCCACATGCTCGCGCTCGGCGCGCAGACCGGTCCGGTGTTTCTGACGTACCGCGCCTCGGAGGCCATCAGCCGACTGACGGCCGAGGCGTCGCGCGACACGCCGCTGTTCGACCTGCAGGCGACTGGTGCCCGCCATCGACTCTGGCGCGCGAGTGGACCGATGGCGGCCGGCCTCGTGAGCGCGATGGCGAGCGTGCCATCCCTGTACATCGCCGACGGTCACCACCGCGCGGCCAGTGCGGCGCGCGCCCGCGCCGACATTCGCGATCGCAGCATCACCCGCACGTCGCTCGGCGATGGGGCCGACTACACCACGTTCCTGGGTGTTGCGTTTCCCGACTCGGAGGTCCGGATCCTCGCCTACAACAGGGCGGTCTCGGATCTGGGGCGCCATACGCCGGCGTCGTTCATGGAGGCCGTTCGCGGCCGGTTCGATGTCGAAGCAGGCTCCTCGGTGCCGCGCACGCGCGGTGAGATTGCCATGCTGGTCGACGGGGCGTGGTACACGATCCGGCCGCGCGCGGGCTCGGCGGCCGCTGGCGCGCCGCCGCTCGACGTCACGCTCCTCGAGCGCGAGCTCCTGGCGCCGATCCTCGACGTGACCGATATCCGCACCGACAAGCGGATCGAATTCGTCGGAGGTGCGCGCGGGGTTGGACCGCTCGAAGATCGCGTCGCAACAGGGCAGGCGGCCGTGGCGTTTTCGCTGTTCCCCGTCAGCGTGGCCGATTTGATGGCGGTCTGCGATGCCGGCGGCATCATGCCCCCGAAAAGTACCTGGTTCGAGCCCAAGCTCTGCGACGGGCTCTTGACTCATCTGATCTGAGCGATTCCCACATCCGCGATGCCGACTGTTCACCGCGTCTTCAACTTCGCCGCCGGCCCCGCCGTCATGCCGGTTCCCGTGCTCGAACGGATCCAGCGCGATCTGCTGGCGCTGCCCGGCGTGGGCATGTCCATCCTCGAGATCAGCCATCGATCGACGATCTTCGAGGCGATTCTGGCGGAGGCGGAGGCCGACCTTAGAACGGTCGGCGGCATTCCCGACAACTATCGCGTGCTGTTCGTGCAGGGCGGCGCCAGCCAGCAGTTTTCGATGGTGCCGATGAACCTGCTGGCGGCCGGTTCGACCGCCGACTACATCGATACCGGATCGTGGGCCGTGAAGGCGATGCACGAAGCCAGGAAAGTGGGCGTCGTTCACGTCGCCGCGACGACCGAGCGGGATCGCTACGCGCGCATTCCTCGTCACGAGGAGCTGACGCTGACTCCGGGCGCCGCGTACGTCCACATGACGTCGAACAACACGATCGAAGGCACCGAATGGCGTGCACTGCCCGCCGTCGGGGATGCGCCGCTCGTTAGCGACGCGTCATCGGATATCTTCAGCCGGCCCGTGGAGGTGGCGCGTCACGCGCTGATCTACGCTGGAGCGCAGAAGAATCTCGGACCCGCCGGTGTGACGCTCGTCATCATTCGCGACGATCTCGTCGCACGCGCCGCCGCGCGAAAGGCCACGCTGCCGACGATGATGAACTATGCGACGTTTGCAGAGAGCCGATCGCTCTACAACACCCCGCCGGTGTTCGCCGTGTACGCGGTCGGCCTCGTGATGAAATGGCTCATCGCCGAAGGCGGCCTGCGGGCGATCGACGCGGCCAACGCGCGCAAGGCCGCGAAGCTGTACGCGGAAATCGACCGCACCGGGTTCTATCGCGGCACCGCCCACGCGGACAGCCGGTCGCGGATGAACGTGACGTTCCGGCTCGCGACGGCCGAGCTCGAGGAGCGGTTCGTTGCTGAGTCGACCGCAGCCGGCCTGGACGGCCTCCAGGGCCACCGCGCCGTCGGCGGGATGCGGGCCTCCCTCTACAACGCCTTCCCCGAAGCCGGTGTGGATGCGCTCGTCGCGTTCATGGGGGAATTCGAGCGGCGCCACGGCTGATTGCGGGCCAAACCGTGCAGAACAGGCCGAAATCCTGCGCCAGCGCGTTTGTTCGGCTCCTTCCACGCATGTTACAATCGTGCGTTTTACCAGGGCGACCCCTGCCAATCTGACGGTTCCCATTTCGGTTGCGTCTGTGGAGGGTAACGGAGTGCTTTCTTCGCTCGTTGTATGTCTTCTCGCTTCGGCCGTTCTCATCCAAATCGCCGTGTTCAGCACGACCATCTATCTCCACAGGACAGCGACGCACAAGGCGCTCGACATGCATCCGGCGGTCGAATGGATGTTCAAATTCGCATTGTGGTTGACGACCGGCCTCTCGACCCGCGAATGGGTGGCCGTGCACCGCAAGCATCACGCTTTCACTGACGAAGAAGGGGATCCGCACAGTCCGGCGCTCGAGGGCTTCTGGCGCGTTCAGCTCGGCAACGTCTTCTACTACATGCGCGAAGTGCGGCGCACCGACGTCGTTGAACGCTACGCGCGTGACATCGAGGACGGCTTCTGGGACAAGTACGTGTTCAGCCAGGGGCTGCTGGGTCTCTTGATTGGCACGGCGTCGCTGTGCGCGCTGATTGGCGTCTGGTGGGGCCTCCTGGCGGCGGGCATTCACGCCATCATGTATGTGTTCGTTCTCTCCTCCTCGATCAACGGCCTCTGCCATCACGTCGGCTACAAGAACTTCAACAACACCGCCACGAACATCCGGTTCCTCGCCATCCTCACTGGCGGGGAAGGCCTGCACAACAATCACCACGAGTACCCGCGCAGCCCGAAGTTCAGCTGGCGCAAGACCGAGTTCGATCCAGCGTGGCCGATCATCCGGCTGCTGATTGCGCTGGGGCTGGCCAAACCGTCCAAGACGATCGCCGAGATCGCGGCCGCCTAGCGGGCGCCTCAGGATTCAGGCGCCGCGCGGAACCGACGGCGCCGCCGCCGTCGTCGTCGCGGCGGGCGCTGCCCTTCATTGCCGGTGTCTTCGGCCTGGGGCTGCGCGAGGTACGAGCGCCATTCGTCGACGAGCCTTGGGGCGTCGCCGTGCACTTCCATCCAGGTGAGCGCGTCCTTGAACACGTTTCGGTGGGCCAGCGCCCGGCGGGCGCGCGGGCTCGCACCCGTGTCGCGCAGCCGTCTTTGTAGTCCCATAATCTGACGCAGCCGCTCCACGTCGCGCCGCGCGACTGGCAGCTCGCCCAGGCGTGGCACGGGCGTGCGCCGTTTCCGATCGTCGGCGGGCGGGTCGTCGTCGGCTGGCGTCGGCCGGTTGGGATGCAGCGGGATCCCGAGCGGGACGAGCAGCGTGCCGAGCAGGATCGGGTTGGTGAGCGCATCGGGCGTCGACGCGAACTGTCGCCGGAAGGCATCGAGCGCCGCGAGCGATCGCCAGAGCGACTGCGCGGCGCCCCGATGGAGCTCCGGAGCGATCGGTTCGAGCAGGCCGACATCGGCCAGCCAGCGGAAGGTCTTCTCCGACGAGCCGGCGCGTAGAATCTTGTACAGCTCCTCGAGCAGGCGAGGCGCCGAGCTCCGCGCAATCTCGTGACGGTGGCGGCGGATCGAGTCCTCCAGCGCCGAATCGAGCGAGAAGTCGAGCCGCGATGCCAGTGCGATCGCGCGCAGCATGCGAACGGGATCTTCCTTCAGGCGGACGTCGGGGTCGCCGATCGATCGCACGACGCCCGCGCCGAGATCGTCGAGCCCGCCGACGTAGTCGATGATCGAGAACGTCGCGATGTCGTAGAACAGCGCGTTGATCGTAAAGTCGCGGCGGAACGCATCCTGTTCGGGTGTGCCGAACGTGTTGTCGTGATGAATCAGGTGCTCGCCTTCAGCCGTCGACGGATCGGGGGCCGGCACGCCGTCCTGGACGACTTCCTCTCCTGGTTCGACCTGGCGGCGGAACGTGGCCACCTCGATCACCTTGGGTCCGAACCGTACATGAGCGAGCCGGAACCGACGTCCGATGATCCAGCAGTTGCGAAACAACTTCTTGACCTGGTAGGGATGCGCCGACGTGCCGATGTCGAAGTCCTTCGGCTTGCGGCCGAGCAGCAGGTCGCGCACGCTGCCACCGACCAGATAGGCAATGTGCTCGTATTGACGCAGCCGATACAGCACTTTCAGCGCATCGGGATCGACGTCGCGGCGAGAGAGAGGGTGATTGGCGCGCGGAATGATCCGCGGTTCGACCATCGGGCGGCATTGTACCAAACGGGAGAAATACAGCCGCTAAATATCTGCTTATCAACGCGTTAGAGCCAATGCCCTCGTGTGCTAGCATGCGGGGATGCGCCTGCCGGTCGTCCTGATCGTTGGCCTGTTGGCGGCGGCACCGGCCCTGGCGGCCGACGACCCCCTGGCGCGTGCCCGTCAGTTGTACAACCAGGGGCAGTTCCTTCCCGCCATCAACGAAGCCGAGCGCGCGCGTCTGCTGACCGGGCGCGCCGACAGCGCAGACCTGATCATTGCCCGCGCCTATCTCGAACGATTCCGGGAGAGCGGCGCGTCCGACGATCTGACCAACGCCCGCGAGCGGCTGCGACGGCTCGATCCCACCCGGCTCGGGCCGGCCGAACGCGACGAGTTCCTCATCGGCGTCGGCGAAACGCTCTATTTCGACAACGCCTTCGGCGCCGCCGCGTCGCTGTTTGCCTCGATCGTCGATCGCCCTGATCCGCTGGCGCCCGACGCGCGCGAGCGCACGCTCGACTGGTGGGCGACGTCCATCGATCGCGACGCGCGCGCCCGCCCCGAAACCGACCGCGAGACGATGTTCGCACGCCTGCATGATCGAATGCGGGATGAGATGGCGGCGCGCCCGACGAGCTCGGTTGCGGCGTACTGGCTGGCAGCGTCAGCGCGTTCGCAAGGGGAGTTGCAGGAAGCGTGGGACGCGGTACAGGCCGGGTGGGTGCGATCGGTGCTGGCCGCCGATCACGGCGAGGCGCTGCGCACGGACCTCGACGACCTGATGCAGCGCGCGATCATTCCTGAGCGCGCGCGCGCCCTCGGCCAGCCGGTCGAAGCGCTTCGCCTCGAGTGGGAACGGTTCAAGGAAAAATGGAAGAGGGGATAGGCGCTTACCCCTTCGCCTCTTTCCAGTTCTCTCCAATCCCGATATCCACTGTCAACGGCACCTTGAGGTCAGCGGCCGACTGCATCCGTTCGCGGACAAGGGCAGCCACCTCGTCGGCCGCCTCGCGTCGAACCTCGAAGAGCAGCTCGTCGTGCACCGTCAGGATCATCCGGCCGGCGTCCATCGAGCCGAGCGAGGCATGCACGTCGACCATCGCGCGCTTCATGATGTCGGCTGCAGTCCCCTGGATGGGCAGGTTCACGGCGACGCGCTCGGCGGCCGATCGACGCTGGAAATCGCGGCTCGTGAGGTCGGCCACGAGCCGGCGCCGCCCGTACATCGTCTTGACGACGCCGGTGGCGCGCGCCTCGTCGAGGGTGCGGTCGATGAACGAGCGTACGCGGGGAAATCCGGCGAAGTAGGCGTCGATGAACGCTTGAGCCGCCTGCGGCGTCACGCCGATGTCCTTGGCCAGCGTGAACGCCGTCTTGCCGTACAGCAGCGCGTAGTTGATGATCTTCGCCCGCCGCCGGAGCTCGTGCTTGCCCAGACCGCTGTTGGCGCCGAACACCTTCATCGCCGTTCGATCGTGAATGTCCTCGTCCCGCAAAAACGCCTCGATCAGCGTCTCGTCCTCCGCCAGGTGCGCAAGCACGCGGAGCTCGATCTGCGAGTAGTCGGCGGAGATCAAGAGGTGGCCTGGTTCGGCGACGAAGGCGCGCCGAATTTCACGTCCGACGTCGGTGCGGATTGGAATGTTCTGCAGGTTCGGGTCGCTGCTGCTCAGACGTCCTGTCGCGGCAACGGCCTGGTTGAAGCAGGTGTGCACGCGGCCCGTCGACGGGTTGACCAGCTGCGGCAGCGCGTCGATGTAGGTACTCTTCAGCTTCTGCAGCGCCCGCCATTCGAGGATGAGCCGCGGCAGCTCGTGGGCGAGCGCAAGCTCTTCGAGCACCTCAACGGCGGTCGACGCTGAGCGCGTGGTCCCTGTTCGCTTGAGGATCGGCAGCTGGAGCTTGTCGAAGAGAATCTCCGACAGCTGTTTCGGCGAGTTGATGTTGAACTCCGTGCCCGCCAGCTCGTAGATCTGCGTCGTGCGCGCCGATAGCTCCTGTTCGATATGCTGCGACTGTGCGGCCAGCGCCGGCGCGTCGATGTGCACGCCAGCCTGCTCCAGCGTCACCAGCACCGGGATGAGCGGCAGCTCGAGCGTGCGGTACACGTCCTCGAGCTGTTGCGTCCGCAGAAGGTTCTCGAAGAGCGGCGCCAGCTGGCCGGCGAGATCGGCCCGTTCGCACGCAAAGTCGACGGCGGCTTCGATCGGGATGTCAGCCAGCGAGACGGCCTTCACGCCGCGGCCGCAGAGGTCTTCCTCGGCAATTGCCTTGTACGCGGTGTGTTCCAGCGCGAGGTCCTCGAGCCGATGCTCGGATCGCGTGGCGTCGACCAGGTAGCTGGCGATCATTGTGTCGAGGTCGAGTCCGTCAAGCGGGACGCCGTGGCGCTGCAGCACGATGGCACCGAACTTCAGGTCGTGGCCCACTTTCTTGATGGCCGGGTTCTCCAGGACCTGCCCGAGTTCGGCCAGCGCATCGGCGAGCGGCAGCGCGGCCGTCTCGCTCAGCGCCTGATGCCCGATCGGCACGTACTGGGCCTCGCGCGGCGCCGCCGAGAACGCGAGCCCCACAATCGACGCGCGCATCGCCGACGGCACATCCGTCAGCACGCGAAACGCGAATCGGCCGGCCGTGCACAGGTTCTGCGCGAGTTCGCGGACCGCTTCGCGCGTGTTGGCCACGCGATACGTCTTGGCAATCGTCGTGGCGGTCGGTGCGTATTCCTTGGCCAGCGACCGGAATCCGAGCTCATTGAAAATCTCGAAGGAACGCTCGCGCGACCCGCCTCGGTAGCGCAGCGCCTCGGCGTCGAACGTGACTGGAACGTCGACGTGAATCTTCGCCAGCAGCCGACTCTGGCGCGCGGGCTCGATATTCGCCAGCAGCGGCTCGCGGTAGCGCTTCTGAGGCACCTCGCCTGCATGCGCGATGAGGTGCTCGAGCGATCCGTGGACGGCAATGAGCTCGCGCGCGCCCTTTTCGCCGATGCCGGGCACGCCTTTGATGTTGTCGATCGTGTCGCCCATCAGCGCCAGCACGTCCACGACCTGCTCGGGGAAGACGCCGAACTTCTCCTTGACCGCCGCCGCGTCGTACCAGGTGCCTTCTTCCTTCGGGTTGAACACGCGGAGCCCGTCGCCCACGAGCTGAAAGAAGTCCTTGTCGCCGGTGACGATCGCGACGTCGAAGCCGGCGGCGATCGCCTGGGTCGCCAGCGTGCCGATCACGTCGTCGGCTTCGTAGCGCTCGGAGGTCAGGATCGGCACGCCGAGCGCCTCGCAGGCAGCGTGCACCATCGGAATCTGCACGGCGAGCTCGTCGGGCATCGGCGTCCGGTTCGCCTTGTAGTCGGAGACGAGATCGTCGCGGAAGGTGCGTCCCGGCAGATCGAACGATGCGCCGATGTATTCCGGCGTGTGCTCGTTGAGCAGCTTGCGCAGCATCGTGACGAAGATGTAGACCGCGTTGGTGGGACGGCCCTGCGCGTTGCGAAGAAGACCGCCTTCGGCGGTGCGCACCGGCGCGTGAAACGCGCGGTACATCTGCGAGCTGCCGTCGACGAGGTACAGCAGAGGCTTGCGGGACAAACTTGTACTATATCATTGGCGGTTATGCGGACTCGCCGGCTCGCGACCATCGCCATCGTCGCCGCGACCATGGTGATGACCGCCGCGTGCGGCGGCGGCAGGATTTTTCAGCAGTACGAGTACGAAGAGGACGTCTATCTGTCGCTCGACGGCACGGCGACGGTGTACGTGAACAGTTCCGTGGCCGCGCTCGACGCGCTGCGCGGCGCCTCGCTCGACTTGAGCCCGGTCTCGCGCGTCGATCGCGCGGCCGTGCGGGCGCTCTTCACATCGCCGGTGACGACAGTGGCCGCTCTCACCGAATCGCGGCGGAGCGGCCGGCGCTTCGTGCATGTGCGCCTCGATGTCGACAACGTTCGCCGTCTGGCGTCTGTCGCGCCGTTCGCATGGTCGACCTACGCGTTCGAGCGCGAGGGGGAAGAGTTCCGCTACCAGCAGACGGTCGGCGGGGCCGCGGGCAAGTCCGTCGGAGCCGTCGGCTGGACCGGCCGCGAGCTCGTCGCGTTCCGGCTCCACCTGCCCAGCAAGATCACCTATCACACGGTTCCGATCCGCCGCGGCAACATCCTCGTCTGGGAGCAGCCGCTGACCGATCGGCTCCGCGGCGAGCCGATCGTCCTCGACGTGCGAATGGAAACGCAGTCGATTCTCTACCGCGCTCTGTACCTGTTCGGCGCGACCATCGCCGCCGTGGCCGCGACGTTCGCTCTCATCATTGGATGGGTACTCAGGAAAGGCTCGGCTCTCGAGCCGTCAAAAGGTCAACGCCATGCGGTCTGATCGTTTCGGCGCGAAACCCGCGGTCCTGCGATGCTCCCGGTGCGGCCGTTTCATCGATTGGGCCGATGCGCAGGTGCAGATCGTATGCACCTGCCGGCCGCACCTCGACCTGCCGCCCGTCCTCGTCCGCGAAGGGACCGATTCCGATCGGGCCGCCGTGCGAACGCTGTTCGAAGGCGATTTCGGCCGGACGCAGATCGTCGCGTTCGGCCAGGTCATGGACATCGACGAGATGCCGACGCTCGTGGCGGCGATGCATCAGGACCCGTCCGGAGCACTCGCGTATCGGCTCTTCGGTGACGCGTTGCACATCGTCGCGCTGGCCACCGATCCGATGTGGCAGCGATCAGGTGTGGGCGGGCATCTGGTGGCCGAGGCCGAGCTTCTGGCGCGCCGGCTGAACTTGAAGCGGCTGATCGTGTCGACGACCAACGACAATCTGCCGGCGCTGTACTTCTATCAGCGCCGTGGATACAGAATCACCGACTTCGTCCCCGACAGCATCACGACGCAGACACGTCAGGAGATTGCCGGCTTTGCTGGGATTCCAGTGCGCGACGAGATCCGGTTGGAAAAGCGACTCTGATCGATTGCAGGATTGCAGGATTGCAGGATTGCAGAACGGTCGTCCTGCAATCCTGCGATCTGTCTAGAACCGCACGCCGAACGTCATCCTGAACGTCCGCGGCGACTGATAGGCGAACCGGTTGAGCGGCTGGCCGAAGCCGGTCGCCGTCGTGTTGTAGTCCCAGTTCGTGCCCTGCACGGGAGCCGTCGTCAGCGGGTTGAACGCCGCGAAGCGCGTCGGGGCCGTGACGCTAGTCACGACGCCCTGACCGATTCGCGTCACCTGTACCGCGCCGCCGTTGGCGAACACCGAATCGCCGCAGCCGCAGAGCGGCGTCTGATTGAACAGGTTCAGCACCTGCGCTTGGAAGAACAGGTCGAGATGCCGGCGGCCCATCCCCACCGCGTGGGTGTACGACGCGCCGAAGTCGGTCCGGACCGCGGCTTCCGTGTGGAACGCGTCGCGTGCGGTGAAGTAGTAGTTCTCCGACGAGGTACCCTGAGGCGTTACATAGCCGGGATTGGTGACGTACGGAATCGCGTTGACCGCGCCGACCGCGCCGTAGGGCGCGCCGCTCGCCATTTCTTCCAGCAGGCTGAGAGTCAGTCCCTCGATGCTGCGAACGCCGTAGTTGAACCAGAGGCTCGAACGGTGACGCTGATCGGCACCCAGATCGCCTTCGGGCGCGTACCACGACGCCTGCCGATATTCGGGATACTGGAAGAGATCGGCCGCCGTCGGACCGGTGTTGAAATTCTCGCCGTCGAAGTTGCCCCAGAGACGCGAAAGCGTGTAGTTGCCGCCGAAGTCGGTGCGTCCGCTCAGGCGGTACGTGCCCGACAGCGTCAGGCCGGCGTAGCGCCGCTTCATCGCATCAGTGTTCTCCATCAGGCCGACATCGTATTTGTTGCCGTACTGGTCGGCCTGGACGCCCGTCTGCGTGTCCGTCCGCAGCGAGTAGAAGTCGCGCCAGTGACGGTACGAGAAGTCCGCACGGACTGCCGCGCGGCCTTTGAGCTGGCGGCCGACGCCCGCGGAGTACTCAAGCACGTTCGGCGAGTCGAGCGAGTCACGAATCTGAACCGAGATGCCCGGCACGTTCGCGCCAGCCGGCGCCTGGCTGGCACCGCCAGCCGCGTTGAACCAGTCGAAGACCTGACGGATGGCGTCGGCCGACCCGGTCAGCGATGAGGCGCCAGCGTTGGGGTTGATCGCCGCGCCGCGATACAGCCACTGGAGCGTCGTCGAGTTGCCACCCACCGAGGAGGCGTCGGCGATCGTGCTCGCCAGCGGCGCGACGTACTTCGCGACGCTGCCGGTCACCGACCACTTGCCCTCAGCCGTTGGATCCCAGACCACGCCCACGCGCGGGCTGAACCCGCCGTCATTGGCCACGAGCTGGCCGGCGCCGTTGACGCCGTGGTTCTTGTCCCACCGCGCGCCGAGGTTCAGCGTCACGCGATCGTTGAAGCGCCAGTTGTCGTTGTAGAACAGCGAGTGCGTCCGGAAGTTCGTGCCGAGCGACGCCGTCGTGATCGGGTTGTACTGGATGATCGTCGAGCCCGGCAGGAACTGCGGGTACACGTTCTGGCCCTGGATGATCGACGTCGAGCCCAGGATCCGGTAGTTGCTGCCCGACTGGTAGTTGTTCGCGAAGCGCTTGTCGTTGAAGACGTCGTAGCCGAACACCATGTTGTGCGAGCTCAGTCCCCGCTTCGACAGGAAGTACGATCCCTTCAGGAACACGTCGTCGTTGTCGCGCTTCTCGGGGTCGCACACGCCGCAGAAGGTCGAGGACCAGTACCGGGTTCCGCGGACGCGATCGGTGAGCAGCGTGCCCTCGATGAGGTCCTTCGTCGACGCGCCGACGCCTTCCGAGGTCCAGTGCCGCAGCGAGTAGCGCGCCTCGAAGAAGAAGTTCGGGTTCAGCACGCCGTTGTAGTTCAGGGTCCAGAGATCCTGCGGGTTGCTCCCGACGTACAGGCTGCGCAGGTCCATGACGTTGCCGGCGTTCCCGTTGGTCTGGTCGCGCAGGGCCTTGGTGTAAGCGCCCTGGAACCGCTGATTCGCGCTGAGCGAGTAGGTCAGCTTGGCCTCGTAGCGGCGCGTGGCGTCCGTGAAGAGGTACGGCACGTTTGTCCCGCTCGTGCTCTTGCTCGATTCCTGGGTCTGGGCCCGCCCCGCAGTGAAGAACCACAGCCGGTCCTTGGCGACCGGTCCCCCGAGGGTGTACTCGTAGGTCGGGACGGTCTTGGCGAGCCGCAGCTCCGTGTGCGCCGGGTCGGCGGCGATCGCGGTTTCCTCGTACGGCGTCAGCGTCCGCCAGCTGTCGTTGGCCAGCGTGTCGCGCAGCGACCCGCTGAAGAGGTTGCCGCCTGACTTCGTGACGACATTGACGACACCGCCCGTGAAGCGGCCGTACTCGGCCGAGATGCCCGCCGACGCAATCGTCGTCTGCTCGATGGCATCCTCGATGAAGAGCGTGTTCGGCTGGCCGCGAAGGTTCTCGTTTACGTTCACCCCGTTGATCATGAACAGCGACTCGAACGACGGGGCGCCGCCGATCGAATAGGCGCCGTTGGGACCTGTCGGGTGCACCGACGGCGCGAGCAGCAGCGTCGCGTTGATGTCGCGGTTGGTCGGCAGCGTCTGGACCAGATCCTGCTTGAAGTTGGTGGCCACCTGCGCCGTCTGCGTCAGCACGTCCGCGGTGCGGCCGACGACGTTGACGGTTTCACTGATCGCCGCGGGTCCGAGCGCGACGTCGACCGGCAGCGTCTGCGTCGGCGCGAGCGTCACCGTCTTGCGCACCGGCTCGAAGCCGCTCAACTCGTATGAGAGGGTGTAGACGCCCGGCGGCAGCAAGGTAAAGATGTAGTCGCCGTTCACCGACGTAGTGGCGCTTCGAACACCCTGGAGATTCGTCGACGTGGCATTAACCGTCACGCCCGGCAGCACCAGCCCCTGGGCGTCGACGATGTGACCGGAGATCGTGCCGTTGGTGGTTTGTGCCCCCGCGACAGCCGCGACGGCCAAGAGCGCGGCCGCAACCATCAGCCACGTTCTCAAGACGCGCATACAGAATCCTCCTTAACGCTCGAACGACGTAAAGATGTGGACACAGCCTTACAGCACGGCGCGTGCCGATGAAGAACCCCAATGATTACTGTGGAGTTCTTGAAGAGTCTGTCTAAATATGACTCTTTATGACACACACGACAACAATTCGGTCTGGCCCGGGTATGCGCGTTTTGCGGAAGGGTAACGCTGTTTCCGGGACGGTTTCTAGCGAAGACACAACTTTCTTAGTCGCATGATGGCCCGAAACTCAGTATCGGCGTGCCTTTGGCGAAAAGATAGGTCGCTCGTCCCCCACGCAGGTGCGTTCATCCCCGGCGGTGCAATCGCGTGAAGGAGCGTCCGTATTGGTGGGACACGATCCCGCCGGATGAACCTCACGACTCTTCGCCGCTTCCGGCGCGTGCCGATGTGGCCATCGTCGGCGGCGGCTACACGGGGCTTGCCGCGGCCTTCCTGCTCGCGCGCCGCGGTGCGTCCGTTGTCGTGATCGAACAGCACCAGACCGGTTGGGGAGCGAGCTCGCGCAACGCCGGTCAGGTCCTCACCGGCCTCAAGCTCGAGTGGCCTGCTGTCATGCGGCGTTTCGGCACCGCGCGCGCGCGCGAGCTGTACGAGGCTGCGCGCGACGCGCTGACGACCCTCGAGGCGCTGGTGTCGGCCGAGCGCATCGAGTGCGCGTTCGAAACCACCGGGCATGTGCAGTGCGCGTCGAAGCCGGCTCACTTCACGGCGTTCCAGCGCGAACAGGAGATGCTGGCGCGGACATTCGATCATCCGGTCACGCTCGTGCCGCCGCGCGATCAGCGATCGGAAGTTGGCAGCGACGCGTATCATGGCTTGCTCGTCGACGAGGCCAGCCGGGCGCTGAACCCGGCGCGGTATGTTCAGGGCCTCGCCGCGGCCGCGAGGCGTGCGGGCGCGGCGATTGTCGAACACACGCCGGTCAACTCGCTGGCACGGGTCGGTTCGCGCTGGCGGCTCGTCACGCCGCAGGGCAATGTCGACGCCGGAGACGTGCTGGCGGCGACCGATGCTTACACCACTCGCGCGATCCCGGCACTCCAGAAGCGTCTCGTCGCTCTCGGTAGCTACGTCGTCGTCACGGAGCCGCTCGACCTCGCTGCCGCCCGAAGCGTGTTGCCGAAGCGCCGCATGGCGTTCAACTCCAAACACTTCCTGCATTACTTCCGGCTCACGCCCGACAATCGACTCCTGTTCGGCGGCCGGGCCGAGTTCGGGCCGCCTGAAGCGGCGAGCGCGGCGCGCGCCGCCGCTCAGCTCCGGCGCGAGATGGCGGCTGTGTTTCCACAGCTGGAGGCGCGCGTGGAATACTCGTGGGGTGGCAACGTCGCGTTCGCGCGCGACGAAATGCCCCATGCCGGCCGCATCGATCATCTGTACTATGCGTGCGGCTACGCCGGCCACGGCATCGCGATGGCCACCTACCTTGGCGGCCTGATCGGACGCCGGATTGCAGGCGAGCGCTTCGATCATCCGCTCGTCGACGGATCGCTGCCGGCCATTCCGTTCTACGACGGGCGTCCCTGGTTTCTGCCGTTTCTCGCCGCGTACTACCGTATGCGGGATCTGATCGACTGACTCATGAGCCTCTCATCCGAAAGCGACCGCACGCGCCTCAAGGCCATCGCCGTCAGGGCGATGCGCGAGCACGGCCTCGATCCCGACTTTCCGCACGACGCCGTTGCGGAAGCGGATCGCATGACAACGGCGCCGCAAGCCGCCGAGGAGCCCGTTCGCGACCTGCGCGCGCTGTTGTGGTGCTCGATCGACAACGACGAATCGCGCGATCTCGATCAGCTGTCGGTAGCCGAACCGTTAGAGGACGGCCGCGTGAAGGCGCTCGTGGCGATCGCCGACGTCGACGCCTCCGTGCAGAAGCAATCGGCCCTCGATCGCCACGCGGCCGTCAACACCACGTCGGTCTACACGCCGGCGGTCACTTTTCCAATGCTGCCGGAGAAGCTGTCCACGAACCTCACTTCGCTCGGGGCCGGCGTCGACCGGCTGGCGATCGTCGTCGAGTTCGTCGTGGCCGGCGACGGCCAGGTGGAGGGCTCCGACGTGTACGGGGCGATGGTTCGCAACCGCGCGAAGCTGGCGTACAACGGTGTCGGCGCGTGGCTCGACGGCATCGGTCCGCTGCCGGAGGCCGCTCGGGCGGTTGTCGGGCTCGATGCCCAGCTACGGCTCCAGTCCGGCGTGGCTCAGCGCCTGCAGGTCCTTCGACAGACGCACGGCGCGCTCGACTTTGATAGCGTCGAGCTGGCACCTCGGTTCGAGGGCGACACCGTCGTCGACCTGCACGCCGAACGGCCGAACGCGGCGAAGCTGCTCATCGAGAACCTGATGATCGCGGCGAACACAGCCAGCGCGCGGTTTCTCGATTCGCGGCAGTTCCCGTCCATCCGACGCGTCGTGAAGCAGCCGCAGCGCTGGGATCGCATCGTGGCGCTCGCTCGCGCAACCGGCGTCGATCTGCCGGCCGCCCCCGATGCGAAAGCCCTGGGTGCGTTCCTCCAGGCCCGGCGAGCGGCGGCCCCCGGCGATTTCGCCGAACTGTCACACGCCGTGATCAAACTCATCGGCTCCGGCGAATATGCCGTGGACCTCCCTGGCGGCGATGCGCCCGGACACTTCGGCCTGGCCGTGCGCGACTACACGCATTCCACAGCGCCGAACCGGCGTTATCCGGATCTTGTGACCCAGCGCCTGATCAAGGCGGCGCTGGCCGGTCATTCAGTGCCGTACAGCGTAGACGAGCTCACGCGTGTGGCGGCGCACTGCACCGAGCAGGAAGACGCCGCGGACAAGGTGGAGCGTCAGGTGCGCAAGGCGGCGGCGGCTCTCGTGATGGCCAATCGTGTCGGGCAGCAGTTCGACGCCGTCGTGGCCGGTGCGTCGGAGAAGGGGACGTTCGTGAGGCTGGTGTCGCCGCCCGTCGAGGGAAAGGTGGTGCGCGGCGATCACGGCCTCGACGTCGGCGACCGGGTCCGCGTGCGGCTCGACTACGTCGACGTCGACCGCGGCTTCATCGATTTCGTCAGGAGCTGATCGCCCTCCTATAGACTCAGGCCGTGCATTCCTTCGACGTTGCGGTCCTCGGCGGCGGCAACGCAGGCCTGACCGCCGCCTTGAGCGCCCGTGAGACCGGCGCGCGCGTCGTTGTCGTCGAGTGGGCGCCGCGTCACTTTCGCGGCGGGAACAGCCGTCACGTGCGCAATCTGCGATGCGCGCATACCGCGCCGACGTCGTATCTCACCGGCGCGTACACCGAAGAGGAATTCGTTGCCGATCTCATGCGGGTTACTGGAGGGCAGACCAATGAGGTGCTGGCGCGCCTGGTTGTGCGCGAGTCCGCGACATGCCCTGAGTGGCTGGGCCGGCGTGGCGTCCGATTCCAGCCGTCGCTGCGCGGCACGCTCCACCTCGATCGAACCAACGCATTCTTCCTCGGCGGCGGCAAGGCTCTGATGAACAGCCTCTACGCGGCCGCCGAACGGGCTGGCGTCGCCGTCTGGTACGAGACCGAGGTCGTGGATCTCGAGATCGCCGACGGCAACTGCCGATCGATTGTGGTGGCCACGCAGGGACAGCGCACCGTCGTCGCGGCCCGCGCCGTGGTGCTGGCCTCGGGCGGATTCGAAGCCAATCTCGACTGGTTGAAAGAAATCTGGGGGCCCGCCGCCGACAACTTCATCGTGCGCGGCACGCCCTATAACACCGGCGCGGTGCTGAAGCTGATGCTCGATCGGGGAGCCGCGTCCGTCGGCGATCGCACGCAGTTTCACGCAATCGCCGTCGACGCCCGCGCGCCGAAGTTCGACGGCGGCATCGTGACCAGGCTCGATTCCGTGCCGCTTGGCATCGTGGTCAACGGCCGCGGCGACCGCTTCTACGACGAGGGCGAGGATTTCTGGCCCAAGCGCTATGCGATCTGGGGCCGGCTCATCGCGCAACAGCCGGATCAGATTGCGTACTCGATCGTCGACGCCAAGGCCGCCGACCTGTTCATGCCGGGCATGTTCCCGCCGATGCAGGCCCAGTCGATCGGCGACCTGGCCGTTCAGCTCGGGCTCGAGCCGGCGGCCCTCCACGCGACGATTGAACGGTTCAACGGGGCCGTTCGTGCCGGGACCTTCAACCACGCGATCCTGGACGATTGCCGCACCGAAGGTCTGTCGCCCGGAAAGACGCACTGGGCGCGACCAATCGACACGCCTCCTTTCCTCGGGTATCCCCTCAGGCCCGGCATTACGTTCACGTATCTCGGCGTCAAGGTCGACGAGTGTGCCCGCGTATCCCTCGCGGACCGTCCGGCGACGAATATCTTCGCCGCCGGCGAGATCATGGCCGGCAACATACTTGGGAAGGGGTATGTGGCCGGCGTCGGCATGACGATCGGCAGCGTGTTCGGGCGCATTGCCGGTGCAGAGGCAGGCCGTGCTGCTGCCTGACGATCTGGTCCGCCGCGGCCGGCACGTCATGGCCGTCTGCAATGCCTGCCGCTACTGCGAAGCCTATTGCCCCGTGTTCCCTGCGATGGAGCGCCGTCGCGTCTTTTCGCCAGACGACCTCGGGTATCTGGCGAACCTCTGTCACAACTGCGGCGAGTGTCTCTACGCCTGCCAATACGCGCCGCCGCACGAATTCGGCATCAACGTCCCTCGGACGCTGGCTGAGATTCGGCTCGCCACGTACGAAACCTCTTGCGCGCCGCGCTGGCTCCGGCGCGCGTTTCGACGGCCCGGACTGTTCGCGTCGGCGGCAGGCGTGGTCGGGGCGTGTGCCATGACGGTCATGGCCGAGCCCACGTCGTGGTCGGTCATCAGCGGTGCAGATTTCTATCGCGTGGTTTCGCATCAAACGATGGTCGGCGTGTTCGGCGCCGTCGCGGTTGCCGTGCTGGCCGTGTTGTTCGTCGGCCGCATGCGTTTTCGGCGCGCCGTCAGTCACGGCGGAGGGACGATGGCGGTCGTGCCGGCGCTCCGAGACGGGCTGACACTGCGTCATCTGCATGCGACGGGCGACGATTGCACTTCCGGCGAGGAAACACGGAAGCCCTG
>Ga0066903_100000700_pt1 | contig 22171 bp, 21 predicted proteins | sample PanSoiMetaGPlot1_FD_67491 | JGI IMG/M metagenome (GOLD analysis project Ga0066903, IMG submission 67491) | Tropical forest soil microbial communities from Panama analyzed to predict greenhouse gas emissions - Panama Soil - Plot 1 (version 2) | ecosystem: Environmental > Terrestrial > Soil >... | reverse complement strand
CGGTGCCGGACGGCGGCGTGACCAACGACGTGCTGACCAAGGCATCCAACGCCAATCAGGACACCGTATGGGCACCCGCGCAGGGCCAGCTACCGCCCGACGGTGCGGCGGCTACGGTGCTGACCAAGGTCACCGCCGCCGATCAGGACGCCGACTGGCTCCCGGTGTCGGCGCTGCCGCCGGGTGGCGCGACCGACGAGGTGCTGACCAAGGCCAGTGCCACGGACGGCGACGCGGTGTGGCGACCATCCGCAGTGGGCGTCGTCACCAACACCGCCGCGATCACCATGCCCGGCCCAGGACTGGACACCGGCCCGATAGCGGTGACCAGCACGCGCCCGTTCGCGGTCGGCATGACCGTGTTCGTGGAAGGGCTGGGCTACCTCGACGTGAGTGCCGCCGACGCCGCCGGCAGCACACTCACGCTGGCGAACACGGCCGTCTGATGCCGCAGGCAGCACCGGGCACGGTCGTTCAGCCAGGAGCCGCGCTCATCCCGACCGGCGAGCCCTACATCACGCCTGGCACCCTGCCGCCGGGTGGTCTGGCAGGCCGACCACTCGGCAAGCTCTCGGACGCGGACGGCGACGTGGTGTGGCTCGACCGCATCGTCATGCCCACCTCATCGGGGCAGGGCGGCGGCTACGCTTTCGCCAACGGCGACGGGTTGGAGTCGGGGGCCGACAGCGGCGGCGGGATGCAGTTCCGCTTCGCGTCGATCCGCCCGCGCCTTATCCAAGCTGCCACGAACATTGGCGACATCGCCACGCTGACCGACCTGGCCGCCTACCTGCCCTTGGCCGGCGGCAACATGCACACCACCTCCACGATTGCCTGGATCGGGGGCTACATCAGGTGCGGTCACGAGAGCTACCTCGACGTTTCGGGCGCGGTCACGATCCGCTGCTGGACGAACGACAGCGCCGGCGGGACGCAGACGGCGTGTGACATCAGCAAGCCCAACATCGCCGCCTACGGCTACGTCACCAAGTCGGCGCGGGACACCAAGGACAACATCCGCGACCTCGACGTGGGCCAGGTGGACCGCGACCTGATGTCGCTGCGCGCCGTGAGCTTCACCCGCTTCGGCCAGGACAGCCTGGGCTTCATTGCCGAGGACAGTCCCGACAGCGTGGTGGTGCAGTGCAACGACCCGAGCAATACGCTGGGCATCGACATGGGCAGCGTATTGGCACTCGCCGTGGCGAAAATCCAAGACCTCGAATCCCGCCTCGCGGCGTTGGAGGACAAGTAGATGCCAGGTAACGCCCCGCCAGGCACCATCGTCCAGCCAGGAGCCGCCATCGTTCCGACCGGCGAGCCGACCCCCGGCACACCACCCGGCGGCGCGCAGGGCAACGTGCTCGGCAAGGCGAGCGCGACCGACTACGACGTGGCGTGGATCGCCGCGCCCCCACCGAACCTCCCCGGTGGCGGGAATCAGCGAGTGCTCACCAAGCTCTCGGCCGCCGACAACGACTACGCCTGGGGCGGCGACGCCCACTTCGACGGCACGGCCTACTTCGTTGGCAACACGCGCTTCGAGACAGCCGCACGCTTCGGCAGCGAGGCCGTCTCCGCGCCCAACGACCTGTCGCGGCACATCAAGCTATGGGAAGACCCCGCCAACCCGGACGGAACCAATGGCTTCGGGCTCAGCATGACCGGCGGCAAGATCAACCTTGTCGCGGCGTCCACGGGCGGGCGCGTCCAGCTTGCCAGCGTCGCCCAGCCGCAGATCAGCGACGCGGCTGGCGCGAATGCCCGCGACATCATCGACACCACCAACGGCGACGCCCGCTACCTGCTCAAGAGCGAGTTCGGCGCGTGGACGAACATGACGCCGGGGCCGCATGGCAGCAACGTCAACGCGGCCTGCCGCCTTGAGCCGGGCGCGATCACGCGGATGCGCGGCAACTTCACCGGCGTCTGGAATGGCAGCGTCGATACCCACGTGCTCAACCTGCCCAGCGCCTCGTTCCACCCGATCCTGCCCATCGTGGTCGTGCCCGCCATCGCCTACAACGCCGCGAGTTCGCTGAAAGTCATGGTGTATTTCTTCCTCTACAACAACGGGCAGTGCTGGATAAAGAACGAGCAGCGCGACCTGTCCTACGACCAGCCGATCTACTTTGACATCGCCTTCAGCAGGACGTAGCCATGCCCACCCTGCGCGACCGACTCGGGGCCTGGTGGCGGCACCCATCGTCCACCGGGGTCAGCACGCTGGCGACTGGCAGTGTGTCACCAGTCGCCGGCGAGCAGGGCCTCGCGGACCAGCCGATGCGCCAGCCGGCCAACCCGATCTTCGGCTCGTGGTGGCCGACCTACAACGTCGATGCCGAGCTTCGCACCAACTACGCCAAGTCACGCGCCCTGTACAAGAACGTCCTGCCGCCCTACCGCCTGGGCGCGGGCTTCTCGAAGCCGATCATCAACGCCACGTCGGGCTTCACCGGCGTGCCCACGCCGAGGCCGGTCGCCGAGGACGACGACGCCCAGGAGGTGCTGCAAGACCAGTGGGAGCAGTGGTTCGCTCGCCTGTACCTGGCGACCCGCAACAGCTTCCGTGACGGCGACGCCTTCGTGCGCATCACTCGCGACACCGACCGCATCGACAAGCGCAAGACGACCTTCAACCTGCGCCTGCTGCGGCCCGACCGCGTGTTCCCCGAGCTTGACCCGATCACGGGCGAGTGGGCCTACGTCGAGGTGCAGCACTTCGTCAGCCCGCCCAAGGACGCCGAGCGCCAGGAGCCGTACCTGCTCATTGAGCGCATCACCCCCGAGCAGATCATCATCAAGCTCGCCGAGAACCAGTGGGCTCCCCCCGACGTGGAAGACAAATATGGCGGCGAGGGCCAGATCGAGCGCAACCCGTGGGGCCTGATCCCCATCGTCCAGCTTCGCAACGAGACGGAGGAAGACGGCCAGTGGGGCACGAGCGACCTCGAAGCGCTCGATCCGATCTTCAGGGCCTACCACGACACCTTGCTGCTCGGCTTGCAGGGCATCCAACTGTTCGCCAAGCCCAAGATCAAGCTCCACGTCAACGACCGCATCGCCTTCTTGCAGCAGAACTTCCCCGAGGCCCTGGCCGGCAAGCCGATCAACTTCCAGGGGCGCGAGGTGATCGTGCTCACCGAGGGCGAAGACGCGCTGTACATCACCGCCGACCCAGGCACACAGGGCGTCGCCACGCTGCTTGAGCTTCTGTTCTTCCAGATCGTGCAGGTCAGTGAGACGCCCGAGTTCATCTTCGGCACGGCCGTCGCCTCATCGAAGGCCAGCGTGTCCGAGCAACAGGTGCCGTTCGCCAAGAAGATCGAGCGCAAGCGCCTGCAACTCAGCGAGCCGATGAAGGAACTCGGGGCGATGTTCCTGGCGATGTCGGCCTCGGCGGGCCTGATCCCCGAGCTTGACACCTACGACGTGGAGCTTGAGTGGCCCGAGGTCAACCCACGCGACGAGACGAGCGTTGCCAACACGCTCAAGACGCTCATCGAAGCCTTCATTGCCGCCATCGAGGCCAACATCGTGAGTGCCGAGACGGCCAACGAGTACCTGCGCGCCTTCATCCCACCCATGCTTGAGTGGGCCAACTCGGACGAAGAGACGGACGAGCAGCGGCGCATCCTCGAAGGCAAGGAGTTCCTCGACCAGGCGGCCTCGGCCGGCTCGACCACCCCGCCGTCGGGCAGCCCAGCCTCGCAGCTTGAGCAGATGCTCCAACGCGCCGGCCTGCCCAACCCGAACCCGCCACGGACGCCCACACTTCCTGAACGCAACGGGACCACAGCCGCGCCCGTAGCCTGAGCGGGTGATGACTCAAGAGCAGCCCGAGGCCGCGCCCGAGCCGCAGCACCTCGTCGCCCCCGACCCCGTTCAGGAACGTCCAGCCGAGCCCGAACCTGTGCTTGTCAACGAGCAAGCGCCCAGGCGGACGCCCAGGCCCAGGCCGCCCTCGAAAGACCCGCGCCACTGGCACTTCGAGCGCACGGACCACGGGGTGACCTACGAGTACCCGCTCGTGGAGTGGCTCGTGCGCGTGACCTTCCTGCTGGCCGGCCTGGTGATCGGCTGGATCACCGCCCACGGGCACGTGTGAGTAAAATGGGACCAGGCGTCGCACAGGCCGTTCGCGAACGGACACCGCCGAAGCTCGACTCTCCTGCCCTTCACAGCCCCAGCCTCGTTCGTCCCCGCCCGCTACTCGCCAAGTCACCCCGCCTCTGGCCTTGTCGAGTCCCCTGCCGCCGTGCTAGCCGGAGGCAGGGGGCGTAAGGGGGGCCGATGCCGTTCGAGCCAGCCCCGACGCAGCAAGCCTACAACGACGCCGTGATCCAGGCGCGGCAGGATTGGCTCGCCCAGGAGAAGGTCACCGTCCAGGCCGTCCAGCAGGCGTATGCCAAAGCCATCAATGACATGGCCTACGACCTCAGCCACGGCTATCCGTCGGGAGCCGTCAGCCGCGATTGGTACACGGAGGTCATGGCCGACCTCGACAAGTACCGCAACAACATCAGCGCCGAGAGCTTGGCCGCCATCCGCAGCGGGATCGTGCTGTCCTACTCGACGGGCCTGGACACGGCCGACCCCCACACGGAATACCTCGACCAGTACACGAATGGGGCGATGCACGCCCAGAAGATCAGCATGAAGGAGACGGAGGCGCTCAGCTACTACGCCCGCAACGGCAAGAACGGGCTGGTGCTGAGCGAGAACGTCTGGGGCTCGTCGGCCGCCTTCAACTACGCCATGACCAACGCCGTGCAGACGGCAGTCATCTCGGGCCAGAGCGCCAAAGACCTCGCCAAGGAACTCGACGCGATGGTCGCCCGCGACCCCGCCACCCGAGCGCCGAACGGCCTGCACCCGACCACGCTTGAGCAACGACGCAACCTCGGCGGCTGGCCGAAGGACATCAGCTACGAGTCCACCCGCGTCGCCAGGACGGAAATCAACAACGCCGGGCGCGAGGGCACCATCGCCGCCCACAGCCAGTCGCCGTTCTACTTCGGCATCCAGTGGGTCAGGACGAAGCGAGCCGACAAGCTCCCCTGCACCATCTGCGACACGCTCGCCGCAGGCGACCCCAACGTGGACGAGAAGACGTACTCCAAGGCCGTGCGCGACCTGCCTGGCTTCTGGCCGGCTGGCAACGAGCCGCCCAACTCGACTAACCGCCCGCACCCCAACTGCCGCTGCACGGTCCTGCCGGTGTACGCCGAGCCCGACGGCATCACGGCGATCATGGACTTGTACGTCGATTCGCCCTCGACGGTCGCCGCCGCCTTCCCGAAGGTGGGCACGTGGTCCGAGAACCTGAAGAACCAGGGCTTGCTCGGCCCCAACGTGGTCGCGCCGGCCGCGCCCGCCGTCGTCCCCACGCCACAGGCGGCGGCGACCAAGCGCACGCGCAAGCCCAAGACGCCCACCACCTCGGCGAAGTCGCCCACGCGCATCCCTGAGCCGCCCTCGGCGGGAGGCTGGGGAGCGAACGAGCACCGCACGATTGGCGCAAGCGCCCTGAACGATCCGAACAAGACGCCCAGCGAGTACAAGAACATGGTCGCCAACGACCTCGCCGACCGCCTGGTGACCGACCCCGCCTTCCGCACCCACGCCGTCAAGAAGAACATGCAGTGGGCAGGTCGCTTCGCCACCACCAACCCGCAGACCGGCCGAGCCTCGGGCTACGTGGACGAGGCCGACCTCGTAGCCGACCTGACGGCGGCGGGAAAGACCCAGGCGGAAATCGACAAGGTGCTGCGCGACGTGGTGTACCAGCAGGCGAACGACATGGTTCACCAGTGGGCGATCACCTCGGCCGACAACAACCCGACCTCGCTGGCGCTTCAGCTTGCCGCCAAGGAAGAGTTCGGCCTGGGCACCGAGGCGCGCACTCAGCACTTCAGCCGCCGCAAGGCGTGGGCGCGAGCCAAGCAGGAGTACGCCGACAATCAGGACGCCTACCGCGCCTTCACCCGCGCCGTGTACGAGAACACCCAGGACAAGCTCAAGGCCGAGGGCGTGGACGAGCTTGTGCTGCACCGAGGCATGGGCTGGGACACCGAGAAGCAGATGAACAACGCGGGCATCCCGAGCACGGCCAGGGGCGACGTGGTGCCCGCCAGCATCAAGATGCAGCCCATCTCAAGCTACGCCTACGACCACAACGTCGCCTCGGGCTTCGCCTCGGGCACCCACAAGGCCGTGGCGACCACGACCGTGCCTCGCGAGCGCATCTACTCCACGATGGCGACCGGCCCTGGCTGCAAGGACGAGACGGAGGTCGTCGTGCTGGGCGGCCCGAACGAGCACAACGTCGGCGCGTACACCGGCTGGTCGAGCCAGCCGACGGCCGACGAGCTTGTCGAGGGCAAGAAGAAGGCGGCCACGGGATCGTCCAGCGTCTCGTGGTAGGTCGCCTACAATTCGGGGTTCATGGCTAAGAAGAAGCGCATCGTCATCGACCTCGACCAGCCGCAGAACGAGGACTGGATGCAGGCGGCCAGGTGGGATGTGTGGACCCACGACGGGCTGCTGGTGGAGAACCTCGAACAGCTACGCAGCGTCTTCCGCAGCCGCAGCAACCGCGAACTCAAGGAGTTTTTGCTGGCCCCGTCGGCGAAAGTGATGCCCGAACAGCTACGCCGCGAGCTTGAAGCGCTCCCCGCCAACGACGACGGGCCGGCCTACGTCTGGCCCATCTGAGCGGTTTGTGACGCCGCCGGCGCAGCCGATCCCAACGTAACGACACCCGCAACTCTTTACGCGCCGTTCACGAACAGGTTAGGGTCGAGCCCAACCATGAGCGGCGTCTTCTACCGGACGGGGCTGTCTGGCGTCAGACCCCGAGCCGCGAACGGGCAGTTTCTTCCGTACCGACCGACGCAGAAGAACCCCACGCCAGCGAGCGCGGCCGGCCCTCCCGCCCCTCCAAACCCAGGCGTTGTCCAGCGGGACGCCCACCTCGAACGAGGCGGCCACGTCGTCCCCGGCCTCGGGGGCGTGACCGACACTCCCTACGAGCGCAGCCTGAAGGACGAGCAGTGAGCCGCGCTTACGTCGTCAGCCACATCGTCGGGGAGATTGCGCCAGCGGACATCCCGCTCAGCAGCGTCGTCAGTGACGACGACCTGGCGACCCTCAAGGCTGGCGACGACGACCCGATGGAGGTGGTCATTGAGGTTGCCCCAGGCAAGAGCAGCCGTGGTTGGAACTACACCCCGGCCGCCATCAGGAAATTGGTCGATCACGTCCAGGCCCGCACCCTCAGCGGGATACTCGGCCATCAACGTGAAGAAGACCTCTCGACTCAGTTCGTCTCTCCTGCGAGTCACTGGATTGGTGCCAAGTGGGACGAGCAGAACCAGCGGGCCTACTTCCGAGGCGTCATCGACCGCACCCAGCCCGACCTCAAGCGCTGGATTCGGGCCAAGCGCATCACCCAGCCCAGCATCTTCACCCGCCCGACGTTGAGGCGAAACGAGGTCATCGACCTAGAACCCCTGTCGATTGACTTCGCCCCGCTCGGTCGAGCCGGGATGCAGACGGCCAACATCGTCGCGTGGGGCGAGATGAAGGACGGCGAGCACGACACACCCCCACCCCCACCCCAAGGAGGGACACACATGGAACGCAGCGAGGTCATCCAGGCCGTCGCGGCATTGCACGACGCTCCCGCCACGCTTGGCGACCTCGCCGAGCGCGACGACGGCTGGCGAGCGCTGAACAGCCAGGCGCGAGTGGCAGGCGAACTCGCCACCAAGACCGGCAAGTCGGCGGGCGAGCTACTGACTTACGTCACCGAGCTTGAAGCCGCCAAGGCCCGAGCCGAGGGCGAGATGGCCGAGGTCCGGACCCTGCTCGACAACCCGAGCGATGTCAAGGCGACCTTGACGCGAATCCTGGGAGAAAACGCGGACCTCAAGGGCCGCCTGGACACCCTGCGCGTCTCGACACTGAAGCCCCGCGTGGACGCCGTGGCCGGCGAGATGGTCGGCGAGCTACTGGCTCCCTTCTTCGCCCAGGACGTGATGGCCGCCACGCCTGGCAAGGACATCGAGTCCGACGAGGGCCTGCGCGCCGTCGCTGGCGAGGTGCGCCAGACCGACAAGTGGAAGGCCCACCTCGAACGCGCCCAGGCGACCGGCTCGATCAACCCGCCGCCCGCCCGCAGCAACAACGGGACGCACGGCCCCGACATGAGCATCTTTGGGTCGGCGACGACCACGATAGGAGCGTAAGCATGGTGATGGCACCGATCCCGCTGCTCAGCGGGCGGAAGGTTGACGACGGTCAATCAGTACGGGTCACCGTGCCCGCTGCCTCGGTCATCGAGCAGGGCACGTACACGGTCGTCCAGGGCTTCCACGGGATGAACGTCTCGAAGCCCAAGGTGCAAACACTGGTCGATGAAGACATCATCCTCCAAACGGACGGCGCGACCTACGAGTCGAGCCAACTGAATCCCGGCGATGCGTTCAATGCGAGGGGCGCACTCATCTACTTCGACCCGGCCTTCAACTGGTTGACCACGACGGCCGCGTCCTACCCGCTGCCCGTGGGCAAACTCGTGCTGCCGCTGGACGCCAACGGCGTGATTTGGTTCCGCCAGCTTCCGCAGTGGAACGCATAGGAGGCTGATGGATGGTTACCGTTTGGAGCACCCAGGACATCATCGCCAGGAACGCGCTCGTTCCTGAACGTCACGTGCGCGACGAGTTCGGCGTGTACGGCCGCGAGCACAAGGTGGACATGAAGTTCGTCTACGGCGAACTCATGGATCGCCCCGTCTTCAAGCCAGGCGGCCTGAAGCTCAAGGACTTCCTCGGCCCGACGGCCGGCCAGGCGCGAGGCGCGGCTGGTGAGCTACTGACCACCCCGCCACACCTCGACGCCTACGTGCAGAAGACGGTCATCGACCTCAACGTGGGCCGCGAGTCGGTGCCGATCCTGTACACGCCCGCCTACCGACGCATCAGCGATGCCAACTTCACCGAGACGGTGAACATCGGCGGGCTGACCACCCAGGCCAACGTCGTGTTCCTCGACCACATCGAGGGCGAAGAGGTCGTGTTCGGAGCCCGTGAGTGGGCGGTCGGCCAGACCACCCAGCTTTACACGTACACGGCTGGCTTCGAGTGGACCGAAGATATGGTCGAGTGGGACCAAACCTGGCAGGCCACCCAGGCCAGCGAGGGCTTTGGTCGGGGCTACAACGCCCTGCTCAACCACCTCCACCTGTGGCCGGTCATCTCCTACAACTACCCGGCCAAGAACGTCACGGACGGCACCACGTTCGGCTACCCGCCTGGCACCGACCAGCGCATCATGTGGCACGACACGCTCAGGCAGGCGTTGCAGGACGCGGCCTCGGACACCCAGACCGACACCGGCCTGCCGCGTGTGCCGACGATCATGCTCGCCCCGACCCAGGCGCGCTTCGGCCTCGAAGAGGCGATGGGCTCGTTCACCATCAACAACACGCCCTACTCGGCGGTCACCCAGATCAGCACGATCATCTACTACGACGGCTACAGCATCCGCGTCGGCGGCAAGACCTACAGCTACCGAGGCGTGCCCGTGAACCCGAACATCACGGTGTTCCTGATCCAGCCGGCGCAGTACCTCGTGGAGCTTGTGAAGCACGACCTGCGGGTTGACGCTTTCCCTGGCGACATGAGCCGCTTGATCGCCCAGCAGGTCATCGCCCGCACGCGGCGCGGCGTCTTCTGTGCTCCCGAAGAGGCGGTGCAGAAGGTCATCCTGCCGTGAGCATCGTGCAGCGGTTCTCGACCGCGCCCATCGTCTACCGCTCGGTGGTCGGTGAGCAGGTCGAGTTCGTCGCCGAGCCCGCTGCCGAGACGGAGCAGCAGCCAGAGGCCGAAGAGGCCAAGCCCGACGAGCAGCAAGCCGAGGCGGAAGACCCGCATCAGGTGCGCCTGCGCAACGTGGCGAAGCTCATCGACTACCTGGCGAACCAAGAGCCCGTCACGGAGCCGCCGCCCTACTGATCCCGACACCCCGCTGGTGGCCGCCGTCCCCCTCCATTAGCCACGGTCCCGGCGGCTCAGCCGCCAGCGGGGTACTCTCCCGGCACAGGAGCACACCATATGCCAGTCAATATCGCTGGGCGCACGCCCGTGCAGGGCGAGGAAGTCGAGGTCAAGCAGGAGGTGCGCATCGCGGGCCGCCGCTACGGCTTCCAGATGGCCCCGCCCGCGCCGGTCAAGGGGCCTGACATCGAGCAGCCCAAGGCCCCGCCGCCCGAAGTCGAGACGAGCGACGAGGAAGCAGCCGCCGAGGCCCCGACGCAGACGCCTTCCGCGCCAGCAGGCGCACCCACCCAGCCGATGACGCCCGCGACCGCGCCTACCCCGGCCCCCAAGCCCGCGCCGGCCCCAGGCATGAGCGCAGCCGACCTGATCGCAATGGCGCAGGGCGCGACGACCAAGGAAGAACTCGACGCCATCCAGCGAGTCGCGGCAGGTCGAGCCACGGTCATCCAGGCCGTCGCCGAGCGGCGCAAGCAGATTTAGGGTGCCCGACGCCAACAACGGCAGCACCGTCGGCCAGGCCGAGCGCGCCCCCTGCGGGCCGGCTGACAACACCACGCCGCCCGAGCCGCCCGAAGGCCAGCTACCGCCAGAGGACGGCGGGCCGCGACCGCCCTGGTGGAGGCTGCTGCCGATCCTGATCGCCCCAGCCAAGGAGTCCTGAGATGGCCGTCCCGCAGCCGCCGTGGCCTGGGCCGACGCCCCCGACGCCGGGGAGCGGCGAGGCCACGCTCTTCCGCATCCTGACCAACGAAGTGATCCCGCCTGGTGGGACGGACGCTGACACCGCGTTCACCGACCAGGCGGTCTACTTCATCCTGACCATCGCGCCGGACATGGCGAGCGCTGTCAGCATCGGCTGGCAGTGGAAGGCCGTGCAATTGGGCGACCCGAACAGGATCGTTCGAGGGCAGATCGGCAACGAGAGCTTCGAGTTCCCGAGCATAAACGACATCTTGGATTACGCTCGCGGGCTCGGCGACTTCTTCGATGGGCTGCGCGACCGTGAGAAAGACCGGGCCTTCGGCCCCCCGACCGCCCTGTGGCTCAAGACCGTCGATCCCTGTTTCTACGGCGTGTCTGGCCCGTACCAGTGCGGCCAGAGCGGCTACGGAGGCGACTGCATCGACGTGAGCCGCGCCGGCTTACACGGCGTGACGGGGGCGGGGCACGCGCAATAAGATGAGGCCAGGCGAGCACAAGCCGTTCACGAACGGACACCGCCGACCTCGACTAACCTCGCCAGACCATCGTCTCACCCCGTCATTCCGTGTCGGACCAACTCTCCCCGACAGACCGTGACACCGCCTCGCGCTCACCCTGGCTTCCGTACCGTCGGCCCGGCCCCACTCGTAGCCGGGCCGCAGTATCGGCGGACCTTCGGCACGGCCGCTCGGCAGGTCTACGAGGCGCACCTTCAACTGATCGAGTGGAACCCAATCGAGCTTGAGTTCCACCGCTACCACAGAGGCCGGCGCGGTGCAGGGTTCGAGCCCTGGCAGGAAGACCCGCCGGGGGGCATCCGCTACCGCTGCCGCTTCTTCCAGCAGGGGCGTGGCTCGTCGCCGGTGTCCGAGCCGACCACGGGCACCCAGGAAAGGGATAGCACCTGGGGATTCATCGCCGACGACGGCTTCCCGCTTCGCTCGACTGATGGCGAGGACGGGAACGTCCGCATGGAGGTGTTCCACCCCATCCACGGACGGATGCGTCTGCGTCGCCTGCGCGCCATCGAGCGCTCGGGAGTCATGGTGGGGTGGCAGGCCGACCTCGAACGGGTGGCCGGCACAGCCCCCGAGCAGAGCCCGCCGTCGCCGACGCTTCCAATCGTCAAGCCGCCCGATCCGCCTGGCATCGGCGGCGGGCCGGTTGTGCCGCCGGGACCGATTCCGTAGCCGCCCTGACTGGTGTAGGCTGAGGCCACCCTTAGAACGCCGAGCCCGCCCTGGCGCGCCGGCGTTCGCCCGCCCGCCACCCCGACCCGCCCTGGCGCTGTCGAGCAAGGCGTTGCCTCCAAGGAGCCTGAGCCAATGGCAGGGTGGGACGCGCTTCCGGCAGACCTTCGCGCTCGTATCCAGCGACAGCGTGCCGGGCTGCTCGCGCTCAGCCAGAGCTACGCCGGGCGCATGGAGAGCTACGCCAAGCAGAACGCGCCGTGGACGGATCGGACTGGCAACGCTCGCAACAACCTCAGCGGGCGGGCGGTGATTTTCGACCAAGACCCCGATCACTACGTCGTGGGCGTGCGCCTGGCGCACGGCATGAGCTACGGCGTCTGGCTGGAAGTCACGAACCGACCGAGGGGCTCGGCGGCCAGGCCGATCATCCACCCGACCATCGAATTGTTCCGCGACAGGTTCTACGACGACTGTCACAAGGTCGTGCATTAGATGGCGCAGCTTCGTGACCTGATCGCCCAGGCGCTCGTCGGCAACGGCCAGTTCCCGTGGGGCATCCGCGTCGTGGAGACGGGCGCGATGGACCCCGACTCGGCCTTGCCGCCGGTCGGCGAGCAGCCGTGGCTGCTGATCCGCAACGTCGGCTCGCTGGTTGACCTGAACCGCGTCGAGACGAACCTTTACGAAATCTCGGTCTACGGCAGCAACACGAGCTTCGCCGTCATGGACGTGCTCGAAAAGCTCGTCGTCGGCATCCTCAACCGCACCGTGCTGGTGGACACCGATGTCCAGCCCTACCAGCGCTACACGCTCGCCTACGCGGGCACGATCATGGGCGATCAGGTCGTCCCCGCCTGGGACGCCTACGTCCGCACGCTGCGCTTCAACGCCAGCGGCACGGCGGCGTGGTACGCGCCCGACGACCCCCGCGCCGAGTACCTGCGCTCGATCACGCCCTACCTGCTGCTCTGCACGACGACGGTCGGCATCGACTGGACGTGCGTCCAGACCGACCCGAAGACGTGGGTGCCGACCGACGCCTGCCCAGGCGTGTACTGGCGACCGTTCACCGGGCCGAGCGAAGTGATCCGCTGGTTCGAGATGACGCAGTACGTCGAAATCATCGCCGGTCACGTCGTCGCCGCGTCATCGGCGGCGCAGGACGCCTGGGTGGATCGGGTTGCCCTGGCCCTGCCCGGCCATGTGCTGTGGAACGACACGCTCAACCGTCGCCAGAGCACGATGCTGCTGCGCTTGCTCAGCACCGACATCAACGCCGATGCGCTCGGCGTCGGACAGATTCGATTGGAGGTGCGCTGGACCGAACTTCGCTGCCCCGCCCCGCCCGACTACCCGCCGGTGCGTCAGATCACCGTCAAGGAGGTGCCGAGCTACGTGGGCTCGGGCATCCCGAACCCAGGTCAACCCATGCCGCCGCTCAGAACACCCCAGGAGGTGCCCTCGCGTGACTCAATCGCCCCAGCAGCGTCCAACCCCGCCCCCTTCGCCAACACCCTCGCCCGCGCCCACGCCGCCACCCGCGCCAACGGCACGACCAGCGACACCGCCACCCGCGTCAACGGCTCCGACGCAGCGAGTAGTGGCAAGGCCAGCCGCCGCGCCCGGAAGGAACGAGTTCTCAGTCAATGAACTCATCCGCAGCCGCTCCCGCGTCTGGGGCATCAAGCCGGCCATGATCCGCGCCGCCTTCCTCACCGAGGGCAAGACTCGCGCTACCCCCGACGAGGCCGAGCAACTCTGCAAGAGGTTCGCCACGATGCAGGTCACAGGACAAAGCTGATGCCGCTGATCCTTTCCCCCAACGCACCCATCGACCGCCCAGGTGTGTCGGTCGTCATCAAGAGCGCCGAGACGCCTGGCAACCCCGCTCGCGGCGTGGCCGGCTACGTCGGTCGCGCTCGCATCGGGCCGCTCAACACGCCCGTGCGCTGCACGTCGCCCGCCCAGGTCAGCCGCATCTTTGGCGGCGGCCCCTTCGGTAGCTACCCAGACGGCGACAACACGATGGACGGCGCGAGCCACGCGCTCGTTGGCGGGGCCGTCGCTGTCGAGGTCGTGCGCTGCGGTGTGGCCGGCACGGGCACGGCGTCCACCGTCACGCTCTCGGGCGGCGGCTCCCCGTCGATCAAGGTCGATGCGTCCAGCGTCGGCACTGGCGGCGACCTGCTGTTCGCCTCCGTGCTCGGCCTGCCGAACCCGACCCAGCAGCGGCAGTTCGTCATCTCGCGGAACTTCGGCGAAGAGGTGCTTGAGCAATTCACGTACATCTGCCCCGACCCGGCCACGACCGACGAGGCCGACGTGCTGCTGCAAGCGATGGCGAACCAGGGCGGCTCGGCCTACGTCGTGGTCAGCAAGGCGGGGCCTGGGTTGATTGACGAGTACCCGGCGACGCCGCTCACAGGCGGCACGAACCCGACGATCAACAACCAGGCGTATTCCGACGGCCTGGCGGCGCTCAGCGGCTCGGCCTTCGAGGTGTGCGCCATCGACGGGGCCGAGGCTGCGCTCCGCAACCTGTTCCTCGCCACGCTCGATGAATGGAACCTGGCGGGCAAGCTCGTGCTCGGCATCTCGGGCTGCATCCCTGGCACGCCGCTGATGACGGCGCAGAACGAGGCCATCGCCATCAACAACCCAGGCATGGTCTACGTCTACAACGGCTTCAAGACGCGCTCGCCGATCACCGGCCAGGGCGACGACCTCGTGGAGGGCTACGAAGCCTTCGGCCGCGAGGCCGGCCGCCATGCTGCGCTGCCGCTGGCGCGCCAACTCACCCACGCCGTCGTGCGCGACTCCTACGTGACGATCAACGAGCCGCCAGCCGACGAGGTCGGTGGGGCGCTGATGAGTGGCCTGTACTGCTACACGACCGCGCCCAACGGCTCGATCTGGACGGAGCAGGGCATCACCTCGCAGACCGACTTCTCGAAGCCGCCTCCGTGGGCTGTCGAGACGGACTCGGGCTGGTCGAAGAGCCGCCTGGTGCTGACGCGGTTCCGCCTCATCAACGACATCCTGCTCGCGCTCAGCCCGATGATCGAGACGACCACCAACAACGCGGCTGGGCGGGCGAGCATCATCCGCCAGGCGCAGAACGTCATCGACACCCAATACATCCCGGTCGGGGCCGTCGATGTGGCGAAGGTCATTCTCGACCCGAGCAACCCGCCCACGGGCGACAAGATTTGGCTCCTGATCGACCCGTGCATCACCCCCGATGGTGCCGAGAAGATCATTATGACCATCGCCTTCAAGCGCTGACGGGAGGACATGAACGATGGCGCAACCAGTCGATCCAGGGCTGCTGATCCCTGGCTACTCAGGCCGCTTCTACAAGTCCGACGGCTCGCGTTGGGCGACCTGCACACAGTGGGAACTTCAACTGTCGATCACCTCGACCGACGAGAACCCGCTCGGCACCTTCTGGCTGATGGCCGTGGCCCAGAGTGGCTCTGCCAGCCTGACGGTGAGCGAGCTTGTGATTGACGACGAGATTCCAGCGGCGGTGTTGGCGGGCATCCAAGACCCGAGCAACCCGTCGATCCCGAAGTTCCGCTTCATCGGCGAGCGCATCCGCCCCGACGGGCTGACCTCGACGCTGGTCATGGACGGCTGCACGCTGGACGGCACGAACCGCATCGCCGCCGCCATCCCAGGCGAGACGATGACCAGGGACTTCACGTTCCGCGTGTCGGTCATCCCTGATCCCGCCGGGCTGTTCCCGGCGGCGGCATGACCACGCCCCGCAGCAACGGCGTCGAGCACGAGCGCGTCACGGTCATGGAGCCGAACCAACCGAGCACGGGCGGGCAGATGGTCCCGCCCGAGCGCAAGCCACCCAAGGCGCTGACTGTGCCCGAGCTTCGTGAGGAAGAGCCCGACATCGTCGGGATGCTGTTCGAGGCCGAGGAACGCCACGCTCGCCAGATCGCCACGCTCGAAATCCCCTGGCGTCAGGTGCCGCAGTACGACGACGACGGCCACGTGCTGCGCGACGGCGACGGCAAGTACGTCATGGGGCCGTTCCGCATCCGCTTCCGTCGCCTCACCCAGGAAGAGGTGACCACGGCCACGCGGAAGGCCAAGCGCATCTGGCAGGTCGGCGATGACGGGCGGCGTGAGAACGCCCCCGATCCGACCGAGGTGGGCAACCTGATGATCTACACGGCCACTGTGCCCGAGGACAAGACGCGGCCTGGTGGCTGGGACGACCGCCGGCTGTGGGACCGCTACAAGGTCGGCAACGGCACCGAGGTGCCCTCGAAGTTCCTGACCGTGGGCGAGTGGGCGGCGGCGCTTCAGCTTGTCAACAAGATGGCCGGGCTGCCCGAGGACGAGCGGTTCATCCCTTTATCCGAGAACTCATCAGACGGGGTGGGGGCATCCTGACCCACTGCTTCAACGTCTGGCAGCGGCACCACATTGTCCCCTGCGTCGCCTTGGGCCTGGCCGCTCCGGGGGACAAGTGGTGCCGTGGTTGTGTGCTGTTCGTGGAAGTCGCCGAAGACGTGGCCTACGACCTCGACCAAGAGGCGCAGCGTAAGGCGAGAGCCGGGCACTGATGGCTGACGCCACCTACGAGGAAGAACTCAAGGTAACGCTCGAATCGAGCGACGCCGTCAAGGCGCTCGCCGACCTCGAACGGGCCATCGGCGCGTACCTGAAGAACGCCAAAGAGCTTGAGAAGCCGGTCGAGGTCGCCATCGACACGACGGCGGCCGTCAAGGAACTCAGCAAGATCGACAAGATCGCGGCCGGGGCGACGAAGGGCCTGGCGAGCCTGTCCAAGCCGGTCAAGATGGTCTTCACCGTGGCCGACCAGGCCACGAAGGTCATGCAAAAGATCGAGGGCGTCGCGATGAAAATCGTGAAGAAGCCCTACGACCTCGTGATGGGGGTGATCGACAAGGCCACCCCGGCGATCCACGCCATCGGGGAGGCGGCGATGGCGACGGTTAACATGGTCGCCAACGCCACGGCGGTCGCCGCTACAGCCGTGACCGCGCTCGGGGTGTCGAGCTTCGAGGCGGCGGCCAGCGTGTCCGAGATGAACGCCACGCTCGGCGCGCTGTCGAAGGCCAACAACCTTGCCGAGGAAGACGTGCAGGCCACAGTCAAGGCCGTCAAGGGCATGGGCATCGAGACGAGCGTCGCGCAGCAGTCCGTCGCCAAGATGATCCAGTCCGAACTCGACCTGTCCAAGGCCAGCAAGCTCGCCCGTGTCGCCCAGGACGCCGCCGTCATCGGCCAGGTCAACTCGTCCGAGGCGCTCGACCGGCTGATCCACGGCATCACCACCCAGCAGACCGACGTGCTGCGCGGCATCGGCATCAACGTGGACGCGACCAAGGCCCAGGAGGACTACGCCAAGTCGGTCGGCAAGGCCCCGAAGGCGCTCACCGCAGCCGAGAAGTCGGCGGCCATGCTCAACGCCGTGCTCGAAGAGGGCACGAAGATCGCGGGCTCCTACGAGGCGGCGATGCAGGAGCCGGGCAAGGTGCTGCGCAGCTTCCCGCGTCTGTTCAACGACATCAAGGTCGCCATCGGCGAGACGATGCTCGACGCCTTCGGGCCGTTCATCCTCAAGAGCTACGACCTCGTGAAGGCGTTTTCGGCAGCCGTCCAGGCGGGCGGGCCGCTCAACCAACTCTTCGTCGCCATCGGCGACGCCCTGTCCCGCATCATGGCCCCGCTGACGGCCTTCGTGGAGCGCACGACCGCCTGGATCAAGGGGCTGGACGAGGAAGCCGTGGCGAGCTTCGTGGACTCGCTGGCGCGCATCGCCCCCGCCCTGGTGCCCATCGGGGCCGCCCTGGCCGCCATCGGCGGCGCGAACATCAAGGGCCTGCTCGGGCCGCTGGGGATGCTCATCCCGACGATCAACCCCTTCGTCGCGGCCATCGCCTCGCTGATCGTGATGATCCCTGGCCTGCGCGAGAACGTGGTTGACCTGGGGCGGGCGATCTTCACCGCCTTCACCAAGGACGCGGGTGCCATTGGCGTCGTGTACGACCTGATGACCGAGATATTCGGCCCGACGCTCGCCAACGCCATGCAGCCGATCCTTCAGCGAATCATGGAGTTCATGGGCTACGTCCGCGAGACGGGCGGCTGGCTTGAGTTCCTGAAGGGCAAGTTCAACGACCTGCGCACGGCGCTCGACCCGGTCATCGAGCGGCTCACGCGCCTGGCGGTCAACGTGCTCGGCACGATCAACCGCTACATGCCCCAGATCGCGCTCATCGTCGGCAACCTGGCCCAGGCGTTTCGCAACCTCGTCGGGCCGAGCATCGACGCCGTGACGGCCATGAACGGCTGGGACGACGTGGAGCGGAAGATGGACAAAGTGATGCGCAAGCTCGTGAAGATGAGCGAGCGCATGAAAGACCTGGGCAAGTGGGTGGGCGAGAACACCGACAAGGTGGGCAAGTTCATCAAGGTGCTCGGGCTGTGGGACGTGGCCGGCCGCATCCTGCCAGGCGTGGGCAAGGGGGCGGGCATCGCCCTCAAAGTCATCGGCGGCATCGCCGGGTTCATCCCGAAGATCGCGGGCGGGCTCGGGTCCGTGGCGGGCGTGATCGGCAAGATCATGGGGGCCGTCAAGGGCGGGGGCGGGCTGCTCGGCATCGTCAGCGCTCTGCCTGGGCCGCTGAAGGCTGTGGCGACGGCGTTCCTGGCGTGGCCTGGGCCGATCAAGATCATCATCACCCTGATCCCGGTCATCATCGCCCTGCTGCTGCGGCTGTGGCGCGAGTCCGAGGGCTTCCGCGAGGCGGTGACGGCCATCTGGGAGAGCGTCTCGACGGTGATCGCCTCAGCGGCGCGCATCATCGGCGTGGTGCTGAAGAGCATCGTGATCCCCGTCCTGAAGGAACTCAGGCGGGAGTTCGAGATTCTGTGGCCGGTCATCCAGCGGGTGATGACCCTGATCGTCAAGATCATCGCCGTCGCGGCCAAGGTGATCGCGGCCGTCTTCGACTTCATCGCCACGCTCATCGAGAAGCTCCAAGCCGCCTGGGAAGCCTCGGGCGGCAACCTCGTGACCTTCATCACCCAGCTTGGCACCGACATCGTGACCTTCTTCTGGAACGCCTTGCAGGCGGGGATGGAGTTCATCGGCAACTGGATCAGCGACATCCTGGCGGCCTGGGAGCCGGGCTCGCTGCTGGCCTGGGCGGTCGAGACGGGCACGGCCATCGTCAGCAACCTCATGCAGTCGCTTACCGCCGGGCTCAGCCAGATCGGCGGCTGGATGGGCGACGTGCTCAACGCGCTCGTCTCGGGTGCGGGCAGCGTGCTGTCGTGGGCGCTCGACTTCGGCAAGAACATCGTCCAGAACATCATCGACGGACTGCTCGGGATGCTCGGCGGCATCGCCGACGCGGCCAGCCAGATCGGCTCGACCATCTCGGGTGCCATCAGTGGAGCGGTCGGTGCAGTGACCACGGGTGGCGCTGTGGCGGCGGCGATTCCTGGCGGGCGGCCTGGCGAGACGGCCACGGCCCCCGCCGTTGTCGCCGACCGGGGCAGCATCCTGCCGAGTGGCTTCGCCGCCTTCAACACCTCGGGCCGCGACGAGTACGTGCTGCCGCCCGACGTGTGGTCGGCGATCAACACCGGCCAGACCGCGCCGTCGGCGGCGGCACCTGGGCGCGGGCCAGTGACCGTGAACCTGGGCGGCATCACCGTCAACGCCGAGCCCGGCGCGAACGGGGCAGTCATGGCCGAGCAGATTGCCCGCATCCTCGCGCCGCGCCTGCAAGCCGCGCTCGGGAACATCCCCTGATGGTCAAGACGCTGGTGCGGCTGTACGACCCCGAGGATCAGACCGAGCTTGTCTTCGCCACCCGGCCAGCCGAAATCACGACCGACGCCGCCAGCGAGGACGCCGACATCCGCCTCGACCACTTCGGCACGCTCAGCCGACCGATGGGCCGCCCGCCGACGCGCTACTCCTGGGCGGGCACGTTCTACGGCTGGTCGCGGGCCAGCGATCCCTACGTCGAGACGCCGGTGTGGAGGCCGCCCGAAGACATCAAGTACCAACTCGAAACCTGGCACGACGGCCAGCCGAGGCGGGTGCTGCCGCTTGAGCTTGAGGTGGTCAACGGCCCGATCCGGATGCTGAAGCCGGTGTACATCACGGCGCTGAACTTCAACATGCGGGGCGCGTTCGCCGACCTGCCCTACACGCTCACCCTGACCGAGTGGCGGAACGTGCTGATCGGCGAGTACACGGGGCCAGGCGGCGAAGAGCCGGTGGACGAGACGATGGGCCAAGACCCCGAGGTGGGCGAGCCGCCCGTGCTCGCCGAGTACACCGTCAAGCCCGGCGACACCCTCTGGCGCATCTCGGAGGATCAGCTTGGCGACGGGGCGCGCTACGGCGAAATCTACGAACTCAATCAGGACGTGATCGGCGACAACGTGGACTACATCACGCCGGGCACGACGCTGCTGATGCCAGGCGGCACGGCCGACGTGGAAGAGCCCGCCATCCCCGACGTGGTGGACTACCTCGGCTACCTTGAGACGCCCGAATGACCACGCTCGACCCGCTGGCTTATGCCTACGACGTGGCCGTGATGGATCAGCAGGGCAAACTGCTGCACCTCCCGAGGGGCTCGATGACCCTCGAAGAGCAGGCGGACGAGATGAGCGCCACGCTGCGGTGCTCGTTCCCGAACGTGATGACCACCCACGGGCCGATGCGCGACCTCGTGAAGCCTGGCACGCCGCTGTACTGCTACGTCGTCCAGCGAGGGCCGTCGGGAAGCGCGGTCGGCACGCTGGCCGAGTCGGGCATCGCCGGCTCGCCGTGGGATCCGGGCTGGTCGGGCGTCGGCTTCGGCGGCAGCGAGGGGCGCACCGAAATCTTCCGAGGCTCGATCCTCGAATACGGCACTTCGACCGACAGCATCGAGCTTGTGGTGCTCGCCCACGACGTGCTGCACACGCTGCTCAAGCACGAGGTGGACGCCTACATCGCCGAGGGCACCGCGTTCAAGGACGCCCTCGAAACCCTGGCAGCCGAGTGGGGCATGACCGTGGGCCGCGTGGACGGCCCGGACGCCAACCTGCCCGAGCTTACCTGGCGTGGCGAGCCGGCTGGCACCGTGCTGGCCGACATGCTCGAAGCGGCGATGGGCGAGGGCGGCGGCCACTTCGTGATCCGCGCCACGGGCGACGCGCTCGAAATCGTCACGCCTGGCAGCAACGAGCCCATCTGGCTCCTGGCCGGCAGCGGCCGAGGCGCGGGCACGACCAGGGCGAGCGTCAACATCGCCAACCTCGTCGGCAGCGTGACCGTCATCAGCGAGGCCGAAGAGGCCGAGGACGAGGACGACAAGCCCACCAAGAAGCCGCCGCCCAAGGCGGTCGTCAAGGAAATCTCGTCCAACGCCGGGTTCAACGGGGCAGTCAAGCATGTCTACGTGGACAGCCAGTCGAGCGAGGCGTCGGCCGAGCTTGAGGCCCAACTCACGCTCGCCCGCGACGGCTTCCCCGAGTGGCGCTTCGACCACGAGACGGTGGACGTGCCGCTCATCCGCAAGTACGACAAGATCGCCATTGACGACGACATTCTGACCAAGGCCGACCCGCTGTACGTCCTGGCCGTGACGCACAACCCGAGCGACATGAAGATGAGCCTGACGCTACAGACGCAGGAAGACTTCGAGCGCGAGGGCGACGCGGCCAGGCTCGACGCCCAGCTTCAGAAGCTCCGAGGGGAAGAAGAGGAAGCGCGGGACAAGCAGAAAAAGGAAGAGAAGAAGTCCAAGAACGCCCGCCAGACGATTCTCGACAAGGCGCAGCCGGTGATGGGCACGCCTTACGTCTGGGGCGGGCCTGGTGGCCGCTCGAACTTCGACCCGAACGTGTGCCAGAGCGACTGCTCGGGCTTCGTGACCTGGCTGTGTCATCAGCTTGGCGCGCCGACGGGTGTATACGCCTTCACGGACAACATGGCGGGCGTCTCGCAACTCATCGGCACGAACACGCTGGCGGACGCCGTGGCGGGCGACTGGATTCTGCAAAAAGACCCGAGCGTCCAGGCGGGCGCGACCTTCTACCACATCCAAATGTACTTGGGTTCAGGTGGCGAGGTGATCGAGGATGGCGGCTCGTCGTCGCCGTCGCGCATCTGGGTTGGCGGCGTCATCAGTGGGTACGAAGTGCGGCGCT
>Ga0066903_100000699_pt1 | contig 22189 bp, 25 predicted proteins | sample PanSoiMetaGPlot1_FD_67491 | JGI IMG/M metagenome (GOLD analysis project Ga0066903, IMG submission 67491) | Tropical forest soil microbial communities from Panama analyzed to predict greenhouse gas emissions - Panama Soil - Plot 1 (version 2) | ecosystem: Environmental > Terrestrial > Soil >... | reverse complement strand
GCCCCGCCGTCGCGTGCTCGGAGGCGAGAGAACATGAACGCGACACGCTCGAGCGGGAGCGCAAAGCAGACAACGCCGCAGCCGTCGACCGCCGTCTCGAGGGCCGCGGGCTCGACCTCGGCCGCCGCGCCGACCTCGCTCATGATCTCGTCCTGAAGCGGGTGACCGGCGAGGCGGTAACCGACGCTCGGCCACCCGCGGGCCCGGCAGGTGGCCAGCATCCCGGCGTGCTTGCCGGAGCAGTTGTGGTAGATCGGCTGCGGCGGGCGACCCTCCTGAAGGCCGACCTCGAGGTCATCTTCGGTCGCCGGAGCCTTCGCGAGTAGCCGCCTCACCGCCTCGATTTGCACGGGCTCGGCCCGGTGCGACGCCGAGGCGATCGCGATGTCGGCGTCGTCGAGGTCGTCGCGCGCGCGCACGAGAGGGAGCGCCTGGAACGGCTTGGCCGAGGAGCGCAGCGACGTGACGAGTTCGCGGTCCCCAGCCTCCGCGACAACCTCGCCGTCCCGCACGGCAACCGCGTGCACTGGGTGCACCGACTCCACGAACGGCCCCCGTCTCACGGCTACGCTGATCGGGTCCATGAGGCGAGAAGGGTATTTGCGTGCCTGAGCTACCGGAGATGGAGGCGTGGAGGCGCGCGCTCGAAGAGCCCGTCAGCGCGCAGCCGATCGAGAAGGCCGGGCCGGCCCACATCGCGACGCTGAAGACGTTCGAACCGCCGCTTTCGGCGCTCGAAGGCCGACGATTCGCGGGCGCCGAGCGGCGCGGCAAGCGGCTGCTCTTCCCGACCGAGGACGGTGAGCTCGTCCTGCTCGTCCATTTGATGACAGCGGGGAGGCTCCGCTTCATGGGCGCGGGCGAGAAGGGCCCGAAGTCGCCGGCGTTCCGGCTCCAGTTCCAGGGCGGCTCCGTGCTCGTACTGACCGAGGCGGGGTCGAAGAAACGGGCCGGGGTCTGGCTCCTCACGCCGGAAGCCGCCGAAGCCGAGCTCGCCCACCTGGGGCCGGAAGCACTCGGCATCGGCTCCGAGGCGCTCGGCGAGATCTGCGCGTCCGAGTCACGCCGGCTGCACTCGCTGCTGCGCGACCAAAGGGCTATCGCCGGAATCGGCCGCGCCTGGGCGAACGAGATCCTGCACCACGCCAAGCTTTCGCCGTATGCACTCTCGCGGGAGCTCACCTCCGAGGAGGTGGACCGCCTCGCCGAGGCGATCGACGCGGAGTTGGCGCGAGGGCTCGAGCTGAGAGAGCGTGGCGCCGCCGACACCCGCGTCTACCGCGTCCACAAGAAGCTCGGCGAGCCGTGTTACGTGTGCGGCACCCCGATCGCTCAGGTCGACTTCGAGGAGCACACGATCTATTACTGCCCCGACTGCCAGACCGACGGCAGGGTGCTCAAGGACCGTCGGCTCTCGAAGTTGCTGCGGTGAGCGAGATCCTGCAGGCGCTCTATCAGGACGATGCCGCCGCGGCGCGCGAGCTCGCGCAGGGCGTCAAGCTCGACGTCTTCGAGGCGGCGGCGCTCGGGGAGATGGTGCGGCTCCGGGAGCTGCTGGACGAGGATCCGTCGTCCGCGAACGCCTTCGGCGCCGACGGCTTCCACCCGCTCGGGCTCGCCAGCTTCTTCGGGCATGCGGACGCGGCGCGCGTGCTCCTCGAGCACGGCGCCGACGTCGACGCGCTCTCGAGGAACGAGCACATCCAGACGGCCGCGATCCACGCTGCGGCAGCTTCGGGCGCGGATGAGGAGACGCGGTACGAGCTCATCGTGCTCGTACTCGAGCACGGCGCCGACCCGAACCTGCCGCAAGGCGGCGGGTTCCGAGCGATAGATGCGGCGCGCCAGAACGGCGACGAGCGCATCGAGCGCCTCCTGAAGGACCGAGGCGCCGAGGACTGATGCAGGGACTGTCCCCGAACGGGGACTGTCCCAACAACACCCATTGGGACAGCCCCCCTGTCGGGGGGACAGTCCCGCTAAATCGCCTTCACATGCGCCCGTGTCACCTCGGCCGATGAGCGGCAGCCGAGGTGGGTCAGCCCGAGCGCGATCTCCGCACGCAGGAGCTCGAGCACGTCACGGACGCCCTGCTCGCCGCCGACTGCCAGCCCCCAGAGGACGGCCCGGCCGGACAGCGCCGCACGGGCGCCGAGCGCGACTGCCTTCAGAACGTCGGTGCCGCGCCGGACGCCGCCGTCGACGAGAACCTCGACCCGCTCCCCGACGGCGTCGACGACCTCCGGCAACGCATCCAGCGACGCAGCGACGCCGTCCAGCTGACGGCCGCCGTGATTGGAGACGATCACACCGGCGGCGCCGTGCTCGGCTGCGAGCACTGCGTCCTCGCCCGAGAGGATCCCTTTCAGCAAGACCGGCAACGGGCAGCGCTCACGGAGCCATTCGAGATCACGCCAGCTCAGGGTCGTGTCGACGATCTCGCCCAGCGCGGCGTGGAACCCCTCGCGCCGGAGCGCGCCGGGGATGTTCGGCGTCGCCAGGCTCTCCGGTAACGCGAACGCGTTGCGGAGATCGCGCTCGCGCCGGCCGGCCGCGGGGAAGTCAACCGTCAGCACGAGCGCCTCGAAGCCCGCCTCGGCGAGCTGGGCGAGCAGGTCGGCGGTGAAGCCGCGGTCGGCCGACCAGTAGAGCTGGAACCAGAGCCGTGCGCCCGGGACGGCCGCGGCGAGCTCGGCCGGTGTCACGCTCGACAGGGTCGACAGGCACATGATCGTCCCAACCGCCGCCGTGGCCCGTGCCGTCGCGAGCTCGCCGTCGGGATGCGCGAGCCGGTGGAAGGCCGTCGGCGCGACGAGCAGCGGCATCGAGACTTCGCGACCCAGCACCTCGGTCGCCGTCGTCACCTCGCCGACGTCGATGAGCACGCGCGGCCGTAGTTGCCAGCGCCCGAACGCAGCGACGTTGTCGCGGAGCGTCACCTCATCGCCCGCGCCGCCGGCGTAGTAGCCGAAGGAGCCGTCGTCGAGCCTCCGCTCGGCCTCGCGCTCGTAGTCGGCGACGTTGAGGAGGCTCAATGCGGAAGGCGCACGTGCAGGGTCTCCCCGTCGAGCTCCACCGAGCCGTCGAGCGCGCGGACGAGCCGCACGCCGACGGCCGCGCCGAGATCGCGCAGCTCCTCGCCGAGCACCACGGGCGCAGAGGCCGGCGTGATCGGCGAGATCGTCAGTTCCGGCCCCGCCGCCACGACGTCGACGAGCTCGAGCCCGCCGTGCCGGAGGGCGCATTGAGCCAGGGCAGTGACCGCCCGCTGGGTGGCCTGTAGGTCGACACGCACCTCGGCGCCCTCGCCTCCCACACGGACGCGGTCTTCCCCCAGCTCGGCCGCGGCGCCCCGCGCGAGGTCGAGTGTGTTCGCCTCCTGGACGCTCGGCTCGTAGCGGCCCCCTTCGATCCGAGCCGCGAGCCCGAGCTCATCGAGCAGCTCGACCATCTGGCCGGCGGCGGTCTCGATCATCTGCACGTAGCGCGACGCCGGCTCCTCGAGCGAGTCGCCGCGGATCAGCGTCTTCGCGAAGCCGCTCACGGTCGCCAAGGGGGTCCGCAGGTCGTGCGCGGCCAGGGAGACGAGCCTGGTGAAGCTGGAGTTGTCGGTCACTTCGGTACGGTTGCTCTGCGATGAGCGAAGGCGTGCATTTTCTCCAGGATCTTCAGGCGTCGCCGCCGGACGTGCGGATCGGGCTGTCGAGGGCCGGCGTCACCGGCGTCCGCAAGGCGATCCGGATCCGGTACGGAGAACAGGAAAAGCTGATCGCGGCCGACATCGACTGCACCGTCGATCTCGACCCCTCGCAGAAGGGCGTCCACATGTCGCGCTTCCCCGAGCTGTTCGAGGAGGCGATCGAAGAGGTCGTGATCGAGGAGGCGCTGCTGGTCGAGGAGCTCGCCGCCCACATCGCCGCCCAGATCGTCGAACGGCAGCGCGCCTTGCAGGCCGAGGTGAAAATCGTCGCGCAATACCCGCTCGAGCGGCGGACGCCGGTCACCGGTCTGCGCACCCAGGAGCTCGTCTCGCTGATCGGCCTCGCTGCCGCGAGCGACCTCTCGACCCGCCGGGTCGTCGGCGTCGAGGCGACCGGCATCAACGCGTGCCCGTGCGCGCAAGGGCTCGTCCGCGAGAGCTCCCGAGAGCGGCTCGAGGCCGCCGGCTTCGAGCCGGAGGACGTCGAGCGGATCCTCGAGCTCGTCCCGCTCGCGACTCACAACCAGCGCGGCCGGGGAACGCTCTACGCCGGGACCGATGAACCTGTCAACGCCGAGCAGCTCGTGCGCATCGTCGAGGAATCTATGAGCGCGCCCGTCTACGGGCTGCTCAAGCGGCCCGACGAGCTCGAGGTCGTCGAGCAGGCCCACAGCCACGCCCGGTTCGTCGAGGACTCGGTGCGCCTGGCGCTGCGCGGCACGCTCGACGCCTACGACCTCGACGAAGCCGACTTCCTCTTCTCGCGGCAGGTCAACTTCGAGACGATTCACGACCACGACGTGGTCGCGGAGCGCTTCGGCACCGTCGGCGAGCTGCGCGCTGAGCTCGCGGGAGGCCGCGCCGAACGGCACACCGAACTGCGGGAATGGCTCAGGCCTGGATCTGATACCGGTTGACCCAGTCGTTCACGACCGCCCAGTCGAGGTTCGCGAAGAACGCATCGATGTAGGAGCCGCGGTCGGTCTGGAAGTCGAGCCAGTACGCGTGCTCGTACACGTCGAGCGCGATCAGGGGCGCCGCGTTCCAAATCGGGAACGTGTTCTGCGCGTCCCCGGCGTAGTTGAAGAGCCGACCCTCGTCCCAGTCGTAGGCCGTCCAGGCCCAGCCGCGTCCCGCCATGCCGGTCGCCTTCAGGTCGCGGGCCCAGTCCTCCACGGAGTCGAAGTCGCGCTCGATCAGCCGGCCGATCAGACCGTCCGGCGCGCCACCGTTGCCGCCGAGGTGCTCGAAATAGATCTCGTGGTTCTTGATCCCGCCGATCGCGAACGAGAGCTCGATCTTGAGGGCCCGGAACTCCGAATAGATCTGGTTCGCCGCCGAGAGGTCGACGGAGCTCAGCCGCTCGAGGAGCTCGTTCCGCTTGTTCACGTACCCCTCATAGAGCCGGTAGTGCGCCTCGACGGTCTCGCGTGAGATCCCGTCGAGCTCGAGCAGCTCCGGCTTCAGCTGCCGGGGGACGATCTCTTCGTGGTTGAACGCGAGCGTTGACACGTCGAATCCTTTCGTCGGAGGCGGTGCGCGAGCATAGCCGGACGCGATAGCCTCGCCGGTATTCGAGACGAAGGAGGAGGAAGATGCCATTCGAAGTTCCTCCGCTGCCGTACGACTATGCGGCGCTCGAGCCGTACATCGACGAGCAGACGATGCGCCTGCACCACGACAAGCACCACCAGGCCTATGTGGACAAGGCGAACGCGGCGCTCGAGGGAACGGGCGAAGAGGACCGCCCCGTCGAGCACATCCTGGCGATCCTCGACGAGCTTCCCGAGGACAAGCGGATGGCGATCCGCAACAACGCAGGCGGACACGCGAACCACTCGCTGTTCTGGGAGATCATGAGCCCGGACGGCGGCGGCGAGCCGGACGGCGCCCTCGCGGACGCAATCGACGACACATTCGGAAGCCTCGATGAGCTCAAGAAGGCCGTCAACGACGACGGCGTCAATCGCTTCGGCTCAGGATGGACTTGGCTCGTCCACGACGGGACCAACCTGTCCGTCTACTCGTCGCCGAACCAGGACTCGCCGATCATGCAGTCCGACGAGCCGCTCCTCGGCATCGACGTCTGGGAGCACGCCTACTACCTGAAGTACCAGAACCGCCGCCCCGACTACCTCGAGGCGTGGTGGAACGTCGTCAACTGGCCGGCCGTCGCCGAGCGCTACGCGCGTGCCACTGCAAAGGACCGGATGCACGCAAGCTGATTCGAACGCGCCGCAGCCGCCGGGCGCTCCTGCCACGGCGGCTGCGGCGGCGAGTTACTAGCTTTTGACGGCCTTGCTCTTCGCCGGGAGGTAGCAGGTCCCGGCCTGCGCCGCGGGAAGGATCAGTCGCGTGAGCGGATGGCCGATGATCCGCACCGTGAAGGCCTTCGACGTGACGATCGTCGGCGGCTTCCCGTTCGTCTGAGTAGTGAGCGTCACCTTCTTGATCGTCACCCACTTGTGCTTCCTTGCGTTCCGCCGCTGGAAGACGACGTACTTGCCGTTGAAGGTCTGCGCGGCGGTCACGGTGGCGTTGAACCCGCGAAAGACCGCGCCGCCGGTCACTTTCAGATCCACGAGCGGCGCGACCTTCACCGAGATGGTCGGGCTCGTAGTCTTCCCCGACTTCGCCTGGTAGTTCTCATTCATGGTCGGCGACTGCGACGCCGTATAGCCGCCGGTTGCCGTCGTCTTGACGTTTGCCTGCGTCTTGAAGGCACCCTGCCCGCAGTCCTGTGACGAAATGCCGACCTTCTGGTTCACCTTGGCCGGCGTCAACGTGCCCGACAGCGCCGTCGCGCCCCCGTACGTCACGATCGCCGGCGTCGCCTTCAGCGTCAGCGTCGGCGGCGCTGCCGCCGCCGGTACGGCGGCGAGTGCCAAGGCTGTTGCCCCAACAACGAGAATTGTCCGTCCCACGTCCACTCCTTGTCGTCGACTGCCGGAAAGATGCCCGGTTTCCGGCGAAAAGATAACGTCGTGCTATGACGGGGCTGATGCGGGCGCTCGTCACCGGCGGAACCGGGAGGATCGGAGCCGCGATCGCGGGGCGCCTCCAGAGCGAGGGCTGGTCGGTCTTCGCGGCCGGTCGCGCTGACGGAGATGTGGCGCGGTCGGAGGAGGCCCAGGCACTCGTCGAGCGGGCGGCGGCCGAGCTAGGCGGCCTCGATCTGCTCGTCAACGCGGCCGGCGAAGGCTTCGCGCCCAAGAGCGTTCTCGAGCTGACCGAAGCGGACTGGGACCTCGCTTTCGGCGCGACCGCAAAGGGCAGCTTCTTCGTCACACAGGCCGCGGCGGCGCAGCTCCGGGAGTCGGCCGGGACGGTCGTGATGATCGAGGACGTCGCCGCGTATCAACCGTGGCCCTCGTTCGCCGCGCATTCCGCAGCGAAGGCCGCGCAGGCGATGCTGACGCGCGTCTTCGCCCACGCCTTGGCACCCGAGGTACGCGTCTGCGGGATCGCACCCGGCCCTGTAGCAGTCGCCCTCGGTCAGGAGGACCTGCGGGCCGCCGAGACGCTGCTGCGGCGAGTCGGGTCGCCGGACGACGTCGCCGAAGCCGTCCTCTATCTTGCGGGCGCGGAGTTCGTCACGGGCACTTCGCTCGTCGTCGACGGGGGCAGCATGCTGCAATCCAGGTCAGCGTGATGAACCGTAAGGAAGAGAAGATGGAACTGGCACTGGATCTCGACGTTCGCGCACGCGCGGCCAATCCGAAACCGCGAACCGCGGCCGCTGAGCAATGCAGCGACGGCGAGCTGCTCGAGCGGATCGCGGGCGGCGACCGCGAGGCCTTCGACGTCCTCTACCGGCGGTTCGTGCGGCCCGTGTTCGCCATGGCGATGCGCCGGCTCGGTGACCGCGGCCGCGCAGAGGACGCGACCCAGGAGACGTTCGCCTCGATCTGGCGCTCCGCCCGCAGCTACAAGCCCGAGCGCGGGCCCGGCGCGCCGTGGCTCTACGCGGTCGCGCGGAACGCGATCGTCGACCGTACGCGTGCGCGCTACGAGCCTCCAGCCGAAGCGCCGGACGAGCCGTCGACCGACCCCGGCCCGCCCGAAGAGGCGGAGCGCTCGTGGCTCGCCTGGCGGGTCCACCGGGCGATGCAGGAACTGCCGGAGCATGAGCGGCCGCTCCTCGAGCTTGCGTACTGGAGTGGTCTCTCCCAGTCCGAGATCGCTGAGTTCTTGAACATCCCGCTCGGTACTGTGAAGACACGAACGCGAAGTGCGCTCGGCCGCCTGGCCGACGCGCTCGAGGAGCTGCAATGACCCGCAAGCCGAATTTCGAGGACCTGGTCGGCGAGCCCCTGCCCGCCGGGGAGGAAGCGCGGCTTCGCCGGGCGCACGAGCTGCTGCTCGCAGCCGGGCCCATGCCCGAGCTGCCCGCGAGCCTCGAGGAGCCGACGATCGGCGACCGGCGACCGCCGCGGGAGGAGAACGTCTACCAGCTGCTTCCGCGCCGCCGCACCGGCGCCGCCCTCGCGCTAGCGGCTGCGATCGCGCTGGTCGCCTTCGTCGGCGGCTACGTCGTCGGCTTCAGGCACCAAGGGTTCGCGACGCAGTACTCAGTGCCGATGCACGGGGTCACCGGAGTCGAAGCCTCGGCCAAGATCCAGATCGGTTCACGCGACTCGAGCGGGAACTTGCCGCTGAGGGTCGAGGCGCGCGGCCTGCCGAAGCTGAAGACCGGCTACTACGAGATGTTCCTCACCCACGGGAACCAGATGCTCACCTGCGGCACGTTCGCCGGCGGCGGCGCGAAGACCGTCAAGGTGCGGCTGACCGTTCCGTACAGACTCGGACCCGGCGACGGCTGGATCGTGGTGAAGGAGCTGCCGGGACGGCCGACGCCCGGCCCGACCGTGCTGACGACGGCTTAAGGCGCGACCCGGCCGCTGTCGACGAACGCGCCGTAAGTGACCGGCATCTTCTCAGCGAAGAAGCGCTCGCACGCCTCCGCGTAACGGCGAATCTCGCGCTGCGCCGTCTCGGCCGCGCGCAGTGAGATGAAGTTCATGAGCGACCGCGCGTTGACCGTCCAGTAGAACTCGGTGTAGGCGCCCATCGGCATCGCGAGCCGGGCGAGCTCGCGCGCAACCCCCGCCTCAACGAGGCGCGTGTACGTCACATAGGCCTCGTCGTAGAGCGCCTGCAGCTCTTCGCGGGCTCGCTCCGCAACCTCCGGCTCGACCGGCTCGAACGAATAGGCGCCGGGTTTGCCGACCTGGGAACGCACGTCCTCTGGCGCCGGAACGTAGAAGTCGTCGGTCGCCTTCGCGTAGCGCATCGAGAACTCGTTGAAGGAGCCGACCCGGTGGCGGAACCACTCGCGCGCAACGAACAGCGGCGCCCGGACATGGAAGCGGAAGGCGTTGTGCTCGAACGGCGTACCGTGACGATCCCGCATCAGGAAGCGGATCAGCCCTTCGTCGGACTCGTCCATCTCGGTCTTGTGGCGGGCAAAGCTGACGCGCGCACCGTTGACGACCGAGAGGTCGCTCGCCATCGAATCGTCCAGCCGCACGAACCCGTGATCGAGGACCGTGATCGTGTTCTCGGTTATCACTTCGGCCATGGCTGACACGTCGGCGAGTCTAGCCGGGGCATATGTCGGCACCTCCGGCTGGTCCTACCCGTCCTGGCGGGGCGGCTTCTATCCCGCGGCAGCAGACCCGAAGACGTTCCTCTCCCTGTACGCCGAGCGCTTCAACACAGTCGAGCTGAACACGACCGGGTATCGGCTGCCGGCCGAGGATCAGTTCGCCCGCTGGGCGGAGCAGACGACCGAGGGGTTTCGCTTCGCGGTGAAGATGCCGGTCACGCAGCGGCTCGACCGGATCGGCACCTTCGTCGAACGCGTCGGGCTGCTGGGCGAGCGCCTCGGTCCGTTGCGGGTCGTCGTGCAGAGCGCACGCGACGACGGACTGCTCACGTTCCTACTAGGCTCGCTGCCGCCGGAGCTCGAGATCGCGTACGACTTCCGCCACGAGTCGTGGGCCGGAGTCGACGTGCCGGTGCGGGTGAACGACCTCGACGGCGATGCGCCGTTCCAGTACCTGCGGCTCCGCGAGCCGCCGTACGACGACGAGGCGCTGCGCGCGTGGGCGACCCGGATCCGGCCGCTCATCGAATCTGGCACCTGCATCTACTGCTACTTCAAGCACGAGGACAGGCCGACGGCACCACTGTACGCGCAACGTCTGCTCGAGCTCCTGAGTTAGGTTCCGGATCCCCGTGCCGGATTACCTGAAGCTCCTCGCCGAGCTCGCCGTCCACGTCGGCGCCGACGTCCAGCCTGGCCAGGATGTCGTGGTCGCCGCCTGGGATCCCGTCCAGGCGCCGGTCGCACGGGCGGTCGTGGAAGAGGCGTACGCCTCCGGCGCGCGTTACGTCAGCGTCGTCTACTGGGACGGCGCCGCGAAGGCCTCGCGGCTCCGTCATGCGCCAGAGGACTCGCTCGGATTCATCCCGGACTGGTACAGGCGGGTGACGACCGAGGCGACCGAGCGCCGCAGCGCATGGATCTCGCTGATGGGCGACCCCGATCCCGATGTTTTCGCGGACGTCAGCCAGGACCGGTTGGGGCGCGACCTGATGCCGTACATACCCGAGATCTTCGATCTGATCGGGAGCCGTGCCGTCAACTGGACCGTGGTGCCCGGGCCGAGCCCCGGCTGGGCCGAGCGGTTGTTCGGCGAGCCCGACGAGGAGCGGCTGTGGAAGACCCTCGCTCAGATCCTCCGCATGGATACCGACGATCCGGTCCAGGCCTGGCGCGACCACTTGGGGGGCCTGAACGACCGGGCGGCAGCGCTGAATGAGCGTCGTTTCTCTGCGCTCCAGTTCAAGGGCCCCGGCACCGACCTCACTGTGGGGTTGATCGAGGGCCATCAGTGGCTCGCCGGAATGTTCCCGACGACCTGGGGCCCGGTTCCGGTCGTCAACATGCCGACCGAGGAGGTCTTCACGGCGCCGGACCGCCACCGCGTTGAGGGCACCGTGAGGATGAGCAGGCCGGTTTTGATGACAGGCGGCGCGCTCGTGGAGGGCCTGCGCCTGCGGTTCGAGGGCGGTCGCGCGGTCGAAGTCTCCGCAGACACGAATGAGGACGCGGTGCGCGCGCAGATGGCGCTCGACGACGGCGCCTCACGCCTCGGCGAGGTGGCGCTCGTCGACAACTCGTCTCCAGTCGGCCAGAGCGGAATCCTCTTCGGCGACATCCTGCTCGACGAGAACGCCGCGTCGCATGTCGCCTGGGGGAACGCCTACGACCTGACCGTGGCGGGGCTTCCCGACGGGCGCGACAAGCAGGAGCGCTTCGGGTTCAACCACTCGAACGTCCACCAGGACGCGATGATCGGGAGCCCCGAGGTGAACGTGGACGGCCTCGAGCCGGGCGGCGCCGCCGTCCCGGTGATGCGCGACGGAGACTGGGTTATCTAGTCGGAGGGCTGCGGCACGACCCTGATGTACGGCTTCGGCGAGTCCCACTCGCCGAACAGCTCCTCCGCCTCGTCGTTCGAGACGGAGCCGGCGATGATCACGTCCTCGCCCTGCTGCCAGTTCACCGGCGTCGCGACCTTGTGCTTCGCCGTCAGCTGCAGCGAGTCGATCACCCGCAGGACCTCGTCGAAGTTGCGACCCGTCGTCATCGGATAGACGAGGATCAGCTTGATCTTCTTGTCCGGGCCGATCACGAACACGTTCCGGACGGTCTGGTTGTCGGCCGGGGTCCGCGAGGCGGCCTCGCCGGCGGTCTCCGCAGCGAGCATGCCGTAGAGCTTCGCGACGGTGAGGTACGGGTCGGCGATCAGCGGGTAGTTTGGCGCGGTTCCCTGTGTCTCCTCGATGTCCTTCGCCCACGCCGTGTGATCGCTCTCGGAGTCGACGGAGAGGCCGATGACCTTCACGTCGCGCTGGTCGAACTCGGGCTTGATCCGTGCCATATAGCCGAGCTCGGTCGTGCAGACGGGCGTGAAGTCCTTCGGGTGCGAGAAGAGCACCGCCCAGGAGTCGCCGATCCAATCATGAAAGTGGATCGTGCCTTCGGTCGTCTCTGCCTCGAAATCAGGTGCCGTTTCTCCTATTTGCAATGACATCTCTTTCTCCCTCCGTGCCCCGAAATGGTTAGCGAAGAAGCGTACCCCGCTAGTGAGGGGCTGCGTCGAGCCGGTGCTCGTACGCGCCGCTCTCGACGATCCCGGCCAGCTGCGCGGCCGCGAAGCGCACCTCGTCGTCGGTCGTGAAGAAATGCGGGCCGAACCGGATCCCGACGCCGGGCCTGACGTCGCACACGATCTCGCGCGCGTCGAGCTCACGCTGCACGGCCTCGGCCTCGGGCGTCCGGACGACGACAGCGCCGCCGCGGCGCTCGGGGTCCCGCGGGCTCACGATCTCGAACCCGGACGCCTCGAGCAACTCGGCGAGGAGCCGCGTCTGGCGCAGCGAGTGCTCGCGGATCCGCTCGACGCCAACCTCGGCAATCAGGTCGTAGCCCGCCGTGGCCGCGTAGAGCGCCGGTACGTTCGGCGTCCCGGTCAGGAAGCGCCACGCGCCCGTCGCGTACTCGAGCTCGGGCTCGAAAGCGAACGGCCGCGCATGGGCCTGCCACCCCGTGAACGTCGGCTCCAGCCGCTCGGCAAGGTCGGGCCGCACGTAGAGCCAGCCGGCTCCGGGCCCGCCGCAGAGCCACTTGACGCTCCCGCCCACGGCGAAGTCGACGTCGAGCGCGGTCAGGTCGAGTGGGATCGTGCCGGCGGAGTGGTAGGCGTCGAGGACGACAAACGCGCCGGCTTCGTGCGCTCGGCGAACGATCCTCTCGACGTCCTGGATCTCGCTCGTCATCGAGAGGACATGGCTGATCGGGACGAGCAGCGTCCGCTCGTCGATCGCGGCGATCACGGCTTCGTCGTTCTCGACGACGTCGATTTCGGCCCCGCGCCGCCGTTGCGCCTGCTGGAGGTAGCGCACTGAAGGGAACTCGCCCTCGCCGAAGAGGATCCGATTGCGCGGCGGCTCCAGCTCGAAGCACGAGAGCACGACGGTCTCGGCGACAGCGACGTTCTGATGCATCGCGATCGAGCCCGGCGTGGCGCTGACGATCCGGCCGAGACGGTCGCCGGCCGTGACCGACGTCTCCCACCAGCCCTCCTCCCAGGCCCGCACGCCGCGCTCGCGCCACTCCCGCGCGTAGCGGCGCAGGCCCTCCTCGGCGCCCACCGGCATCGCGCCGAGCGAGTGGTTGATCAGGTACGTCGTGTGCTCGAGGATCGGGAATTGGTCGCGGTAGCTCTCGAGCGGCTGCATCAGCGTGCCTCGCGTGCCGCAACGGGCGCCGGCGGCGCTTGCCTGGGTGGTGGCTTGGAGTCGACCAGGACGGCGGCGGCGAGCAGGATCGCCATCCCGACGACGCTCTCACCCGCGAGGCTCCCGCGCAGCCGTCCCAGCACCGGGCCGCCGCTGCCGCGTTCGAGCGCGGGCCGGGCGACGAAGTGGTGCACGGCGCCCCAGGTGAGGGCGAGCGAGACGAGGCCGAGCTTGACGAGTAGCACGCGCCCATACCCTGCCGTCCAGAGATCGCTGAGCGCGGGCAGCCGAACGATGCTCAGATAGACGCCGGCGCCCAGGACGATCGCGATCAGGACCGAGGCGAACCGCGAGAAGCGCAGGAACGCCTCGCGCCGGAGCTCCGGCGCCTTCGGCCAGACGACGAATGCGAGCTGGACGAGCCCGCCGATCCAGAGCGCGGCCCCGCAGAGGTGCGCCCAGTCGGCGAGCTCGGACCGCCACGACGAGCCGGGGTCGACGGCCGAGTGACCGGAGAGCGAGAGCCCGGATGCGAGGCCGAGCCCCAGCACCAGCGCGGGCCAAAGCAGGACGCGGCGGTCGGTCAACCAGGCGAGAAAGACGAAGGCCGCAACGAAGGCGTAGCCGAGCGTCATCGCGATGAACGCCTCACCGAAGCGCGTCCCGCCCGCGATCGACGAGAGGTCGCCGTACATGAAGCTGACGAACGGCAGCTGGAGGGCGTCCTCCGCGCGGAGGAGAAACGCGAGGATACCGACCTCCAGGGTGGCCACTACACCGGCGCCGACGATGATGAAGAACCGCCGTTCGGCCGCAGCTGGCAGATCGCCGCGCCCGACGAGCAAACGGAAGCCGAGCCCGCCGAGCAGCAGTGCGAGCGAGAGGAAGTAGGCCCAGCGCACGACGTGCTCGGTCGTCGTCGGCCCGGACGAGCCGTAGGCCTCGGTCGGCGGCGGCGGCGTCACCCGGACGCCGAAGGTGAAGACCCCGGAGACCACGTGGCCGTCCTCGGACAGGACATGCCAGCGGACCGTGTAGGGCCCGCGCGGCAGCTGCCGGAGCGGGACGGTGACCGTCTGGCCGGTCGCGCGCGCCGTGCCGGACAGCATCTTGCCGAACTCGTTCTTGACTTGGATCGCGTTCGGCTCGGCCTTGACCGACTGGTCGAACTCGAGCACGACCGCGTGCGGTGCTGTTTGCACCCGCTGCTGGTACTTCGGCGAGGTCGAGTCGAGATTCGCGTGCGCGAAGGCCTGAGCTGGCACGCCGAGTGCCGCAACTACTACTGCCGCGACTACTCCCGAGCGCAGCGATGGGACAAACCAGTCCCGCGAAAAGTGCGCAGCATTTTTCGCGGAAATCATCGGTGCGGAGCCCCGGCGGCCGGCGACAAGTGGCCGAACACCGGCGCGATGTCGCGGTCGCAGTAGAGGGAGACGGAGATCACGACGAACACGAGCGCGAAGCCCGCCTGGAGCGCGACGGCACGCGGCCGGAAGCTCCGTAGCAACGGGAACGCGGCGCCTGCAACCAGCGTCCACCCGAGCACGTGGTGCAGGAACGCGGAACGCGCGTAGAACCAGCCGTTCTGCTCGTGGATCAGGAAGGCCGCGCCGGAGACGACAAAGGCCAGCGCCGTGCAGAGCCGCCAGTACGGGCTATGCAGCTTCCCCCGCACGAGCCCGAGCTCGGCGGCGCCTGCCAGCATCATCACCTGCGCCCACGAGCCGTGCGCGACCATGTGGATCGTCGAGCTCGTGAAGAACACCATCACGGGCCACATCAGGACGCCCATCAGGAACGCGAAGGACGGCCACAGGTACGGCCGCCACGGTCGCCGGGCCCAGGCCTCCTCGCCGACGATCGCCTCGGCAAGCAGGAGCAGGCCGATGATCAGGAAGCCGGTCGCGAACCACCAGTGGACGAACTCAGCCTTCGGGAGCATCCTCCACCTTTTCCAGGTCCTCGAGCAGCCCCGGCGCGAGGACGAGCGCGAACACGAGGCCGACCACGATCACGTACAGCGGCGGCTCGGCGAGCAGCCACCAGAATCCCTGCTTGTCCGGGTGCAGGAAGGTCAGCCTGTACGGCTGCAGGAACGCCCAGGCGACGCCGGCGAGCATCGTCAGCGGCCCGATCAGATTGATGGCGACGGCGCGCGGCGAACGTCGGCGCAGCTGCGCGGCCGCCTCGGTTGCGAAGTGCGACTCCATGCTCCTCCCGCGAGGTCGACGTCACGACGAGCCCGCGGGCGAACGGCGCGCGCGGGCTACGCGGGAGCGGGAGGCGGGCGGCTCTCGAACGCGAGACCGAAGAGGCGCCGCGGCGGCCGCGCGGCCGTGGTGGAGTCAGCAGGCGCCGGCGTCGAGACTCGGGCCACGCGGCTCGCGTGCGCCACCGCAGCCTCCGCGAAGCGTTCGTACGCGGCCAGCCAGGCGGCGACGATGCCCCAGCCGATCGCGACGAGGACGGCCAGCACCGCGAAGACGGGTAGAGCGGACGTGTGCAGCCACGGAGCGAGCAGGGGCCAGCGTCCGCTCGAGAGCTGCTCCGCGTCGGTCTGGACGAGGTAGAAGAGTGAGGTGACGACGAAGGACGCGAGCCAGAGGCGCGGCGAGAAGACGACGCGGACTCGCGGCGCGCGGGACGGCCGAGAGCCGACCGCCGCAAGCAGCCGCCTCGCCGCTCGTGCGGCCGAGTGAGCGCGGGCGAACCGCCAGGCAAGCCGGGCGAGCAGGAGCGCGATCCCGACCTTCACGCCTGCGAGCAGGAACGGGTAGTAGTCGGCGCCCGCGTAGCCCGGCGCGGCGACGTGGCGGCCGACGTCGAGCCGGTGGGTCAGGCTCCGGCCGGCCAGCTCCGCGACCAGCGCCAGCAACCCGAAGGCAAGCCCCGAGAACAGGCGCTGATGGCGACGCGCCCTTTCCACGGCTCGATGGTACTGCGTGGGAGAGAGGATGGGCTACCCGACTGCGGTGAGGATCCGGCCGCGTAGCGGCCTGTCCGCGTCAGCGGACCAGTGGAGGGGGCGTAACCAGCGTGGAGCGAGCGTGGAGGTTCGCCCTTCTTGGGTCACCAGCTTCCGATCATCCGACTGCGGTGAGGATCCACCCGCCCGGGGTGGAGCCGTCGAATCCGAGCAACAGCACGCGCTGCCAGGTGCCGAGACAGAGCTGCCCGTCTCGAAACGGGATCTGCTCCGTGCGGGGGCCGATCAGAAGCCTGACGAGCCGCTCGCGGTCGTCCAGCTCATGCGGCACGAGCCGCGCGAGCAGCTCCTCGAGGTCTTCGAAGAAGCCGCTCTCCCGCTCGTTCACGCGCACGATCCCGGTCTCGTCCGTCGGCGAGAGGTACGCGATCCCATCGTCGTGGCCGTTTCGCGCGAGCTCGTGCGCGACGTCGTTCGTGATGTCGATCACCGTCAGCGAGGGGAGCGCACAGGCGATCGAGTACGGAATTTCGACAGAGGTCATGCAACTACCTCCCTGGGGAGGCGGAAGTGCACGTCCTCGCGCGCCACCTCCACCTCGGCCAGCTCGTCGTAACCGGCGGCGGCAAGCTGGGCGACGACGGCCTGGACGAGCTCCTCCGGCGTCGAGGCGCCCGCGGTCAGCCCGACGGCCGTGTGGCCGTCGAGCAGGTCGCCGCCGAGCGCGCGCTCGCCGTCGATCAGCGTTGCGGATGCGCCGTGCAGCTTGGCGACCTCGACGAGCCGCTGAGCGTTCGAGCTCGTGTCGGAGCCGATCACGAGGATCAGCGATGCCCCCTGCCGGACCATCTCCTTGACCGCGTCCTGCCGGTTCTGGGTCGCATAACAGATGTCGTTCGCGTCCGGCCGCTTCAGATCGCCGAAACGATCAGACAGCGCATCCACGGTCGAGGCGACGTCGTCGAGCGACAGTGTCGTCTGCGTGATCACGGCGACCGGCCTGCCGGCCGGATCGAGCCGCTTCGCGTCCTCTGCCGACTCGACCACGACCGTGGACTCGGGCCGCTCGCCTCGCGTCCCGATCACCTCGACGTGATCGGCGTGGCCGACCAGGGCGACGAGGTGCCCGCTGTCGGCGTATCGGCGCGCCTCGGCGTGGACCTTCGAGACGAGGGGGCAGACGGCGTCGACAACCTGCAGACCCCGCGCCTCGGCGTTCTTCTTCACCGCCGGCGCGACCCCGTGCGCAGACAGGACGCAGATCTGCCCGGCCGGGATCTCGTCCTCGTGGTCGACGAAGACCGCCCCGAGCGCCTCGAGCCGCCGGACGACGTGCTCGTTGTGGACGATCTGATGACGGACGTAGACCGGCGGGCCGTGTTGCTCCAGCAGCTTCTCGACGATCTCGATCGCACGGTCGACGCCGGCGCAAAACGACCGCGGCGCCGCCAGCAGGACCCGCTTGCTCACGCGACTGCCTCCAGGCTCTTGAGCGCGCGCCGAGCGTCGCGCGCCGCCCTCGTCGTCTCGCGCGGTGCGCGGAGGAAGCCGCGGGCGAGGCCGATGTAGTCGACGTTGCCATCGAGCCGAACGCCCTCGGCAAGGCCCGCGAGCTCGCGGCCCGGCGCGTCGCTGATCGCACGGATGCAGCCGGCCAACCGGCCTGTGCGTGCAAGCGGCCCCGACTCCATGTCGACCGCGTCCGCGCCGCTCGACTCGCGCAACTCCTCGCGCTCGGCGGGATCGTCGATGATCCGGCTCGCGCCGAGAATCGTGCCGGGCACCGCCGGCGCCACCCCGAGCGGGGGGCCTTCCCAGAGCACCTCGCCGTTTTCGTCGACGACGCGCGTGGCGTCGATCACGGTGCCGATCGCGAGCCCAGGCTTGAGCGCGCCGGCGATCCCGAACGACACAAGTCGTCCCTCGCCCGGAATGCCGCTCGAAGCGCCGAGGCCGAGCCGGACCGTCGGACCGAGCCGCCTCGCGATCCGTTCCTCAACGCCCATCGCGCAGGCGAACACGAGCCCGCTGCTCGCGCCGACTCTCACGCTCGCACCTCCGTGCAGCCGGATGAAACGGCTGTGCCGGCAAAGCCGCCACAGCCTTCCACTCGGCGTCGCAAGCGGCGCCTCAGCCCCGTGGTCAGCCCGTCAGTGTCCAAGCCATGCTCCGGACGCCTTCCCTGAGGCTGTCGGCCGCGACAAGCGCCGCCGACGGCTCGAAGCCGGAGTGGATCCCACAGTGCTCGCAGCGCGGGTCGTTGCCGGGCCCGTACTCCTCCCACTCGATCCCCTCGAGGAGAGCGTCGTAGGTCGGGAAGATGCCGTCGGTCAGCAAGTAGCAGGGGCCCTTCCAGCCGTACGGGTTGCGGGTGATCGACCCCCACGGCGCGCAGGCCAGCTTCCGCTCGCCGGCGAGGAACTCCTGGTAGACGGGGCTCGCGAGCCAGCGGTACCCGTTCTTCTTCGCCGCCGCCTTGATGATCCGGAACTTCTGCTCGTGCTCCGCCCGGGTCATCGTCAGGTTCGGGTCGATCTGCGAGTACTGGTACCCCGGAGCGACGAGCATCCCGTCGATTCCGACCTCGTTCGTGAGGTAATCCATCATCTGCACGACGTCCTCGACCTTCGTCTCCTTGAAGATGGTCGTGTTGGTCGTGACGCGGTATCCGGCTGCGCGACCGGCCTTGATGGCGTCGACCGCAGTGTCCCAGAGGCCGGGGTAGTCGCAGATGTAATCGTGGATCTCGCGCATGCCGTCGAGGTGGACGACGAACGTCAGGCGCGGGTTCGGCTCGAAGACGCCGAGGAACTCCTGCAGCTTGAGCGCGTTCGTACAGAGCTCGATGTTCTTCTGCAGCTCGAGCATCCCAGCGACGACGCCTTCGATCCCTTTGTAGACGAGCGGCTCGCCTCCGCAGATCGAGACGACCGGGGCCGGGCACTGGATGCCGGCGTCGATGCACTCCTCAACCGACAGCCGTGCCTTGTTCGACTCGTATTCGCGGATCTTCCCGCAGCCGATGCACGCGATGTTGCACGCGAGTGTCGGCTCGAGCATCAGGACGAGCGGGAAGCGGGCGCCCGTCCGCTTCTGCTTCGCGACGTAGCTGCCGATCTGGATCGTCGAGCGAAGTGGGAATTTCATGCGGCGAGCCTTTCTCGTAGACGTCCCAGGGCCATGAGCGGGAAATGGAGACGGTAGAGGTGGTAACGGATCATGAAGTCAAGCGGGAATCCCGTGCCGGTGTAGTGCTCTTCATTCCAATCGCCATTAGATCGCTGTGCGAAACAAAGCCAGTCTCCGGCTCGCTTGGCCGGTTCCGAGCCGGCCTCGCCTGCCGCGGCGTAGCCTAATAGCGCCCATGCCGTCTGCGAAGGCGTGGCCGGCCCGAGGCCCCGACGGCTCGGATCCGCGTACGAGAGGATGTCCTCGCCGAAGCTCCCGTCGGGGCGCTGTACGGCATCGAGCCATGCGACCGCAGATCGCACCGCGGGGTGGTCATCCGGCACGCCGCAGGCCGCGAGCGCCGGCAGCACGGCTCCGGTTCCGTAGATGTGATTGACGCCCCAGCGGCCGAACCAAGAACCGGCCGCCTCCTGCTCGCCGAGCAGCCACTCGAGCCCTCGCTCGACCGTCCCGTCGTAGCCCGCCTCGGGCGCGAGCGCCTCGAGCGCGTGTGCGGTCACGTCGGAGCTCGGCTCGTCGGTGACCTTGCCGAAGTCGCAGAACGGCAGCTTGTAGAGCCAGAGCGCCTCGTTGTCGACGTCGAAGGCGCCCCAACCCCCGTTGCGGGACTGCATCCCGGCGGTCCACGCGAGGCCGCGGTCGACGGCGTCGGTCCCGAGTTCGAGGCCGCGCAGCGCCAGCGCGACGACGGCCGTGTCGTCGACGTCCGGGTAGAGGTCGTTCTCGAACTCGAACGCCCAGCCGCCGGGGGCAAGGTCGGGCCTGCGCACGGACCAGTCGCCTGGGACCGTGACCTCCTCGCGGACGAGCCACTCGCCGGCGCGGCGAAGCTGCGGGTGCGAAGCCGAAACGCCGGCATCGAGCAGCGCGATCACCGCCAGGGCCGTGTCCCAGATCGGCGACTGACAGGCCTCCGGGCGGAGTCGGTCGCCCTCGTCGATCGTGAAGCCGCTCCACCCGTCGACGGCCGCCCGCAACGTCTCGTCCTCGAACCCATGCCCGAGCGCCGCGAGCATGATGATCGACCAGACCCAGGGCGGCTGGATCCCGCCCCACGAACCGTCCGCCTCTTGGCGGTCGCGGACCCAGCGCTCGGCGGTCGCGAAGGCGACGCGGCGGATCGGTCCGGGGCGGGGAGGCGGCTTCGTCCGGCCCGGGCGAGCGCCGATCTCACGCAGGTCGATCGGCGCCGGACGCATGGGCCTGAGCGCCTGGACGACCGAGAGCGGCACGACCGTCTGGCGCGCCCAGCACGAGAAGTTGTAGACCGAGAACGGCCCGTCCGGAGGCAGCAGGATCACCTCGGGCGGCAGGCGGGCGATCCATTGCCACGGCCAGTGCCCAAGGAGCGCCAGGAAACACTTGGTGAACACGCGCGCGCGCGAGGCGCCGCCCTCGCCCCTGATGTAGTCGCGCGCGCGAGGGCCGGGGTCCGCGCCGGCCAGCTTCAGCGCCGCGTACGCCTCGATCGTCGTCGAGAGGTCGGCCGGGCCTTCGAACCAGATCGCCCAGGTTCCGTCCTCCCGCTGCCGGGCGAGCAGCTCGTTCGCGATCTTCCGGTCGAGCTCGGGAGTTCGCAGGCCGAGGAAGTGGTGCCAGAAGAGGTGCTGGGCGATCATCGTCGCGTTGGACTCGAGCTCGCCGACCCACCAGCCGTCCGGATGCTGGAGCTCGAGCAGCCGCGAGGTGGCCCGCTCGACCGCCGTATCGAGGCTCGTCCGCGATCTGTCCGGCGCAACTGTCACTCGGCTTGCCGTCTCATTCCGATCCGTTCGCCTCCATCAGCCGGGTTTAGACGGCTGCACGGGCAAAGCCGCTGCAGCCTTTTGGTCGGCATCGAGAGCGACGCCTCCGACTGCCACGTTAGTTGCCACTTCGGACAACATACGCGCGGCGGCCCGCCCGCTCCTCACGGCGCTCTCCATCGTCGGCGGCCAGGGCGCCGCCCGCCAGGCTCCCGCGAGCGCGACGCCGTCACGACCCGAGTCGGGAAGCGTGAGCCCGGGCCGAACGGCAACCGTCGCCTCGGGCTCTCGGCTGACCCGGGACCAGAGCACCTCCGCCTCGGCGAGCCGCTCGGTCACCTGACCGGCGATTCGGTCGACAAGCTCACGGCCGCGGATCTCGAGCAGCTCCGGCGCCGCACTCGAAACGACAGTCAGATACTGGCCCAGCTCCGGCGCATGCCCGGTCAGCTTGCCGCGATCGAAAATCCAGTGCGCATCGCTGCCGAGCAGCGCCGCCAGCGGCTCGCGCAGGATCACGCGGTCGAAGAGCAGGTGTACGCTCACGATCGGCGAGTAGCCGACGCGGCTCGACTCGCCTCCGAGCAGGCGCGCCGCGTCGTCGGGCGGCAGCGCGAGCACGACAGAGTCGGCGTCGAGCTCCTCGAGGTCGTCGATGCGCACGCCCGCGTGCACCCGGGCTCCCGCTTGCTCGAGCGCCCGCGCGGCCGCAAGGCCGTGCATCTCGCCGAGCGGCGCTGTCGGCAGCACGAGATCGCTTGCGGAGCGTCCCGACCGGAGCGCGGTGACGACGGTGAACCACGCCGCCTTCGCTTGAACCTCGTCGGCGCGCAGGTTGAGGCCCGGCCGGATGAAGACGTCCCAGAAGCGCTCGATCGTCACGTCGGTCTGGCCATGGCGTCGAAGAAACGCGCCGAACGTTTCGTTCTGCGCCGGCTCGAGCCGCGGCAGCCGCGCGAGCAGCAGCCCGATCCGGATCCGATCGCGCATGCCGAGATGCCGGTACGAGAGCAGCGGCCCCAGGCCGTACCCGATCTTCGCCACGCGGCCGCGCTCGTCGATCACGGTCAGCTCGAGCGGGAGCCGCTTGACATGTCCGGCGCTGCCGATCCGTTCGAGGAACGCGAGGTACTCCGTGAAGCAGCCGAGCGCGATGTGCTGCCCGTTGTCGGGCGGCGGCTTCGGATCGCCTTCACGCTCGGGCAGCGTCTGCACCTTGCCGCCGAGCGTCGGCCGGGCCTCGTAGAGCGTCACTTCGTGGCCGCTGTCCACGAGCTCCAGAGCGGCAGCGAGCCCAGCCAGACCGCCCCCGAC
>Ga0066903_100000698_pt1 | contig 22199 bp, 31 predicted proteins | sample PanSoiMetaGPlot1_FD_67491 | JGI IMG/M metagenome (GOLD analysis project Ga0066903, IMG submission 67491) | Tropical forest soil microbial communities from Panama analyzed to predict greenhouse gas emissions - Panama Soil - Plot 1 (version 2) | ecosystem: Environmental > Terrestrial > Soil >... | reverse complement strand
CTTGTATGTGGTCAACCTGGGTAGCTGTGTGTGTGCAGTGCGGGCCTCTGATCTGACACACATACCCATCACGCTGCAGCACCAGCGCTCTGACTATGCGCCACTGCCTGGTGCTACCAGCCTTGCTCACTGCTGATCTGTTGGGGGGATTGCTGAATCTCATTGGTGCCTCAGTCTGTAGCGCTCAGGCCTCAGGTCACTGGCAAGGTGAAGGCTGCCACCCAGGTCTCATCACCCACTATGCCATCAATGTCTTGCAGCTGTTTCTCCAGCTGGAAGGCATGAGCCACCTGGGCTGAGGCTGGCCCATACTGGTCATCTATGTCTATGGCCCAGCCACGCTTAGCCATCTGTGCCTGCCATGCAGCTGTGCCATGACCGGCTGTGTAATCTTCCAGCAGTGTGCCTGGCCAGGGTGGGTAGTCATCACTGGCAATGGTGCTGTCTCCAGGTGGAGCACCAGGCTGCTCAGCTGGTAGCAGTGGTGGCTCTTGCAGTGCGTCACCACCCATGGCTATGTCAATGCCAATGGCTATGGCCTCGCCCAGGTCTGCCACTGGCCTGGGTGTGCCTACCCTGCCAGCCTCAATGAGGATGGCTGCACAGTCTGTGCCATTGAGCCACCATAAGTCAGTGCGGTCTGTTGGGCCTTTGGTGGAGAGGCCCGCGGCATTGCAGGTGCTGATGACCTGGCTGGCTATGCGCTTGCTCTCTGTGCCATTGGGATGCACTAGAGGCCAGCACAGCGCGCTGCTGCCTTGCTCCCAATCCTGGTGCAGATCCAGCGCCAGGTGGTAGCTGCCTGCGTTGACCGCATCCACTGATCCCTGGTAGTCAGCGTCAGTCTTATTGGCAGCGTCAGCCTCTGATGTGACTGTGTGGCCTCTGGAGCGCAGCTGGTCTGTGACCACCCTGGCTAGCTCCCTGTTGCCTTCATACTCAGTCACACCTGTGGCTGTATGCACTGCGCCTGGGTCAAAGGTGCCATTGGGCCTGACCCCATGGCCCACACTCACATAGATGGCGCTCACAGTGGGCTGCCATCTGCTGCATAGTAGAGGCCTGCTACCACTGGCCAGTTTGCCTGAGTCAGGCTGAGCAGGTCAGCATCAGTGACCTGGCTCTGATCTATGGTGCCGTCAGGCTGCGCCACCTTGTCAGCTATGCCAGGCCCAGCTGCATTGAGTCTGGCAAAGGCCAGCAGCTGGTCTCCATTGCCACGCTGCACATCCCTAGCCAGTGCCACATCAATGGGTGCTGAATGAGGCTGGGCTGCCTGCTCTGTAGCTGCACTGGCGGATCTTTGCTGGAAGGTACCATCACCATACAGCTGGGCCTGTGTTAGATAACTCATTGGGTAGCCTCCTAGACCACATGCGGAAGTTCGATTGCCTCTAGCCAGGTATTGCCACTGTTGAGGTTATAGCTGGCAGGTGCGTTGTATGTATAGGCGCTTAGGCTTAGTTTGCTGCCAGCATTGAGGATGCGTGACTGAGTGCGGCTGTGATAGACCACATAGGTGCCATACTGCAGATTGCTCAAGTGGGTGGATGTGAGGCAGAGGCCTGCGCCTGCGCCATTCACATTCACCTGTATTGCAAAGTCCACCTGCCTGCCTGTGAAGGTGGTGCCGGTCAAATACCAGTTTGCTGCAGCAGTGATCTGATAGAGCGCGCGGCGCGGCACTATCAATGACCCACCGCTGGAGCTATCCCAGGTGCCACCACCCACATCCAGATCAGCTGGATTGGCCCAGTTACTGACATTGGACCAGGCGCCAGTGGTGATGGCCTGGCCTGCGCTGGTGGCTCTGCGATAGGCCATCAATGGTGTGCCAGGGTGCATAGGAGGGAAGGCCACAGGTGAGGCTGCTGTGCCAGGCCTGACATCACTGATCTGCAGTGGATCTATGGCAGCTGAGCCACCCACCAGCCTGATCTGCGCCAGCGCCACTGAGCCAGCTGGCACAGCTGGTGCAGCCTCTGAGCCAGCAGCTGCCTCTGTGCCTTGCACTGCTGTAAATACAAAGTCATTGTTGGTGCCACCATCCAGGTCAGTGCCTCTGGCTGTGCAGACCACCAGGTCAATCCTGTTGAGGCCTGAGGCTGGCGCAGCAGACAGCTGCACCTGCTCCACCGCGTCAGAGACACACAGGCTGCTGCCTGTGCCATTGGCTGTCGGCACCACCACAGAGCCAGGCGCTATATCCACCACCATGGCACTGTTAAAGGTCACTGCGCAGCCATCACAGCGCGCATCAGGCCATATGGCACCCATCAGGCGCCGGTCAACAGAGGCAGCGTAAGAGCCACTCTGGAGCCACAATGGTGTGTATCTAGTCATGGTCTATCTCCTAGCCAGAGCATTGATGTCTCTGTCTGCCTTTGTAAAGAGGTCTGCAAACTGCACGTCAGGCCTGCCCACCAGCAGCTGCACTGCCTCACCCCCATCATCATGGATGTCAAAACTGAGGCCCAGCACCCTGACCTCACTATCCACATCCAGCCTGCCTGCTCTTATGCGCAGGGTGACGGTATCGCCCATGTTGGGATTCCCCCAGCTATACCACCCAGGCCTGATGGTGAGGCTGTAGCTGGGCAGCAAGAGGCCACCCATGGCCAGGTCTGCGCCTGCCTTTTGATCCAGGGTGGCCTTGACAGAGACATCAGAGGCATTGTCTCCAGATTGCCAAAGGCCCACTGGCACCCTGTTGACATCATTGGCATCAGCGCTGATGCGCTCAGAGATAAGTGGTGGTGCGCTGGGGTCACTGGGATTGCTAGGCCCACCCACCACTGTCCAGGCATTGCCATAGTCTCCACTGTTGACGCTGCGAGACAGAGCGCTAACGCTGCTGCCATATTCCAGCACCAGGTCAGTGCGCAGCATGCCTTGATTGGGATAGAAGATGCGCACATAGTCATCACCCTGGCCTGACTGAGGCTGCACATCAAAGTCAAACCCATTCTCACAGGCAGCCAGGTTGAATAAGGCCTCATCCAGTTTCTGCTGGGCCTCATAGGTGCGATCGCGCAGCTGACCGCTATAGGTGCTGCGCCACTGGCCATCAGGCAGCACTGTGTTGGCCACTAATGGCAGGTAACTGCCTGGGCTAAGGCTGGCGCCTGTGGTGGTAGTCATGGCCTTAGCTCTAGCCAGAAAGTCAATGACCAGTAAATCCTGGTCTTGCTGGGCATAGGTCACCCTGGTGGTCAGCAGCCTGCGCTCCAGCATGGCCAGATAGCTGTGTGCTGTAAAGGTCACAGTGTCAGCCTGCTCACTGATGCTGTCTTGACTCTGCGCCACTATGCCTCTAAAGACCGGCACATCCACTGCCTGCTGCTCATCCCAGCGCCAGGCCACCACATCAGTCATTAGCTCTTTGACCAGCCTGGCTGCAGCTGATGTGCCATCCAGCGCAAAGGTGAAGGTGGCTGCTTTGTTGTATTCCTGGCTCAGCTGCCTGGAGCGTGCGCCAGAGATCTCTGTGATGATGGTGTCTTGATAGCTGAGCGCCTGAGCAAACTGGCGCTCATGCAGCGTCAGGCGCCACCTGCCGCGCTCAATGGGTGGAGGCTTACCCAGCTGAGGCTGTGGCCTAAGGCCTCTCTGCGCCGGTCTGCGCCCAGCTGGCCAGGTCATGTGAGGAATCCATCACGCCATATGGCCTGGGCCTGTGTGATGCCTGATGTGGTGCTACCCATCAGCGCCATGGAATGCCAGACAGGCATGGGCGCCAGCACCACCCACCTGGAGGCCATCCAATCCAGCTGGTCTGTGACCGGCTGGGTATCGTCACCATCCAGCCAGCAGGTGTGGCGCTCATTGTCAACATCCACCCAATGGCCCGCATCTATGGTGAGGGTGGGCCTAAAGATCAGGGTGAAATAGTCTTGATGGTCTGCGTACATGGCCCACACATGCACCTGTGGGCCTGTGATAGGCCCATAGATCCTGATGAGTGGCGCCACAGCCACATCACCATGATTCTCCAGCCTGGCATTGACCGGCGCACCTGAGCCAGGCGCATAGATGCGATTAAAGCGCAGGTCATAAGCGCGCCCAGGTGGGCTGGTAGAGCCAGACCAGGCACCCTCACTCTTGACCACCACATCACGCGCCACAGGATCAGGCGCCACCCATTGCAGCTGCACATTCCTGCGCTGCTTGCCTGTGATGGGCCAGGCATAGTTAGCTGCTCTGAGCGTCAAGGTGCGCTCAGGTGCGCCTGCTCTGTCCAGTATGTAATGCAAGACCGGCCTGACTGATGGCACCATATACGGCGCAAACTGAGCAGCCAGGCCATCTACCTCTATGCCATAGCAGGTGATATCTGCACTGACCTGCCTGGAGGCCCAATACTGGCTTAAGTCATCAGTGCCATGCTGGTCAGGCCTATTGCTGACCACATCCCTGACCTCTGGCCAGCCTAGCTCCAGCTGGGTGCAGACCCAGCCTCCAGCCTCATCCTCCAGAGGCATGATGGCCCCATTGAGGTCTAGCCAGGCGCGCCGTACACAGTCAGTCATATTCTCTGCACCTGCATCTGCCAGGCCACCTGGCGCATCAAGACATCTACGTCAATGCGCTCTGAAAAGTGGGCATGCTCAATGTTGACAGCTGGGCCTGACCGGCCTGCTTGTGGTGCTGGGGTGATGACCTCTCCCACATGGGCATAGACCAGGCCTGAGGCTGTCATCAGGCCTCCGCGCTGCAGCCTGGGGATGTTTGGCCCGTTAAACTCCCAGCCTTTGCCTCCAATGCCAGGCACCCAATCAGGCACCTTGACAGAAAAGTGGATGCCACTGATGGCGCCAGCCACAGCATTCCAGGCGCCGCGCAGCGGGCCTAGGATGTTGCTCTGTATCCAATCCCAGGCTGCTCTAAAGGGTGCAGTGATGGCGCCAAAGACTCCAGACAGAGCGCCTGCTATGGCGCCTGCCACGCCAGAAAAGGCGCCGCGCAGTGGGTTAAGCAGGTAGCTCTGGATCAATCCCCAGGCCTGCTGGAATGGCCAGGCAATGACTGAGCCTATCGCGCTCACTGCTCTGGAAATCATGCCCACCCAGCCTGAAATCTCGCGCATCACTCCAGACCAGCCACCAGTGATGGCTGCCTTTATCAGCCGGAAAACTAAATACCATGGGCCTAGCATCACTGCCAGGAATACCTGACCCCAGCGCTGGACAAATCCCACCAGCGCATTGATCCCAGCCTTGATGCCATCCCAGGCTGCCTGGAAGGCAGAGACCACTGCACGCAGCGCTGCATCCACAGCCTTGCGGAACCAATCCACCTTGAGATACAGCACCACCAGCGCAGCCACCAGCGCCACAATGGCAATGATGATGAGGCCAATGGGTGAGGCAGCAAAGACCGCATTGAGGATGGCCCAGGCTATCTGGATGCCCTTGATGACCATGGTGCCAATCCTGATGGCAGCAGTGACAGCTGTGATGGCCTTAGAGACCACCATGAGGCTGGCAGCCAGGCTGACCGCGCCAATGACCAAAGGCACCAGCCAGCTGCTGTTGCGCTCCACAAATCCAAAGACCTTGACCAGCGCGGGTGTGATCTTTTGGATGGCAGGCAACAGCGCATTGCCAATGGATTCCTGCACATTGCCCATGGCCACTGCCATCTTTGCGCTGCCTGTGGCTGTGGCAGCTGCAGTGCCTTTGACCTGATCCTCTACAGCTGCCATGACTATCTTTTGTGCGCCCAGCAGATTGCCACTCTTTTGCATGTTGGCAATCTGATCTTTCTGGGCCTTAGTGAAGGTCACCCCACTCTTAGCCAGCGCGGTCATGCCTTTGGTGGGATCTTCCAGCGCCTTGCCCAGCTGCACTGCGTTGCTGTTGAGGTCTCCAAACCCAGCAGCTGCCAGGTCTGCAGCTGCAGCTGTGGCTCTGTCAAACATCCCAGCTGACCGGCCTGTCTCGCCAGCCACACTGTGGAAGGTGGCCAAGATGGCCTGGGCGCCCATGATGACCTCATCATCAATGCCAGTCTGTTTAGAGAGGCTGGTGGCATATTTCTCAGCTGCAGCTGTGGCCTTGCCTGTGGTGTCGCCAGCACCCTTCATCACAGTGAGCAAGCGATTGTGCGCCACTGCAGATTCCTCTGCAGCCTTGACGCTATTTTTCCCCCACTCCACCACCTTGATGGCTGCATAGCCAGTGGCCAGGCCTTTGATGGCGCCACTGATCTTGCTGCCTGATGCCTGTGTTTTCTTGCCAGTCTCACCAGCTGCCTGGTCTATTTTCTTGAATCCAGAGACAGCCTGAGTGGCATTGGTGATGATTTGTAGCTCTAGTTTGGCTGCCATCAGCTGGCCTCTCTAGCCCTTGCCACGCGCTCTAGGATGAGCAGCGCAGTGGTCATGGCAGCTGGGTCATCCAGCCAGATGGTGTGAGGCACGCCAGTCACCACAGCTAGGCCCACTGCAGCCTCTCCTAATCCACCTGCTGGGTAGGGTCCAATGGGTCACCAGCCTCTGCATCCAGGTCATCCAGGTCATCCATGACAGCCAGGAATCCCTGCCAGTTACGCTGCAGAGGGTGGTCTGGATAGGTGCGCTGGAAGGCATAGAACATCAGGCGCATCTGCAGCAAGACCGGCGCCTGGGTTAGCTCTCTACCCTCCCTGCTCACTGCTTCCTCTGCCTTCAGGTGGTCACCAGCCATGGTGATGACCTCATATTTCTCACCATCCAGGGTGATGCAATAGCGCCTGCGAAATGTACTCATGCACCCTCCACTGAGTCAGCAATGCGCTGCAGGTCAGCCTCATACTCTCTGAGCCACTGGTCTTGAGTCTGCGTAGCTGCGCTGGTCAGGAATGGCTGAGGCCTGATGTGATGGCCAGGCCAGCCATAGTGGATGACCGGCGCATATCGCAGATTGGAGCGCACCACTGCTCTGCTGGCAATCCTGGGATTGCGCAGGCTGCCCATGAGCGCGCCAGAGCGATGAGGCCCAATGGCCTGCGCTCTGCCAGAGACAGTCTGTGAGGCCCGCTGATTGGCTGCCTTCATATCATCCATGTTGGCGCCAGCCTTACGCAGCGTGGCTCTAAGCCTGCTCAGGCCCAGGATCTTGACCTCAGTGTCAGGCACTAGGGTGCGTAGGTTCGAGTGGGCGCACCCTGGATATTCCAGGCAAAGTCAGAGGTCAGCCTGGCCTTGACATCACCACCATAGGTCTCAGCTGGAATCTCCAGCATGACTGAGCCAGTGATGGTGGCGCCTGTGGTGATGTCATTAGGCACAAACTCAAACTCTTGCACTGCCAGGCTGTTATCCCACAGGTAACCCACAATGCCAGTGGAGACATCAAAGTCTTGCACCACAGTACCCTCAAGTTTCTGGCCAGTCATCTTGCGGCCTGAAGGCTTGAAATCTCCACAGAGGGTGGTGAGTGGGTCTCCATCATCCTCATAGGCAGTGGTGATCCTGACATTGGTGACCTGGCAGCTGAAATCCTTTTGCGTGGCTGTTGGGCCTAGCTTCAGCGTGCCATTGCTCAGTCTTGATTCAACTATGGCCATTACTCAACTACCTCTCTGAAAGTCATTTCGTAGCTGGGATATGTCTGCAGGCCTGCAGCACCAGGCCTTTGGAATGGCTGTGACCGGCTGCTCTGGATGTCAAAGGTGGCCTCCACAGCTGCAATCAGCTGCTCCATCAGCTGCCAGGCTGTTCTGTCCCAGCCATTAGGCACAGGCACCAGGCAATCCAATGCCCAGCGCACTGTGGCGCCACACATCACATCATTGGTGCGCTCAGCTGGGATGTTGACCAGCACACATGGCAAGATGCCCATAGCCATGGTTGGCTCAATGGTGGCTCTGATGCCAGCTGCCTCTAGCTTGCTGACTATTTCCTCAGCGCGGGCCAACATGGTCATGCCAGCACCGTTGCCAGCCATGGGCCTAGCAGCCTCTTGATGTCAGAGTCATATGGCTGGATGGTGGCTGTGCCTAGGTCAGACACACCCACCACCCCATCTGGACTATTGCGCCGCGCCAGCAGCCTGTTGACGTAAAGGAATCCTGCCTGGATCACATCTGCTGGTGGAGGCTGTGGCGGATCACTCCAGATGACTGGCCTGAGGATCAGGTCAAAGTGATTACTGACCGCATCCATGGCCTGCTGTATGGCCACATCATCCACAGCATCAGTGATGCGCGCCCAGGCCTTGTAGTCATCCAGAGTGAAGGCCGCCATAGCTCTAGGCCTTGCTGCGTGCGCCAGAGCCACCAGCAGAGGCACCAGCAGCCATGGTGATGGTGACAGCCATCTTTGTGAAGGCAGCTGGGTCAGTCAGCAGGCTAGCGAACATGCCAGCCACGCCAATGTTGTAACCCAGGATGCTGACCTCAGTGACAGACAGCCTGACCGGCGCGCCAGCTGTCTCATACCACTCTGCATAGCGTGGATTGCCCACAATCATCACACCAGTGATGGCTGGGTCAATGACCACATTGAGGCCACGCAGGTTGGCAATGGATGTGGCATCAGATGTGCCGGGTGCATTGGTAGGCCCAATGTTGGGCAGGATGGGCCTGCCCTCAGCATCCACCAGCCCACTGATCTGGCCAAAGACATCCAGGCCCATCCAGACTGTGGTAGGCATCACCTTGTCTTGACTGTTGGAGGCCACTGCCACCACTGCATCTGACAGTGCAGGCACCAGCGTGGCTGCCGTGCCTACCCATGGAGGCCCAGCAGGCACAGCGCCTACAAAGTCACTGACGCACTGCGCGTTACTATTTTTGGCATACATGGCCACCAGATCAGAAAAGATCAGGTCTATGGCGCCTGGGCTGGAGCGCTCTGCCAGCTGCCAGCTGACATCAGCCTGGCCTGCAAAGGTCTTGAGCGCAGCCTCCAGCAGATCAACCTTGAAGGTCACGCTGGTGACCTCTGTCTTTTCTGTGGCCTGCGCAGCCACATTGGTGTGCTGGGTGATGTTGGGCCTCTGCACCTTCATACCCACCGCAGGCAGCGCAGGATGGGTGAAACTATTGACAGTGGGCCTGTTGGCTGTCAGCTGAAAGAGCAGGTTGCCTGTGACCTGGGGAGGCACCAGGCCTGGAGTGTCACTGGTGAGGGTATTGGCCAGCACGCGCTGCAGCCTGGCTCTGGCCTGATTGTCTCCATGGCCTTGCCTCATGTAGTCCAGCACATAGGCGCCAGCAGACTCATAGACCGGCGCAGAGTCACCAGCAGCTGGCACTGGCTGGCTGGCAGCAGCGCGGGTGATGCGGGCCAGAGTCTCTGAGGCCCGCTGGTCAAGAGTCTCCCTGGAGGCCAGGATTTCCAGCCTCTCTGCGTAGCGGTCAGCCTGGGCCTTTAGCTCATCCCAGGTGGCCTGCTCAGCCTCAGTTAGCTCATCTCGATTCTCAGCAGCTGCAGCATCCTCAATGCCACGCATGCGGCCTTGAGTCTCGTCAAATCTGTCCCTAATGGTCTCTAGGAGGGTGGGCATATTCGCTCCAATCTGTGCAGGTGGATTCACTGCCTCAGATGGTGCGCTCACATGCTCAGGTGCAGCTGTGCGGCCTGGTCTGTGCCGTCCGGTCTGTGCTGGCGCGCAGGGTAGCACAGCTGTGAGTGAGGCAGCGTGACATCCCTGTAGTTTGACCACTCTGGGTGGTGCCGGCCTCGAGCCGTGACCACAGAGAGTGACAAAGTGCTGGTCAGCTGCTGGCCTCTCAGATTCTTGCTGACTTAAGTCAGGATGTGTGGTACACTGGTGGTGATGCCCACCCACACCATGAAAGAGAGGCCATCAATGTCCTACGATCAACACTCCAATCCCAGCCCGCGCATCCGGGGTGATGCCTATGGCTACTTTGTGGAGTGCCAGCACTGCCACCAGCGCACCTATGGCAACACCATTGCTCAGCTGCTCCAGCGCTATGAGCGCCACACTTGCCCCACCTGTGGCTGGTGTGGTGAGCCTATTTGGGATTGCAAGGCCTGCCAGGGATGTGGCCAGCATGGCAGCATCATTGATGGCCACTGCCTGATCTGCAGCCCACTGCAGATGGCCAGCCAGGCCACAGCTGCAGATGACCAGGCGCCGGTCATGGAACTAGGCGCAGACCTCAGCCCAGCTGTAAAGGCACTGGAGCAGGCCTACAGACTGATTCAAAAGAGGTTTAAGGATGCGCCCAATGTCACCATTGTGGTGCAGCGTGACAGCAAGGCCTGGGGTCACACCACAGTGGCAAAGGTCTGGGCTGCAGCTGGCTCAGGCGCTGACATCCCCACCGCTGACAGGTTTGAGCTAATGATCAGTGGTGAGAATCTGCGCAGAGGCCCGCTGGCTGTAGCTGGCACCCTGCTGCATGAGGCAGCCCACTGCCGCAACCTGGCCAATGGGATTCTGGACACAGACACTAATGGGCGCCACAACGTGACCTTTAAGACCACAGCTGAGGCCCATGGCCTCTCAGTGGAGCAGGCTGGCTGGCATGGCTGGACAAAGACCGCGCTGACGCCAGAGGGTGAAAAGACCTGGGCGCAGCTAATCAAGGTCATCACAGCCGGTCTGGCCAAATCAGCTGCCTCTGCCATCCCCACCATTGACCACCTGCCTAAGCCTGAGGCACCTGAGGGTGGAGAGGCTGCGCCCACTGTCACCATCACCCCAGGTGGCATGGTCAAGCCTCCTAAGCGTGGCAATCGCAACCTGCTCAAGGCTGTGTGTGGCTGTGGCCACGCCATCAGGGTGAGCCAGGGTGTGCTGGATGCAGCCCAGCCCACCTGCCAGGTCTGTGATGAGGCCTTCATGGCTGTAGGCAGGTAACCTCCCACCAGCTGCCTCCAGCGCGACAGAGGCCCGCACCCTGTGACAGGTGCGGGCCTCTGTTTTGCCAGCAGAGGCCTCTGTGGGCCTCTGTGAGGCTGGCGCCAGGTCAGGTGGGCATAGTGTTGCCTCAGAGAGGCAGTGACTGGCCAGCGCCTGCCTGGCGCCAGGCCTATCTCAGCCAGATGGCTGGCTGGTGGTCATCAGGGTGGGTCTTGAGTGTGTGCTCTAGCAGCTGCTCCAGCATGATGGCCACATTGGCATTGACCTCAATGACCAGCCCACACTGGCGACACACCACAGTGGCACCCTCTTGCTCTGCCTCACTCATGCTTGCCTCCATTGCTCACTGGCAGGCTGACCACCACAATGGCCAGCCCACCCACCAGGCCCAGGCTGGCCAGTAGCTCTGAGTCAATGCTCTTGTTTCGCACTAGCACAATGATGGCCAGCACCAGCGCCAGCACGCCAAAGAGGATGAGCAGCGCGGTGCGCCTGGCTGCACTCACTTGCCTTTGTGATGCCTGGTGGTGATGCTGGGATACAGCCTGTTGACCTTGCGCTCAATGGTGCGATAGCTGCCAGCTGTGTTGCTCTTGCCTGACAGCCTCAGCGCGCTCTGCGCTCTTTTCTTAGTGTCCAGTGGGTAGCTGTTCCTGCCTTTGCCACCCACCCTGCTGCTCTTTGGGTAACCCACCTTTGAGGCAGGCAGTGACTGTCTGCGCCTGTTGCTTATGGCCATCTGCGTATCCTCCCAAACCTATCCACCAGCTGGTCTCTGACCTCTGCCAGCTGCTCCAGTGACCGGCCTGTGCTGCGCTGGCCTGTGACAGCTGCTAGCTCATACGCTGGGAAGGTGCAGAGGCTGACCTCATATAGCTTGACCTCTTTGCGCTCCACCAGGTCAACCATCCCCACACCGCGGTCTTTGCCTTTGGTGATTCTGTTAGTGACTGGCTCGAATCCAATGCTCAGGCCTGACAGCACCCTGTCATGGATCAGCACTGAGGCATCCCTGCCACCCTGCACATCAGACAGGCGCCAGATGCCTTCCAGGCCTCTGTCTGTTTCCTCCAGCTGCTCTGCGTAGCCAATCCCCCAGCTGCGATAGTCATGGCTCTGGAGCAGAGGCACAGGCTTGCCATTGCGCTCAGCCAGTGTCTTTTTGAATGCGCCTTTGGTGAATATCTCATCATACCCACCATCAAAGATTCCCTCTATCCTGGTGGCCTCTGCATAAGGGATGGCCACCCCACCAAAGGTCATGCCATCCTCACGCTGCTCAAAGGTCTCCAGAGCAGCAAACCTGACCTCACGCATTAGCCTTGCCTCCAGTCTGTGGGGATGAGGCCTCACCAGGCACCAGCGCCAGCTGAGGCTTTACGGTGGGATTGGGTGCCTGCTGGGCAGCTGGGCCTAGCCCAGGCCCACCCTCACCTGTGTAACCCATCAGCTGCCTGGCCTCTTGCTCAGTCAGCAGGTGAGCGTTAAAGGCAGCTATGGCCATATTCACCCTGGCTGCCATGTCAGGCCTAAGCAGCTGGGCTGCGTCAAACTTGACACTGTTGCCTCTAGGCACCAGCTGCAGGTCAAACTGCTGCTCCAGTGGCACCAGCATGCGCATCAGGCTGGTCTTGAGCAGCCGGTCAAACTCATTCTGTGCATTGGTATAGGTGTGGGGGTCAGTGGCCACACCCAGCAGGAATGGAGGAATGCCCATAGCCATGGCCACAGTCTGTGCATTCCACTGCCGCGCCTGCACCAGCTGGCTCTTGTCTGCATCAGTCACCAGTGGGCTAAAGGCTGTGGTATTGGGCAGCACTATGGGAGTGCGCCTGCGCCCACCCACTGTGTTGAGCCAGGCCAGTTTTAGCTCATTGGCCTGATCCTGGGTCAGGTCTGGCCTGTTGTCTGTGATGACACCAGTGGGGATGGCTGACTCATCAAAGTAGCGCGCTGCATATTCCTCAGCTGAGACTGTGGCCTGCAGCGCAGCTGCAAAGGTGGGGATGAGGCCTCTGCCTGCTATCTCACCACTGCGCCGGTCAAGAGCCACATGCACCACATCAGCTGAGGTCAGGTAGACATCAGTGCCTGCATAGCCAAAGATGGTGCGGCCTTCCTCATCCCTGGCTGTGGTGACCTGGGTGACATCCACAGGCAGAATGGATGTGGGCCAGGCTGTGGAGTCTGGAGGCCCAATGATGGCCACATGATTGCCATACAAGGCCACATCATTGATGTAGGCCTCCACATAGCTGGCCTGGGTGCCTCCATTGGCTGGCGCAGGATTGGAGACCACAGAGGCAGCTGGGATGACCTCTGCCTCTCCGCGGTACTGCTTGAGTGGCATCTGCATGACCACGCCAGCCAGCAGGCGCAGACCGGCTGTGAGAGGCACAATGGCTCTGGCCTCTGGCTCACTGATGTATGGCCAGTAATCCCAGGCAGTGGCGCCACCTGCGTCAATGGCTGCCTGCTCCACTCTGCGCCTGGCCAGATCCATGGCACCCTGATTGACCCCACCTGACCCCACCAGCAGCTGGCTGCCTATGTTGCCCACTGCCTGCATGGCCAGCGCCAATGGCCTCAGTGCTGCTCTGACATCCATGGTGGTAAATCATCCCAGCTGAATGGGTCAGATGCAATGATGTGCCTTAAGGCCTTGCTGAGTATGGGTCTCTTAGCTATGCGCCGGTATCTCCCTGCACACATTGGTGTGTTTAGGCACAGCCTGGGATGGGCTGGGCTGGGAGTTATCAGCCTGAGGCCTCCACAGCGCTCACAGCTGTGCCACTCATGGCCCGTTAGCTGGCCTTTAATGGCCCATGCCACCAGCAGCACAGTGTCTGGATTACCAAAGACAGGGTGCTGGGCAACCTGCATCATTGTCTCCAATGGCCCGCGCTTTAGGGTGGCATAGAGCAGACCGGCCTGGGCCAGCATCCCTATCAGATGGTCAGAGGGTACAGGTAAGACCTCTGACTCTCTGACTCCACTCAGAGGGTCAGAGGTCTTACCTTGACCTCTGACTATCTGACTCCTAGGGCTGGTCATCAGGTGCCTTTTCCTGTGGCAGCCTGATCTTCCAGCCTCTTTCATGGCCTGTGGTCTTGTCAGGCCCAAACTGCTTAGCCTCCACATTGAGGATAACCCTGGCTCTGTCAATGGTCTTTTTAGAAAACTGCCACTCAGCTAATAGCTTCATAACCTCATCAGTCCATTGCCATTGGTCATTGAGGCACTGGCGCAGGCAGCGCGCTGCAAAGGCCACTGTGGCGCCTTCCTCAGGGTTATCCACCATGGTGGGTGGGTTGACCAATGCGTCAGTGCCAATGGAGACCTCACCAGTCCAGGTCACATAGGCGCATGGCATGGTGTCATGTGGCATCAGCCTGAATCCCTGAGGCCTAGGCATGGCAGCCAGATTGATCTTGACCGGCGCCAGCACCCTCAGAGTCTCATCCTCAGGGTGGTAGGCCACCATCCAGCCTGCTCTGGCTGCGCCCACCACCCCAATGCTGCCACCACCCTTGTGGATGGCCTTAGAGCCAGGCGCCTTAGTGAAATGGCGCAGCATGATGACAGTGGCGCCTGTGCGCTCTGCCATGGCCCGCACCTGCCTGAGCGCTGCTCTGACTGACTGGTCTCTATAGCTGTCAGTGCCATCACCCAGGTACTCATAGAGCACATCAATGACCACCAGCACTGCCTGGGTCTGGCGCACCAGTAGCTCAAGGCGCTGGAGGTCTCCGGGGATGGTGAAATCATCTTGAATGTAGAACACCTGGCTTAAGTCAGCACCAGCTGCCTTGAGTCTCCACACCACTGTGTCAGCCAGGTCATCCTCAGCTGCAGCCAGCACCACTGCACCCTGGCCACCAGCTGGCGTGCCATCAGGCATGAGGCCACCTGTGGTGATCCTGGCTGCCAGATCCAGCACCATGGTGCTCTTGCCTGTGGCTGGGTCACCATCCAGCGTCACTATCTTTGCCTTTGGCAGCCATGGCCTCCACAGCCAGCCAACCTCCACAGGTGCCACATCTGCAGCTGGCGTGGCTGCCAGAGGCACAGAGAGGCCCACAGGTGCCTCTGCGGGCCTTATGAGGCCAGCTGCCAGTTTGTCTGGCCATCCCTCAGCCACCAGCCTGGCCCGCGCAGCTGCAAAGTCTCCACCATGCTCCAGCCAGGCCAGGCAGGCAAAGGCGCTCAGTGGTGTGCGCAGTGGTGTGCCGGTCTGCCTGTGGCAGGTCTCTGAGTAGCAGGTGGCATGCGCCCAGCGCTCATCCCCAGCTGGTGGGTAGACAGTCCAGCCATGGCTGTGGCTCTGACCAGGCCAGTGCCAATGCTCTTGCCCATCCTCATCTATGCCCACTGAGTCACAGCCTGCTCTGGCCAGCACATCCCCAGGTGGCACAGCCAGGTTAAAGGCATGGCCTGCCAGGTGCGCGGTATAGGCATGCATGGGTGGTGCCTGCCCAGGTGGCTTATCGGGTGAGACTGGCAGCAGCCAATCATCAATGTCACTGACCTGGCGCCTTTGCCAGTTTGCCTTTGCTGTGGCCACCACTGGCTCTGCTTTGTAGTTGATGGTGCCAGGCAGGCGCATCATGCGCGCTGCATCTGAGACATCATCCAGATGCCAGCCATGCTCAGCTGCCATGGCCTCCCAGGTCAGCTGCCACCTGTGCAAGAGAGGCCTGGCCTCTGCCACTGCCAATGGCTCAGCAAAGAGCCACCATGGCTGGATGCCATGACCTGAGCGCACCACAGCTGAGGGTGTGACAGGGAATCTCTGCACCAGCTGGGCAGCTGCCTGGATGCTGGGTGGCAGGTTGGCCAGTTTGTGAGCGCCTGTGCCATCTGCAATGTCTATGTCCAGCCACAGACCTGGGATGTGGGCGCAATCTGACTCACCACCACGCTCTTTGCCAGGCAGCTGCTGCCAGCGCGTGGCCACGCTGAAATAAACGTCACCACGCGCTGCAAAGTTAGCTATGGGGTCACGCAGCTGCTCCAGCTGGCTGACCGGCGCCCAGGCAATGTCAACGTATTTGCCTTGCTGCATAAAGACATTGACCTGCTCAGCTGGGTCACTGAAGGCATGCAGGCCAGCCAGCCACTGCATGGCCTGGTCTGGATCAGCCAAAGAGGTCATCATCAGGCGCAGCTGGCGCAGGTGCAGTGGGTGCTGGAGTGGGCGCAGCTGCGCCATCACCAAAGAGATTCTGCTGGCCTGGGATCTGGCCTGGCTCAGCCTTAGTGGTCTCCACCCTGAATATCTTTGCTGTGCCTGCTGCGGTCTTGCGCAGGTCTATTAGCTCAATGTCCAGGGTGTCACCAGTGCGTGGCCTCTGTTCCTTCAGCTGCGCCACCAGGTTAGTGGGAGTGGCAATGACCTCTGCCTGATTCCTCATTTCCTGGGTATTGCTCTGCCTGACCGCAACATTGGCCAGATCGTATTTCCAGCCATTGCCCATGCCAGTAAAGACCTCCACATTGGTGATGCGGCCTTTGGCTCTGTCGCCAACCTCATCAAACCTGATCCGGTCACCCATGGTCACCCTAGGGTCATCATAAGGATCACTCATCTGATGCAGCCTCCATTTCTAGTAATTTGATTAGGCCAATGATGTGCGTGACATCATCAGCTGTCCGGTAGCGCCTGCGTATCTCGATAGGTGGCACCTGCTGCCTGCAGACATTGGCCAGCCGCAGCTGCTCATCATGGGTGTGGGCCTCCAGCCACTGCTGCAGCCAGACCTCATCCCAGCTGATCTCTGCCTCCACAGGCTGGGTCTGGAGACCAGCTGCCTCAAACTTGCGTATCTCCAGGCACGCTCTAAAGACTCTGCGCAGGCGCTCATCCATTGGCACCCTCTGCACCTGATAGCTGGCGTCAGCACCCAGCAAGACCACCACAGCTGAGTCAGGTGGCTGCCAGGCCTGCTCCACCTGGGCGCCATCCAGGTAATACTCAGCACCCATGGCATAGCCACCCACCAGCTGCACCATGTGCTCTGCGTACACACCGCGGGATGTTTTCCAGTCAATGATGCAGCGCTTTAGCTCAGGCGCACCTTTGAGGATGCCCAGCCAGTCAAGGGTGCCTGCGAATAGGTGAGACTCGTTAAAGACTGTCTGCTCAAGTAGCTCAGTGACCGGCTGGAAATCCCTGATAAAGCCTTTGGCTGCTGCCTCATAGCCATTGGCTGGCTCTACCTCAGCACCAGCCAGCACATGCTCAACAAAGGCATGGGTGTCACTGCCTCTGGCGCCACCAGCGTCACGCTGCTGATTGGGTGCGCTCTTGAGCCAGGCCACAGCCTCAGCTGCTGGCATGGTCAGCCAGGTCTCTGAGCGCTCCACAGCGCGCTCAGCTGTGACCTTTGCAGCCCAGTTAATGAGCATTGGCGCTGGCATGGCCTTGACGGTATGGGTCACTGAGGCATAGACCGGCTGCCCACCATGCCTGCCAGGATTCTTATAGCGCCTGACTCCATTGATGCTGACAGCCAGCGCTGGGCTGGTCATAACTCGCACACTCCTATCTCTCTGTGCTGGCTCAGGTTGCGCAGCTGGGCCAGCGCTCTGTCTCTGGCCTCTCTCTGCCTGCGCGTCTTACGGTGGGCGCGCTGCATGCTGCAGCCTCTGTCTATGTAGCTGAGCAAGGCCATGTGATAGGCCTGCCTGGCTGCGTAGTACAGAGCCAGTGCATTGGCCCAATCTGCCTCTGCTCTAGTGGCCATTACTGAAGGCCTCCAGAATGATGCGGGCCTCAGCTGCCTCCATCAGCAGCACCAGGTTGACCTGCTGCTCTGGCACCCAGCCTGAGGCTGTCTGTGGTGTCTCATGGCTGGCCACCCTGATGCGGTGCGCCGGTCTTGTCTCCAGTGGCACAGTGAAGGCCACCAGGCCTGTCTCTCTCATATTCACCCCCGCGCTGGCTTAAGTCAGCAGGTCTGAAAAGGTCTCTGCGAACACTTGCAGGGTGGTGGTGACATACCACTGGCCAGGATCACCTTTGCCTCTGCGCTTGTGGATGACCACAAAGACCGCATTGCCAGCATTGCTGGCCTGCTGCCTTGCCTCATCCACCCACAGAGCCAGGCGCATCTCTTTGTGATTCTTCACCTGGATGGTCAGGTCAGGGATGCCACCAATGTCACCCTTGTCTACTGCACCAGCTGGCGCCAGCCTGTGTGCCTCAGGGAACATACCCTGCAGGTAGTGACAGGCCTGACTCTCAGCCTCAGTGCCTCTCTGCTTCCTGGGATTACTCATGGTGTGGGTAGGCCTCACTTTTTCTTTGAGCGCTTAGCATTCCGGCGCATGACTCTGGCCCGCGTCAGCCTGCGCATGGCTGCCTTTTGCATATGATCCAGCCTGCGCTGTAGCTCATCAGCTGACAGCAGCCCATCAGGATCTATCTCAGAGGCCCACAGCTGCCTCTTAGCGTCACGCATGCGCTGACCTTGCTCTGCTCTTTGCTCAGCAGAGGCCTTAGCCCAGCGCTCACTATTGGCAAGGTTGGCGCTAGCTTCCCATTCCTGGGGGTCGCGCCTGCGCTCAGATTTCCCCATCGTAGTCAGCAGGCTTGCCACCCAGGATCTGAGCCAGCTGCAGGCGCTCAGCCTTCCTGGGATGACTCAGGCCACGCTCCCAGCGTGACCACTTAGCCTGACTGACAGGAGGGTGCATCAGCTGGCCAGCAGCCTGCTGCGTGCCAATGTCGCGCTTGATGCGCCGGTACTTGATTCGCTCGTTCGCCAGCATGATGCAGTGCCTCCCACCCCTACCTCTATCGCTCTTGACAGGTAGGTCTCTGCATGATGCAGCCTGAGGCCAGACAAGGCAAGAGGCCATCAAAGATGGCCTCTCACCTGCGTATTCGCGTCTTGCGTATTCACTTTTTGCATGAGGCCCAGCAGGGTGCTAAGCCTTGCGGTGCAACCTATCCATCGTGGAGTGTCGGCGGCCTGTCGCTATCGCTCTGCGGTCTAGGGTGGCGCGCCCATATTTCTGCAGCATGGCGTCACTGCTCCAGCCTGCCAGCGCCTTTAGCTCATCAGGCTGGACGCCAGCCTCTTTCATGGCTGAGGCCCAGGTGTGCCTAAACAGGTGGGTGTGGCCTCCAGGGATGCCCACGCGCTGGCAGGTGGCACGCACCAGGCCCGCCACCCCATTGGTGCCTAGCGGGCCTCTGGCGCCCAGCCACAGCCTGTCAGAGCGCTCTGACCACCTGTGGGCCTTCCTGGCCCGCAGGTAGCGATCCAGAGCCACTGCAGTCTGCTGGCCAAAGGTTACGGTGCGCCACTTGCCACCCTTGCCTTTGACCAGCACAGTGCCTGCGATGATGTCCAGGTTGGCCAGCTGGATGGTGGCGCATTCCTCACAGCGCAGACCTGAGTCAGCCAGCAGCATGAGGATGGCTGTGTTGCGCCGGTCATCAAAGGTCTTGCCAGAGTGAATGGCCAGCATGGCGCTGATGGCATCTGCCTCAAAGACAGGGATGGGTGTCTCAGGCACCTGAGGCACAGGGATGCGGGCCATGGGGTGAGTATCTATCTCACGCTCATCCAGCAGCCAGTTACATAGCTGCTTGACAGCCTTATAGTTAATAGCCTGGGTGGCTGGTGCGTAGCGCTCTTGCATATCCAGCAGGAAGGCCTGCAGGGTATTACGGTCAAGAGTGGTGACTACGCAGCTGCGCTCATTAGCCTCCAGCCATAGGCGCAGCCGGTTGAATCCTTCACGATAGACCTTGATGGTGCGCGGGCTGCACTGCTTAGCCTGCAGGTGCAGCTGCCATGACCGCATGAGGTCATCATCTATCCTGGTCATTGCTGGTGTGTTCCTCTCATTGGTGTGGGTAGGCCACCAGCAGCTGGTGGGAGGGTGTCAGCCTTCCCACCAGCACCTTGCTGGTAGGCTAGTTAGCATACCAGCTAACGCTTTGCGTAGGGGTCTCAGGCCTCTGACCAGCACTTTTGCCCGCTAGACCATGCGTGATAACTTCCAGGTAGCGCTCAGCTGACGCTTTGCGTAGCTGCATAATCCCTGGTCAGGCAGCTGGGCCTCCATACGCTTTGCGTACCGTTATCATGCCAAATCTGGCCCATCTAGTGAGACAGCTGCCGACACTGGCCAGTCACAGACCTCACGCACCAGCACCACTGTCTGCGCCAGCACCTGGTCTGCATCCTCACTGCCACGCTGGAATGACCAGCAGGTGGATTCCGGGCCTGAGTAAGTCTCAAAGGCCTCTATGAATCCATGGCTAGCCATAGCCAGCAAGGCCAGGCGCACCATATGCAGTGCCTTGTAATCAGCAGTGCCTAGGTCACTGCCATGGCTCACTGTGAGGCTGTAAAGCGTGGCCATCAGATCCTGTGGAGGCCCACAAAGTCTCTGATGCCAGCGCGGTGCAGCGCATCCACCACTACCCTGCGGGCCTCAAAGTATCTGTCATATGCAGCGCGATGGGCAGCCTCTGCCTCTCTGTAGTCACTGATGGCCTGCAGTAGCTCTGCGTCAGTGGGCCTAGGCCCATCATCAGCTGTCTTACCTGCAGCCTTCCTGGGAGGCATTCACATGACCTCATCTGGCTCATAGGCACCAGGCAGAGGCACGATGGGAGGCAAGCCATTGGCAATGCGTATGGGATTCACCCTGGTGATGCAGGCCTGGCACACTGGCTCACGCTCACCATTGACCACCAGGGATGGCACGCGCTCAGCTGAGAATGTGAATATCTCATGGCAGGCCACGCAGTGACCCATCACCATCATCCAGCCCATGGCTGACCTCCAGCTGCATATTCAGTTTGTGCATCCATAGCACAGGCATGCTAGGCCCGCAAGAGGCTGTCAGAGCGTCAGAGCGTCAGAGGTCAAAACGCAGACCAGCTGGGGGATCTGACCGGCGCCGGTCTGGAGGTCAGCGCGTGGCAGGCCAGGATGGCAGCCTGCGCTGCGTCAATGTCAGAGGCAGCTGAGCGCCTGGTGGGTGTGTCTCCAGGCCTGTCAGCTGAGGCCACAGCCAGGCCCGCGTCAAGGGTGGGGTCTCCCATGTGGATCAGCTGCCTGGTGGTCACTGCCTCATAGAAGGATGCTGAGGCCCGCTGTGTCTCTGCCACCCCAACACCCATGACCTCAGTGCCTGGAGGCACCAGGCGCCCCACAGAGGCCTCTAGTGGTGATTTGGCAGCAGCTGCCACCACAGGTGGGCGCCAGCGCTCCAGTAGCTCTTGCAGCCTGCCTGCCAGCCTGCCCAGCACAGGCCCATCAGCCTCATCCAGAGCAGCTGCCACATCCACACCCAGCCTGCCATCAGGTCTGCGCCAGGCTACACAGATGGTGGCATGCCTTAGCTCAGGCCCAGCTGCCACACCCAGGCACACAGAGCCAGCTGCCTCAGGCAGAGGCTGCCTGCGCTCTTGACAGGCTGCCCAGGCACCCTCAGGCAGATATGGGCGCAGCACCATGACCGGCCTGCACAAGACCTCAGTCTCAAAGACCTCAGGTGGGTCAGTGCGTAGCTCTTGCTCAATGGTGTCCAGTGGGAACAGGTAACCCAGCGCTGGGTTGGCCTGCACCCAGCCTCTAGGGTCATGGCGCTCTAGCTCTGGCGCAGCAGACCAGCTGTAGAAACCCAATGGGCTGGTGGGGTCATCCTTCCAGGTCTCACCCTGAGCAGCCAGGGTGCGCAGCACAATGCTGCTCATATCACCCTCATTGCTGATTGACCAAAACTGGCTGTCAGGCCTGGCGCGCCTGGTCTTTTCCAGCGCTGCATAGGCCTTCCAGTCAGTGGCCTCTCTTAGCTCATCCAGCACCACCAGGTCACCATGGAGGCCTCTACCAGCTGACCTGTTGGAGGCTGTGACCTTGTATCGAGCAGTGCGCCCAATGCGGAATGACTCCCTGCCATTAGTCCTATGCACATCCCATGGCTCTAGGCCTAGTTCCTCTGCTGCCTCATAGGCCTCACTCCATGACTCCAGCGCCACATCCCTATTCTGCGCCGCGCCGATAACCTCCTCACCCCACAGCACCATGCCACCCAGCACCCTCACTGTGGTCAGCCTAGTCTTGCCATTCTGTCTGGCTGCTAAGGCCAGCACTGTGCGCCTGATCCATCTGTTAGACCGGCGCATGAGCGCATAGTCCAGCAGCCACATCTGCCATGGCAGTAGCTCAATGCCTGCCTCAGCTGCCCAGGCCACCAGCGCTGGGCCTCTTGACCGGCCTGCACCCTTCCTGGTGAATATGCGTGGCTCAGTGCTGCCAAAGACTGGCGCATCCTGGCTCTTGTGGCTTAAGTCAGAGGCCATGTGAATATTCCTGACTATGCAAGGCTGCCGGGGGGAGAAACGGACAG
>Ga0066903_100000697_pt1 | contig 22205 bp, 19 predicted proteins | sample PanSoiMetaGPlot1_FD_67491 | JGI IMG/M metagenome (GOLD analysis project Ga0066903, IMG submission 67491) | Tropical forest soil microbial communities from Panama analyzed to predict greenhouse gas emissions - Panama Soil - Plot 1 (version 2) | ecosystem: Environmental > Terrestrial > Soil >... | reverse complement strand
GTCGAAGAAGAGTTCACCATCCGAGTGCTAAGCCTGGATGCCGGATTCGATCCTGATCTTTACATTCGCCGCAAAGGAAAAGACGCCTACGGCGATGCCCTTCGCAATTCACAGCCTTACTTCCAGTATCTGATCGCCCGTGCCCAAGCTCAGTTTCCAGTCCGTACTCCGCAAGGCAAACAACAGGCGGTGAATTACCTATTGCCTCATATCCAGCGTATCCCCAGCCGGATTGTCCGCGATGAGCTTTCCCTTGAGATAGCCCAGAAGCTCAACATCGATTCCACGGTTCTCCGCCAGGAGCTCAAACACGTGGCTTCCACACGTGCGACGTCATCGGTGAAGGCGCCTGTCGAGGCTCAGGTAACCGACGCTGAGCGCCTCCTTATTCGCGCCCTGGCCTCGGCGGGAGAAATCCAGGTCCTTCAAGAACATTTGTCGGCCCGCGACGGTGCCGAAGAAGAATTCGATCCCGCTCGCCAGGCTCGCTTTGCCATCCAGGGCGAGCCTCTGCATCGTGGTCTGGCAACCGAATCCTTAGTCGAAGCCCTCATGCAGGCTGACATTAACGGTGCCAGCCCAATGGATCTCTTATTACCCGATTCGGATAAGAAAATGCTTGCCTCCATCTTGATCAACGAGGATGAGGAACTCACACCCGAGCGAGTGGAGGGCGCTCTTCGTGCACTTCGTCGGATCCAAATGCGACGAAAACTCGAGCAAATTCAGCGCCAGCTACAAACCGCACGCGACCCTGGAGAGCTGCAGTCGCTTATGGAGGAGAAACTACGTCTCAAGCGCGCGCTGATGGACCCGGCATTGGCCGAAAAAGATGCCGGAAGCGCTGCTTAAACCGCCCACGAACCTTGAAACTTAACTCCACCTCGTGCCATCTAAATCATTAGCGGCGAGAAACATAGACTCGGCAGCCTCTTCAAAATCAGAGATCCCGGATATCGGGACTGCGAAAAACATGCTATACTCTGAAAGTTTGTGCTGGCGCACAGGTTCCGCCATCTCATTCCCACCGCTAGAAAAACGATTTTGAAAGGTCTGGCCCCTCCGGGGCAACAGAGGAATATCCGTCTTGGCTCTTGATGACAAGTACGATGACATTAAAAAGCTGATCGATACAGGGAAGGAGAAGGGATATTTGACCTATGATCAGGTCAACGACCTCATCCCGCACGATGTGCACTCTCCCGAAGACCTCGACGATCTGCTGACCACAATTGGTACGCAAGGAATCGATGTGCTGGAAGGCCCCAAACTGCCTTCCTCCGCGCTCGATAAAAAATTTGATGAAGAGGAGCTTGGGGAGGATGTCGAGCTCGACCTCACTCCCGGCGCCCTCGAAAAAACCAATGACCCCGTCCGCATGTACCTGCGCGAGATGGGTACCGTTCCCCTACTTACGCGCGAAGGCGAAGTTGAAATCGCCAAGCGCATCGAGCGGGGGCAACTCCGGGTCCTTAAGGCACTCTCCCGCTCTCCCATCGTCATTCACGAGTTGCTCGCCATGGGCGAGGACCTCAAGAAGGGCGTCCGCTCCATCAAGGAAGTGGTCACCTTCGACGAAGAGGAGATTACCGACGAAATTCTGCAGAACCGCCTGAAGGAGTTTACCGGCAAGATTGACGACCTCGCCAAGGCTTACAAGAAGTCTGGTGTCGCCGCCGAGAAGTTTGCCGGAGTAAACCAGAAGAAGCGTCCCAAGGACTACCGCCGCTACCGCTTGGCTCTGGCCAAGTCGGTAGTGCGTGTTTCGCTCTGTGTCCGCAATCTCGGATTCACCAACACCGAACGCAAGCGCCTGATCGACCGAGTTAATAAGACGGTCGACGGCATGCGCTCGCTCGACCGCCAGTCGAACAATCTGGAGAAGAAAGCCGAGGCCACGCGCAGCGAGGATCAGCGCAAGGAATACCGCCGTCAGTCTCGCGCTATCCGTTCCGAACTCGAGAAGTTGGAGGTCGAAGCCGGTGTCAGCTTCCAGGAGCTCAAGCGCACGCAGCGCGAGATCATCCAGGGAGACATGGATGCCGAGCAGGCCAAGCGTGAGCTCATCGAAGCTAACCTTCGCCTGGTCGTCTCTATCGCCAAGAAGTACACCAACCGAGGCTTGCAGTTCCTGGATCTGATCCAGGAAGGCAACATCGGTCTGATGAAAGCCGTCGATAAGTTCGAATACCGACGTGGTTATAAGTTCTCAACTTATGCCACGTGGTGGATTCGGCAGGCTATTACTCGTGCTATCGCCGATCAGGCTCGCACGATTCGTATTCCAGTCCACATGATCGAGACGATCAACAAGCTGATCCGCACTTCGCGCCAGCTTGTGCAAGAACTGGGACGCGAACCTACGAGCGAAGAGATCGCCAAGCGCATGGACATCCCGGTCGCGAAAGTCAGGAAGGTTCTGAAGATCGCGCAGGAGCCCATCTCGCTCGAGACTCCAATCGGTGAAGAGGAAGATTCGCACCTTGGAGACTTCATCGAAGACCGAGGTGTAGTCTCGCCGGCGGAAGCGGTCATCAACGTCAACCTGAAGGACCAGACTTCACAGGTTCTCAGGACGTTGACGCCACGCGAGGAGAAGGTCATCAAGATGCGCTTCGGCCTCGAAGACGGCAGCGAGCACACGCTCGAGGAAGTTGGCCAGTCGTTCGCAGTTACTCGCGAACGCATTCGCCAGATCGAAGCCAAGGCGTTGCGAAAATTGCGTCATCCATCGCGCTCAAGGAAACTGAGAGCGTTCCTGGACGGCGTAAGAGACTAGCTTTTGTTTAAAGCTGATTAGCGCGGGCATTCTTGCCCGCGCTTTTTGTTTTGTGCAAAGCCAGGCTCAGATCCTCACCCGCGCTAACGGATCCACGCCACTCGCCTTTACCTGCGGTGCCAGCGATTCCAGGACTTCCAGGAAGACCAGTACGTCGGGCACTTTGTCCGAGCGGACGCTGACGGCACTCATCCACTTTCCCGTCCGCTTGATCTGCAGGTTGGGTCCGGCAAGTTCGGCTTTCGTAATTTCCGAGACGGGGATCGTGTTGCCCTTCCAGATGACGGCTGTCGCAGAGAGGCCGACTCCGCCGAAGCGTACGGTTTCGCCGCGCTGCACTCGCGTTTTCACTGCCTGGACTTTGGGAGGCATGATGCGCTCGAGGATGAGTCCAATCGCCTCGTCGGCGTTCCGGTAATTCGACGTGACTTTCAACTTTTTTCCGTCGCCGCTGATCAGCGTGAGGGTAAGTTGAGCGCGGCCCGACTTACTGGACTTACTCGACATGGCGATCAGTGCGCCGATCAATCCGAAATGTGCGTACACGTTGATCGGTACGACGCGGTAGCGGGTTTCGGTAATCTGGGTCCAGGCCATCTCCTGGCGTCCGAACAGAGACTCGCAGCGTACGCCGGCGTCGCTGAGGATGAGCGCCGACTTGCCGAGTGCGATCCATAACCCGGCCAGGGCCACGACCGAACCAAGCGCTACCCACTTCAAGATTTCGGAGGAGGGGCCGCTCGGATCATCGACCGAAGCCGCCCATAAACCTGCCAGCAGTCCTAATACGATTAAGGTTGCGAAGATTCGCAGTGTGTACGCCGCCCCGAAGCGGCGTTCTCCATATGCCAATGCCGCACTCGCCATGGATGCCCCCGATAACTCTCAATGTGAACAGCGGTCAGAGTCTGTTCTGGATATGGTAGGCGGGGAGTGATCCGGTCGGGTAATTACCAGTGTCTCGTGGGGGAAGTGGACGTTCGGTTAAGGCAGACTCCCTGGCTTTTTGGTCGACATTCGCGCGGGCTTGGGTACCCTCCCCCTCCCCCCTCGATCTAATGGAATCTAGATTTTAGCGGGAAATTGTCCGCAAAATCTTCCGGACAAAGGAGTTATACGTAAAATCTTTGAAACATGAGACTTAGGCTGCTTTTTCGGTCGTCCCTACAGGACTGAATGATGTTTCTGAACCGGTTCCCAGCGCTGAAGCGCTGGGCTACGTTCGTTCGTCCCTTCGGGACTTTGCCTAACTCTTCAACCTACTTAGTTCTTCAGCCTGCTGGCCACATCGTGCTTAGTCTGGCCTGGATCGAGAAGCAGTTGGCCTAAGTGAGCGAATGCTGGCTTGGATCTTGTCAAAGAACAGTTAAGGCTCCCGTTGGGGAGCCGTTGTCGTGTCGGCTTGAGCAGACACTAATCCAAGAATAACTATTGCCGAGGACTGGTAAGAATGTCTGTGATAAGGGTCAAGAAGTTGAGGTTTATTCCCTTTTTGAAATGTGGGCGGCGAGTCACGCCTCCCGCCGCTCGCAAGAAACGCGAGGAACGGGGTCCCGGCTTGGGAATGTCACACTCGCGAACGGGACGGCTGTAGTCACGACGTCTTCACTGGCGCAGGGAGTTCACAAGATTCGCGTGGAATACTCTGGAGACAATTTCTTCACCCCAACCAGTCACAGTTACAGTTTCAGACTGTGCAGTAGGTTCGAATTTCGCCCCGCCACCGGGTTCTACTTCAGCGATGACCTGAACGCTCACAAGTCGCTCGCATGCCCGTCCAACATGCGATTACGCAGACCTGCTGCTACAAACGGACCGACCCGTCCAATCCCTGTGAAGAAGAAGAGGAGCTAGCAACTGATGGCGAAGATCACGCGGCGCGAGTTTCTGGCGATGGCGGCGGTGCTGGGCGCGGAGGCGGCCTGGGCAGGCCCGAAGGCAGCGCGGTCGAAGATTTCATGGCACGAGCGCCGAGACATGTTTCCCGAGGGCGTGGCATCTGGCGATCCTGACAGTCACAGCGTCCTGTTATGGACGAGGCGCGCCCCGCTCCCGCAGCCCGCGAACGAGCTGACGGTCGAGATGGCGCTCGACCCTTCTTTTGAGCGGGTGGTTGCCACTCAGACGGTGGCCATCTCAGCTGACGCCGATTGGACCTGTCGCGTGCTGGTGGGCGGCCTCGAGCCGGCTCACGTCTACTGGTATCGCTTCACCGATGCACAAGGTTTTGGCAGCCGCGTGGGGCGCACCATCACTGCGCCCGCTGACGACGATCCGCGGCCCGTGCGCTTCGCATTCGTAAGCTGCCAGAATACAAACCTTGGGGCGCTGAACGCCTACCGAAGAATGATCTACGAGGACGAGCGCGCGGCGGAGAAGGACCAGCTCGGATTCGTCTTGCACCTGGGCGACTTCATCTATGAGTTGGTCTGGTACCCGGAGGACCTCGCGACTTATTACGATCGCAAAGTCCGCGACATCGTTCGCTATGCGCAAGGAGAGAAGATCGGGACTTTCCACATCCCCGCCTCGCTCGACGACTACCGCGCGGTCTATCGCGCCTACCTGCACGATCCCGATCTGCAGGATGCCCGCGCCCGCTTTCCCTTCGTCCCCATGTGGGATAACCATGAATACAGCTGGCAAGGATGGCAGGCGCTGCAGGTGTTCAACGGTAAGACGCGTCCCGCGCAGACGCTTAAGATCGCCGCGAACCAGGCGTTTTTCGAGTATCAGCCGGCCCGCATGGCGAAAAGCGGCGGTCCGTCGCTCGAGCGCTTCAGCCCGCCCAAGATCGCGGATGCCCCGATTACAGTTTTCGACGAGCATGGCCTGGGGCAGGAGCCGAACAATCTTGCCGCCATACACAGTCTGAAGGGATACCGCACGCTGCGTTGGGGGCGGAACATGGAACTGATCATCACCGATGAGCGCAGCTATCGCTCCGAAGACCCGGGAGCCAAGGTGGATGACACTGCCTTCTCGAATCCGGACTACCCGGAATTCGTGCCCGAGGAAGTGATGGAAATTCTCGATGGTGGGCGCGACTACAACGGCGGAAAGCCGCCGGACACGATTCCCTTCGGCGACAAGCAAGTGCCCAACGTACGCAAGGCCGATCCCGCGCAGACGATACTGGGAGCGGAACAACAAGCGTGGTTTCTGGAGCAACTGGAACGTTCGAAAGCCGCTTGGAAAATTTGGGGGAGCACGACTGCCACCCTGGACGCGCGCGCCGATCCGCAGAACCTGCCGTCGGGACTGGTTCCGAGTGCGTGGCCCGGCGCCGGATACGCTTCTTTGAGCGCAGGCGACGTCTGCAGTGCCTATATTGAGCGCAGCAAGATTTACGATTTCGTTCGCCAGCACGGCATTACTGGCTTTGCCACGGTAGCGGGAGACCGTCATAGCTTCTGGGCAGGTCTGGCTGCGAAGTCGCTTCCTCCGAAGCCCTTCGAGCCGGTGGGCGTAGCGTTCGTGACCGGATCGATTTCCGCGCCTGGCATGGTCGAGGCGATGGAACACCAAAAGACCAAGCCGAAGCTGTATCCATTGTTCGTGGCACAGGGTCCGCAGGACACGCGGCCACAACCTACCGTCAATATGCTAATGCGGCATGGGGTTCGCTCGTGCCTGGAGTACGCCAAGAGTGGTGATCTGCAAAAGGCGCGGCAGCTCTCCAACCCGGACATGTCGCCGCACGTCTCTTTCGTCGATATGGGCGGACACGGCTATGCGGTGGTACGCGCCACCGCAAACCAGCTGGAAACCGAATTCGTGTGTGTGCCGCGTCCCGTGGTCCGCAGCGAGCAACCCGACGGCGGTCCGATTCTCTATCGCGTCCGCCACACCGCGAACCTATGGCGCGCGGGCGAGAAGCCATCCCTCGAACAAAAAGTCCTGGAGGGAAACCCGGCGTTTTCGATTTGAATAGAGGGTCGCCGATTCCTGTACCCTGCTTCCCCGCGGCCCTCTCACCCGTCTTTCTCCCATGCGGGTTTCGTTCAGAATTTCATTTCTCTTCTTCACGTGCGTCTTGGCGTGGGCGCAGACAAATCCGCCGACGCTGCCAGAAATCCTGCAACGGCACGAGGCAGCTTTAGGTGGCCGGGAGAAAATACAGGCGCTGCGCTCGATTGTGATTCGCGGCGTCTACAACGAGGGTGGTCCGATCGAGCCCGGAAAAGCGCTTATTCCAGATGCCTACCAGGCATTCATGCGTCCGTACTTCGAAGCAATCGGCGATCCTGCGGATCCAAATCCTGACATTCGCGAAGGATTCGACGGCAGCGCGTGGGAGTACTACGGCGATCCGGGAGTGACGGTAAGAACTGTCGGTGCTGCGGCGTCCGCAACGCGCCATGCCTCTGAGTTTCTGCAGGACTCGCTCCTCGATACGGAACAGAAAGGCTACCGGCTCACGCTCGAGGGCGAATCAAAAATCGGCGACCGCAAGGCTTTTCAGATTCATTGTGTGTGGTCGGACGATACCGAGCGGCTGATCTTTGTGGATGCGGAAACTTACCTGATCATCGCAGAACGCAAATCTGCGCCGAAACATGCATTCGGAGAAGCGGTACCCACGGAGTCGCGCTTCTACGACTACGCTCCCGTGAACGGCGTGATGATGTGGCACAGCGTGCGCGAAACGGAGATCGTGTCGGGAAAGATCTTTAACGAATTCAAACGCGTCTCGATTGAAGCGAACACCATCACTTCGCCCGAGCAGTTCAGTCCTCCGGTGCGGCAAAAGACTCCACTGCAGAGCTGGCTGGAGCACCTGTACGCCGAGCGTAGCGATCCGCTTAGCGTGATGTACAGCTACCGTGTGTTTCGACGGGCGAATCCAGAACTCGATACGCGGGCGGGCGTGGAGTTCATCGGATATCAGATGGTGAAGATGGGTGACTATCGAGGAGCAATCGAGCTGCTGAAAGCCAATGCGTCGGATTATCCGAAGTCGGCCTCGGCGCAATTTGGATTGGGACGCGCTTACGGTGCTGCGGGGCAGGTTGAAGAAGCGAAAGCCGCGATGCGGAAGGCATTGGAGATCGATCCGAAGTTTACGAAAGCGAGCAAGGGGTTGGATGCGCTGAAGTAAAAGCACAAGTCGCGCCACGTAGACCTTTAACCACAGAGGACACAAAGGATCACAGAGGCCGACTCGGGATAGCGATGTACTTCTTGTTGTCTCTAAAAGTTCTTGCCAAGCGTTGGAGATGGATCGGAAATCGAGCAAGGGACTGGATGCGCTGAAGTAAAAGCACAAGTCGCGCCGCAGTAGACCTTTAACCACAGAGGACACAAAGGATCACAGAGGGCGACTCGGACAGAAAGTCTGCATCAATATCACTTGCGACCGCTCCAAACCCGGTGTAGAGTGTTGCGGCGTTGCGGCCCCCGCGTGCGAAGTTCTCTCCTGGAGGTACACTCCGTGCGATTGAAATTGCGTCTCGCCCCATTGTCTGCATGCATCTTCCTTGCGATTCCTCTGTTGTTAACTTTTCCTTGCGTCGCGCAAGTGCAGACGGTGCTGGCTCGATTTAATGCGCGCAGCGACGGCGCCGGGCCGCGGGGCGGCCTGATCGTAGACAGCGCGGGGAATCTTTACGGCACGGCCAGTTGGGCGGGGAATGGTCAAACGGATGTTTGCCGGAATGGCCCGATTGGCGGATGCGGAACGGTATTCGAGCTCTCGCCACCAGCTCCAGGCAGCGGTAAGTGGACAGAAACGGTTCTCCACGTGTTCATGCAAACCCCGGATGGTTCTTATCCGACGGGTAATCTTGTGATGGATAAGTCGGGGAATTTATACGGTACCACTGCCGAAGGCGGCGCGAATGGCCGCGGCATCGTGTACCAGCTTTCTCCTCCGCTGGTTCAAGGTGATCCCTGGACTGAGACCGTCCTGTATTCGTTCCAACAGGGTTCGTCTGACGGGCAGAATCCCTATGCCGGGCTGGTCATGGATGAGGCTGGAAATCTGTACGGTACTACGGCGTATGGAGGCCCTTGTGGCGAGGGAACAGTCTTCGAGGTGTCTCCGCCGGTGACGCAAGGCGATCCCTGGACGGAGCAGGTGATTCACGGCTTCCATTACGACTGCCACAGTCACTTAACAAATGATGGCGCTGTACCGCAGTCATCATTGGTGCTTGGGAAGAACGGCCAACTTTTCGGGACGACCTTTAATGGCGGCCAGTTCGGAGGTGGAATTGTGTTTCGATTAGCCCCGCCGAGTGGAGGGCGGACGACCTGGTCGCAGCTCGTTCTCTATAGTTTCGTCGGCGGGGTGGGTGGACACTATCCGATGGCAAATTTGTCGTACTACGGTGGAAGTTTGTATGGCACGACGGTAGCTGGAGGAGACGGCGGCAGTTGCATATTCGACTATCTCGGATGCGGAATCGTGTTTCAACTGAGCCCAGCAGGGCCTGGCCTGCCGTGGACATTTAACACGATCTATGCATTCACAGGTGCGGGCGATGGCCAAAATCCATATGCCGGGGTAATCGCCGACAAGAACGGAACGCTTTATGGAACCACCAATGGAGGTGGCAACTTTAGCTGTGACGACAACTACTCGCACGGTTGTGGAGTCGTGTACCAATTAACGCCACCTATTAATGTCGGTGATGCGTGGGCGCAATCGACGATTTACACGTTTGGCGGCGGCGTCGATGGACGGAACAGTGTTAGTCCGCTGGTTATCGGGAAAAATGGTGCGTTGTACGGGACCACGTTTGCCGGCGGGAACATGCAGTGCACCGACTATGGCAGTGCGGGATGCGGAGTTGTTTTTAAGCTGGTTTTGTAGCCAAAAGCCGATTTTTCCGCTATAGTGCTGCGACCGATTCTCCTCCCCCAAGGGGATCCCATGGCAGCTCCGTCTCTGGCCTTCGAGCGCATCTCGCGCTCACGCGGAAAGTACCTCGTCTTTGCCATCGTCGGTGTGATGCTCACCTATGTGCTGCGTCACAATGAGAGTTTCCTGATTCATCCCGACGATCCGATCTGGCCGCACTACAAACAAATTTGGATGTGGCTACTGCCGCATGGGCTTGCCGGCGCCTGCGCGCTGCTACTGGGCCCCATGCAATTCTCAGATCGGCTACGCCAGCGCTATGTGAATCTGCATCATGTGGTCGGGTATATCTACATTGTGGCCGTGATGATTGCTGCGCCGATGGGATTCTTTACGCAGTTTATCCAGGAAGCCATGGGCGCGACTCGCTCGTTCAGTTTCGCGGCGGCGACGCAAGCGACTTCGTGGATGGTGACGACGATCGTCGCACTGACGCTGATTCGCAAAGGGAAGACTCAGCAACATCGGCAATGGATGACACGCAGCTTTTCTGTGGCTCTGGTCTTTCTCGAAGTACGCGTTGTCATGGGCGTGGGCGGTTGGGATCAGAATCCCGCGGCAGTTGAGACCATCGTATGGATGTGCAACGTCTTCGCTTTGCTGGCCGCTGATCTGATTATTCAGTGGCAAGACGGATGGGCGAAGCGCACGCCGGTAGTGAAAGCACAGGTGGCAACGCAGTAAGCCATTAACCACCAAGGACACGAAGGATCTGGGCGCCGATTTAGTTCGTGTCTCTTGCATGCTGAACCGTTTCAGAAAGTGTATCGAGTGGTTCAGGTGTTGCGAGCTTCGTGTGAAACGTTTGGAACATCTCTGGTGGACCGACTTAGTCCAAGTTTTCCTTGCGCGTCCACAAAAGAGTCTAATTCCGCACAGTTTCTGCACAACGTGGATTCATTTTCCGATTGCGGGGCATGGGCGATTACGGCAAAGTGCTGCCAGTGCATGCGTAGATGTTTTGCGACATGCTGGAGAGAGAACGGTGGTTGACAGTGCTCGCGGTTCTCGAGGGTGAACTGGCGAGATGGGGAACTGGTTTCGGCTGGTTTTCTGACAGGGCGTCTGGCCTCTCAAGTATTCCGTTCGCGGAATGCAATTGAGCTGTCAACAACAGTGATCTTGCGGATCTCTGATCCGCGGGTGCGCAGCAGAGAACAGTCCTTCGGGAGCGGTCACTGCGGGCACATCCTGATCGCCTAGCGCGGTCAGCCCAGACGCAGAACATCCACGAGCAGATACGGCCCAGGGTGGCTGGCCCTGGGCCGCTATTTTTTTTGTTAGACGTTAGCTCTCAGCTCAAACCTCGCTCATTTCCGAAAAAGCCTCTACAAACTTCTCACCCAGTCTGACACTTGAGATTCGCTTTATCTTCGCCTACACTTTTCTAGCCACTTCTTTTTCGAGGAACTCGGATTTATGGCGGCTTTTCCGCACGTAATACTTTTCGTCCACAACCTGATCGTGATTAAGATCACGACCGCAGCAACGGAAAAATAAACTTTGGCGACCGCTGAGTACAATTTCGCGAGCACTCTTCCGGCAAACATCGAAGCCGAGCGGTCGATTCTCGGCGCGATTCTGCTCGACAACCTTGCGTTTAACGAAGCGGCTGAGAACCTTCACGCGGACGACTTCTCGCTCGACTCGCATCGGCGAATTTACTCGCGAATGATCGACCTGGCCGACGCGACGCGGCCGATCGATCTGATCACGCTTACGGAAGAGCTTGATCGTCATAAGGAACTGCAGGCGGTCGGGGATCGCGCCTACATCTCAAGCTTGCTCGATGGGGTGCCCGATCGTCCGAGCATTGAGCACTACATCAGGATCGTCCGCGACAAAGCGCTGCTGCGAGGACTGATTCACGCGTCGAATGCCGCCATCGCGCGTGCCGCGGAGCAAAGCGATCCTGCGGAAGACATTCTGAACGATGCTGAAGCTGCGATCTTCCAGATCTCCGAGAAGCGGATCGGGCGCGGCTTCATGGGCGTGCAGAGCATCATCAAGGAATCGTACGGGTCGATTGACGCATTCCTGCAGCGCGGGCAGCGGATCACCGGGCTTGAAACGCACTATCCGGATTTCGACGAGAAGACGCGAGGACTGCAGCAGTCAGACCTGATCATCATCGCGGCGCGGCCGTCGATGGGAAAAACGTCATTCGCGATGAATATTGCAGAGAATGCCGCCATCGAAGACCAGAAGACCGTCGCAGTCTTCTCGCTGGAAATGTCGAAGGAAGCCTTGCTCGAACGCATGCTGTGTTCAGTGGCACGAGTGGACTCACATCGGTTTCGTACCGGATCGTTGTGGTCGGAAGACACGCAGAAAATCGCGCACGCGCTTGAGAAGCTGACGCATGCTCCGATCTTCATCGACGATACGCCGGGAATTTCACTGAGTGAGATGAGGGCAAAAGCACGACGATTGCAGCAGTCACAGCGAGCCCTTGACTTGGTGATCGTCGACTACTTGCAACTGATGTCGGGAAGCAGCAAGCGCTATGAGAATCGAACGCAAGAAGTCTCGGCCATTTCGCGCGGCCTGAAGGCCCTAGCGAAAGAACTGCATGTTCCGGTGATCGCATTGTCGCAGTTAAGCCGCGCTCCCGAGAGTCGAGGGTCGGGTGATCATCGTCCGCAACTGGCCGACTTGCGTGAGTCGGGATCTATTGAGCAAGACGCCGACCTGGTTGCATTCATCTTCCGCGAGGAGATGTATAAGCCCGACGATCCGGAACTCGACGGTGTTGCAGAACTCATCATCCGCAAGCAGCGCAACGGGCCTACCGGCACGGTCAAAATGGCATTCCTGAAGTCCTCAACCCGCTTCGAATCACTGGTGGATGGGGGTCGGACGGAGGACTAAGAACCACCACTTTCATCCTGTGGAAAATTTTGTGGAACCGTAGGCTCCTAACACTGGGGACGCTGCCTGAGCATGAGGTTTCCGTTGGAAGGTGCCGGAAAACGACCGATCATATAGTTGATTTTTAAGCTGGTTAGAAGCGGACGAATCAATTGTAAAATCTTGTCAAACGTGCGCACGAAAGTGTCAACAGTTGGCACATTTGCACATTCGTTATCCTGTCGCCAGATTCTGATGTCTCGATAGACAACGGGTGTTAGCCGCCTTCGCCGACCTTCAAAACCGCGAGAAATGCCTCCTGCGGAATGTCTACACGGCCGATGCGTTTCATGCGCTTTTTGCCCTCTTTTTGCTTTTCCAGCAACTTACGTTTGCGGGTAATGTCGCCGCCGTAGCACTTTGCCAGGACGTTTTTGCGGATGGCGGGCACCGTTTCACGGGCAATGATTTTCGCGCCGATCGAGGCCTGGATGGCTACCTCGAACATTTGTCGCGGGATGAGTTCCTTCATCTTGGCGGCCAGAGCACGGCCGCGTTCGTATGCGAAGTCGCGGTGGACGATGATCGAGAGGGCATCGACAGCTTCGCCGGCTACCAGGATGTCGAGTTTCACCATCGGCGATTCCCAGTAATTCGCGAAGTGATAATCGAGAGAAGCATAGCCACGCGAAACCGATTTCAAACGGTCGTAGAAATCGAGCACGACTTCGTTTAGAGGAAGTTCGTAGTGCAGCATGACGCGTGATGAGCTGACGTATTCGAATGTCTTCTGCTTGCCGCGTTTCTCTTCCACCAACTTCAGAATGCCGCCGACGTATTCTTCGTTGGTGAGGATAGTTGCCAGGATGACAGGCTCTTCGACTTTCGCGATCTCGCTAGTGTCGAGCCACTTGGAAGGGTTATCAACTTCGACGACTTCGCCGTCGGTCTTGGTGATGCGATAACGCACACCCGGGGCGGTAGTGATCAGGTCAAGATTGAATTCACGCTCCAGGCGCTCCTGAATGATTTCCATGTGAAGCAGACCGAGAAAGCCGCAGCGGAAACCAAAGCCGAGAGCGACTGAACTTTCGGGCTCAAAGAAAAACGAAGCATCATTCAGGCGAAGCTTCTCGAGTGCTTCTCGCAGAACTGTGTGTTCGTGGGCGTCGACAGTGTAAAGTCCGGCGAAAACCATCGGCTTGATTTCTTCAAAGCCAGGAAGAGCTTCGATGGCAGGATTTGCGTCATCGGTGATAGTGTCGCCAATCTTGGTGTCGCCGACGTTTTTCATGTTGGCCATGAAGAATCCGACTTCGCCTGCGGTGAGTTCCTCGATCTCTACAGGCTTGGGTGTCAGCACACCAACGGTTTCGACTTCGAAGGTTCTCCCGTTAGAGAACAGACGAATTTTTTGACCTTTGTGCAACGTACCTTGAAAGACGCGGGTCAAGACGATGACACCACGGTAGGGATCGAACCAGGAATCGAAAATCAGAGCCTGCAACCGGTTTTCTGGATTTCCCTTCGGCGGCGGTACGCGTTTGACGATGGCTTCGAGGACGTCGGGAACGCCCTGTCCAGTCTTTGCGCTGATGAGAACGGCGTCGGAGGCATCAAGGCCGACAGCGCCTTCGATCATCTCTTTTGCGCGCGGAATATCGGCGCTGGGGAGGTCAATCTTATTAATGACCGGTATGATCTCCAGACCGTTATTGATTGCGAGATAGGAATTGGCCAAGGTCTGCGCCTCGACTCCCTGCGACGCATCTACTACTAGTAGAGCACCCTCGCAAGAAGCCAAGGAGCGGGAAACTTCGTATGAGAAGTCGACGTGGCCTGGAGTGTCAATAAGGTTGAGCTGGTAAGTCTCGCCATTTTGCGCCGTGTACATCATGCGGACAGCGTGGGCCTTGATGGTAATTCCACGCTCGCGCTCCAGGTCCATGCTGTCGAGCACCTGGGCCTGCATCTCGCGAGAGGTCAACGCCCCGGTGAGCTCCAGCAGGCGGTCGGCGAGCGTAGACTTCCCGTGGTCGATGTGCGCGATGATGGCGAAGTTGCGAAGGTGTGCTACATCCATACTTGTTGGATAATCTTTGATTTTAACAGGCAATTCGTGGGGACCTCACCCACCCCTCGAAAACCGCGATGGGTGGGGCAACCCGCAGTCTTCACTGCACTCAAATTGAGGGAATATGGTTCCTTTCATAGCGGTTGATCATGTGCAACTGGCAATGCCACCCGGCGGTGAGCCTGATGCGCGACGATTCTATGTTGATCTACTTGGCATGACGGAAATACCAAAACCGCCACTACTCGCAAAGCGAGGCGGCGCATGGTTTCAGAGCGGAGGGGTTCAGCTTCATTTGGGTGTGGAGCAAGACTTTCGGCCGGCGAAGAAGGCTCATCCAGCATTGCGGTGCAGCGATTTTGAATCGCTCACGACGGCTCTCGCAAGCGCGGGCATCGAAGTGTCGGATGACGCGTCCATACCAGGCGTGAAACGTTGCCACATCCACGACCCTTTTGGAAATCGTATTGAGCTGATTGCGCAGTAGACTCACGACCCTGTGAGGCCCTCTCGATATTCCAGTACAATTGCGGCCACGTTCTTCAGGAGATCCCGATGCGAAAGCGAATCATTGCGGTGCTGATTGGATGCCTCGCACACGCTTGCGCGGCACAGACCTTATCGCCCGGCGTCCAGAAGTTTGTGAAGGTGAATGCGCCTCTCGTGGCTTTGGCTCATGTGCGAGTGATTGACGGAACAGGCGCACCTGCAAAAGAAGATCAGACGATCGTGGTTCAGCAGGGAAAGATTGTTAGTGTCAATGATGCTTTGAGCGCTGTTCCTGAAGGCGCGCAGATCCTCGACCTGCACGGGTATAGCGTCATCCCAGGCTTGGTAGGCATGCACGACCATATGTTCTATCCTGCCGGGGATGCCATTTTCCATGAAATGGCGATCAGCTTTCCGCGTCTTTACCTCGCGGGCGGCGTCACAACGATCCGCACCACCGGTAGCATCGAGCCTTACACCGATTTGCTGTTAAAGAAGGGCATTGATAGCGGTGAAATACCGGGGCCGCGGATGCACGTCACTGGCCCTTACCTCGAAGGCCCAGGAAGTTTTACTCCGCAAATGACGGAGTTGAAAACGCCAGAGGATGCGGTGGCAACCGTCAACTTCTGGATCGATCGTGGAGTCGACAATTTCAAGGCATACAACTTCATCTCGCGAGCCGTCTTGAAGGCGGCAATCGACGCCGCACATAAGCGAGGGGTTAAAGTCACGGGTCATCTTTGTTCAATCGGATTCAAGGAAGCAGCGGCCATCGGTATTGATGACCTGGAGCACGGTCTTGTTGTGGACACAGAATTCTTTTCCGGAAAGAAACCCGATCAGTGTCCAGATGAAGCGGAAATGGTCACAGAACTCATCAAGATGAAAGTGAGTGACCCAAAAATTCAGGAAACGATTCACGATCTGGTTTCACACCATGTCGCAATGACTTCCACTCTGCCGGTTTTCGAATTATTTGTGGAGAACAAGACGCCGCTTCAGCAACGAGTGCTGGAGTCGATGTCGGCCGATGCGAAAAACCAGTTTCTGGCGAATCGTGTACGCGTGGACATACCGAAACGTGATCCTAAGACCGGGCAAGTTGTTGCTCGTCCCTGGGCCCAAAGCTTTGAGATGGAGAAGGAGTTTGAGCGCGAGTTCGTGAAGGCCGGCGGATTACTGCTGGCGGGTCTTGATCCTACAGGTTTGGGCGGCGTGGTTCCGGGATTCGGCGATCAACGTGAAGTGGAATTGCTGGTGGAAGCAGGATTTAGTCCACTGGAGGCGATTCACATCGCGACCGCGAATGGGGCTCAATACCTGGGAGAACTGGATCGTGTGGGTACCATTGCGCCGGGGAAACAAGCGGACCTTGTGGTGATCAAAGGGGATCCTTCTAAAAAGATCGAGGATATTGAAAACGTAGAGATCGTATTCAAAGAAGGAATCGGTTACGACTCAGCGAAGCTTACAGACTCGGTGCGAGGACTGGTGGGGATTCGTTAGAGCATGCTAATCCTTGCTTCCGCTTCTCCGCGGCGCCGAGAGATTCTTGCCGCCGCTGGAATACCGTTCACAGTGCAAGCTGCCAATGTGCCTGAGGCCCCGCGTGCCGACGAGGATCCTGGGCAGTATGCGCGGCGGTTAGCACGTGAGAAGGCGCAAACAGTGCGCCAACGAAATCCATCCAGTGTGGTTTTAGGAGCCGACACCATCGTCGTCGTTGATGGCGCGATTCTGGAGAAGCCGGTGAATGACCAAGACGCTGCGCGAATGCTTCAACTGTTGTCAGGTCGCAGCCATCGAGTCTTGACTGGCGTTTGCCTGATTGGATCGGGCTTCGAAGATACTCGCCTAGAGAGCACCACCGTGACGATGCAGTCACTATCCGACAAAGAAATCCGGTTTTACATTTCGACACGGGAGCCGATGGACAAGGCTGGAGCCTACGCTATCCAAGGAATCGCCTCACGATGGATTTCGAGAATCGAAGGAGATTATTTCAACGTGGTAGGGCTGCCGGTTTCCCTGGTGTATCGAATGCTATCGGAGAGAGGCTGTTTGTGAGCGGAACTCAGAAGAGAGACGCAACAGGTCGTCTCTCCAAAGAAATTGAGTTATGACTTCTTCTCGCCTTCCTCACCAGTCTTCATAGCCGACTTGAAATTCTTGATGCCCTCGCCAAGACCCTTGCCAAGATCAGCAATTTTGCTGGGCCCAAAGATCAATAGTGCAATCGCCATCAGAATCAATAGCTCGGGTACTCCGATTTTTCCACCAAACATATGCAACTCCTGCAGGGCAGGCGCGGTTTCCCGGTCGCAAGTTATTCCCTGCTGAAATTCTAGGCTTTCAGCGGACCGGAGTCAAAGATCGGCTGGTCAACTCTTTGTTAAAGATTTTCGAGCAGCCCAGCAAGAAGTGCCGTACGGCGTGCAAGTTCCTCAACCAAAATGGATTCGTTTGTGGCATGTGCTCCTTCGCCGACGCCGCCAAGCCCGTCCAAGGTGGGAATGTTGAGGCCTGCCGTAAAGTTGCCGTCCGATCCGCCACCTACGGCAGCTTCACTGAGTTTCCATCCGAGTTGATGGGCGATTTCCGTGGCTTTCTTGTAAAGACTGACTACTCCTTGGTTGCGTTCCATCGGAGGCCGGTTCAAACCACCTTTGAGATCGATTCGGCACTTGCGATTGAAGGGCTTCAGTGAGCGCAGCTTACGATCAATCTCCTTCGCATCTTTCAGGACGGCGATACGGACGTCGATGGTCGCAGTGGCCTCGGCGGGAATCACGTTGGCTCGCGTGCCTCCCTGAATGAGTCCAACATTGACTGTCATACCGCGCTTGAGATCGGTAAACTTGGAGATCACAGGGATTTGTCTCGCGAGCTCCATCACGGCGCTTTCGCCCTTCTCGAAGTCGAGTCCGGAATGTGCCGCTTTGCCTGTTACTTTCAAAAGATATTCTGCGACACCCTTACGGGCGGTCTTCACCGATCCTTGCAGGCCATAGGACGGCTCAAGAACAAGCACCGCTTCTGAGCGCTTGGCTAGACTCTCCGTGATGTGACGGGAGGAATCGCTGCCCACCTCTTCATCGGAAACCAGCAAGACGGTAACAGGCCTGGGCAGTGTGTCCTCATGCCAGCTACGAAGACCCTCGATCGCGTGCAGCATCATAGCGATACCGGATTTCATGTCGAGGGTACCGGGCCCCCAGATGCGGCCGTCGGCGGTGCGGCAGGGCATCGACTTCAGGGTTCCCAGGGGGTAGACGGTGTCGTAGTGACCTAATAAGAGGATAGGATTGCCGGATCGTTTTCCGGAGAAGTCGACTTGCAGATGATCTCCGAACTTCTCTGCCCGGTGAAACTTGGCGTGGCCGCCGAGTCTTTCAAACCTGCCCGCCAATTGCGCCGCCATGCCGTCGGCTGCTTTCTTGTCATCACTGGGTGATTCTATTTCCACGAGTTGGCGAACAGTTTCAACGATCTGATCGCGCTTCGTTTCGAAGAAACGGAGCCTGTCGGCCAGTTTGCTATCCAAAGGGGCAGATGGTCGTTTCTGCTTCGAGGGTTTCTGCACACGCTTTTTCGTCATTCAACCTTCCTTAAAAAGGATCGGAACTAGAGCAGGAGTGAGACTGCGATGCGGCTGGTTACAGTATAATCGTCGTCCTTGACGAGATCAGAATGACGGATCACACCGAAACTGCCGAAGTCCCGGTTAAGAGGACGATGGATATTAATGAGATCCTTCGAATCCTCCCGCACCGCTTTCCTTTCCTGATGATCGACCGGGTGATCGAAATCGTTCCCAGGCAGCGCATTGTGGCAATCAAGAACGTAACCATCAACGAACCGTTCTTTATGGGGCATTTTCCCGAGATGCCGATTATGCCGGGAGTCATGATCGTGGAATCGATGGCGCAAGCCGGGGGAGCGCTATTGCTTAGCGAGATTGAAGACCGAGAGAGCAAACTGATAGTTTTCACTGGAGTTGAGCGCGCACGCTTCCGCCGGCCGGTGCTTCCGGGCGATCAACTGCGCCTTGAGGTTGAGGTAAAGTCATGGCGTGGAACCGCCGGGAGGATGGCGGGAACAGCCTATGTCGGAGAAAAGCGCGTCGCCGAGGCGACCATAAGCTGCCAAGTCCTCGATCGGAAACGAGTCAAGGGGGATTCAGGAGAAGGCAGCAAATCAGGCAACGAATCGTAAAGCTCCGCGCGTCCACTCAGAATGAACATCCATCCCACAGCCATCATCGATCCAGGGGCGAAGATCCATCCTTCGTGCAAGATTGGTCCTTACTGTGTGATTGGTCCGGACGTAGAACTAGGCGAAAAATGTCACCTCGTCTCCCACGTAGCGATTGAAGGCCCGACCCGGATCGGCGTTGACAACGGCTTTTTTCCATTTACGTCCATAGGTATGGCTCCGCAGGACTTGAGTTATGGGGGCGAACCGACGCGACTGGAGATTGGTGACCACAACGAAATTCGTGAATTCGTTACGATCAACCGCGGTACAGCGAAGGGCAAAGGACTGACCCGGATTGGAAATTACACGTTGATCATGGCTTACGGCCATGTCGCTCATGATTGTGACGTTGGGGATCGTGTAATCCTGGCAAACGCTGCGACTCTCGGAGGGCATGTCACTGTCGAGGAGTGGGCAGTGGTCGGAGCCTTTAGCCCAGTGCACCAGTTCGTGAGAGTCGGCGCGCACGCCTACGTGGGCGGAGGCAGCATCGTTACGAGAGACGTGATGCCGTTTTCGAAAACTGTTTCGGAGCGCGGGACTCATGCGTACGGAGTAAACGCGGTTGGCCTGGAACGCCGAGGATTCAGCAAGGAACGGGTACGGAAGATCCATCATGCATATAAGGTGTTGCTGGCGTCCAAGCTCAACACGTCGCAGGCCCTCGAGCGATTGAAAGGCGAGACTGACCGTGGTGAAGATGTAGACTTGCTGATTCGGTTCATCGAGACCTCAGAACGCGGCGTAATAAAGTAGTCTGTCTTGCTGACCTTGTTGTTGAGGCGAAACTTGCTAGACTGTCCGGAATGCCTTCCCAAAACAAAAAACTTGGGTTGATTGCTGGCAACGGAAAATTTCCGTTGTTGGTGTTGGATGCTGCACGGGCGCAGGGAATCGAGGTAGTTGCCGCGGCAATCAAGGAAGAAGCTTTTCCTGAGATTGAGTCGAGAGGTGCGACGGCGGTCTATTGGTTGTCGTTAGGGGAACTGTCCAAATTGATCGACACTTTTCACCGTGAAGGGGTGACTCGTGCCATCATGGCGGGACAGGTCAAACACAAGCAGATTTTCTCGAGCATCAAACCTGACTGGCGGCTCGCCAAGTTGCTGCTCTCGCTGCGCAATCGAAACACGGATGCTTTGTTGGGAGCTGTTGCGAAAGTCCTGAGTGATGAAGGCATCACGTTGGAAAGCTCAACATCGTTATTGGAACCGCTGCTTGCAAGAGCAGGTGTGTTGACAGCACGTACTCCGTCTGAACAAGAGATGAAGAATATTGATTACGGGCGAAATGTGGCACGTCGCCTAGCAGAGTTTGATATTGGGCAGACGGTGGTGGTGGCGGAGTCGGCATGCGTAGCGGTTGAGGCAATGGAAGGAACGGATGCGACGATCGCCCGCGCGGGGGGGATCATGGCTTCGCTCGGATCGGAAGCGTCGACGCTGAGCCGTGAGTTGACGGTGGTTAAGATCGCAAAACCAAATCAGGACATGCGATTCGATGTGCCGGTCATTGGAGTCAGGACGATCGAAGTCATGCGCGATGCGGGAGCAACCTGCCTTGCTTTGGATGCGGGCAAATGTTTGTTGATTGACGGCGCGCCGATCATTACGGCTGCCAACGCGGCGTCGATTACGATCGTGGCAGGGTGACAGGCAACGGCGATCGTCGCATACTGAATACATCATGGCTACGACAGCTGAAATTGATCGCATCATGGTCCAATTGACCCGGGCATTTGACGGCGAAGCGTGGCACGGACCAGCCGTACTCGAGCTTCTAAGCGATGTGGATGCCAAAACCGCGGCAGCACGGCCGATCTCAGGTGCTCATACCATTTGGGAATTGACCATGCACATTCAGGGATGGGAAGAAGTGATCCGGCGCCGCTTAGGAGGCGAGGCGCTCACGCTCAGCGAAGACGAGGACTTCCCGAAGACAAAAGATACGAGTGAGGCCGCATGGCAAGCTGCCGTGGAAGGATTGCGTCGAGAACACAAAGCTTTGCTGGATGTGGTCTCAAAAATCGGCGACGAGAGGCTCTCCGAGAAAGTTCCGGGCAAGAACTATAACGTGTACTTCATGTTGCACGGTGCGGTTCAACATGCGTTGTATCACGCGGGGCAGATCGCAGTTTTGAAGAAGGCAAGAAAGTAGGGGCGAGAGGAAACATCTCCCGGGACGAAGCGTTATCTGTAATTATGCTAGATTGGCTTCAAGGGGCCTGTAGCTCAACGGTTAGAGCAGCACACTCATAATGTGTTGGTTCTAGGTTCGAATCCTAGCAGGCCCACCAGCCTCGGCAGTATCAGGCACGCGCAACGAATCTAGATTTCGGTTTTGCTTCGGCACTGACCGTCTTCTGTTTTTCGACTCCGCTGTTTGCGTTGCCCGCGATCTGTGCCAGGCGCTCTCGTGCCTGAGTCTGAGCTTCCATGATTTCATCGGTGGTAAGCAACTTTGCCAGCTTGCGTTTGGCGAGCGTGATGCCGTCCTGCATATTTTGATTGGTCTGCTCGCACACCAGGTACCACATATAGGATGCAGCAAGGTCGGCTGGGACTTCTCGGCCTTCCGAGTACATTTGTGCCAAGCGAAGCTGCGCTCCAGGCATACCCTCTATGGCGGCCCGCTCGCAGACCTCAATCGCCGAGTCATCGAAGAGTTGGTTGATGTCCTGACCGTTTGAAGATTGGACGCCGTTCGCTGGAGCGCCAGCCTGGCTGAGTGTCATAAAGAGGAGCTCAACACGGCTGGAGACGCCGAGTTTGTCGAAAACCCGGAACAGGTAGTTCTTTACTGTGTGCTGACTCAGTCCAAGCTTTTCGGCGATTTCGCGGTTGGTGAGTCCTTCCGCCAGGCTTCTTACGACCTCAAGCTCCCGCTTC